>Ga0209208_10007528_pt1 | contig 14729 bp, 13 predicted proteins | sample S1TSphfallax_3_FD_187694 | JGI IMG/M metagenome (GOLD analysis project Ga0209208, IMG submission 187694) | Host-associated microbial communities from peat moss isolated from Minnesota, USA - S1T2_Fd - Sphagnum fallax MG (SPAdes) (version 2) | ecosystem: Host-associated > Plants > Peat moss >...
ATTTTTACCATGGTACCAACGTTGGTGCCGGTTTCACCCTTTGTCCTATTTGCTCCTAGCACTGGACCCTCAGTGCATTTACGGGAGGTAGGCACTCTCAATTCCCGTGACTGCAAAAGCTGATCGATCCATTGGCTGCAACTTGACAGTTGAGGGCTCTCAAGTTGGCACATCTTCATGCATGCCCATCTCAAACCAGATGCTTCCTTCAGATCCGTTCGTCGAAAAATCGAGATTGAAATCAATGATGCAGAATTACGGAACTCCTTTCAGCATTTCCAGATCCGTCCCGGCTGCGCGCGCAGCGCGTCGACGGCCCCAATTCCGCTGTCGACTCTTGCGGGTACCAAGTCTAGATCTTGGATTACATTGCCCTGCAGGTAGGGCAACGTCAGCATTTTCAGTTTTACGGGAAAAAAAAAGTGAAAGAAATCTACTGCTTATAATTACAGATGCTAGAATTAATATTTAATTTGGTTGTAATTATGAACTGTTTTTACAAAGTTCAAATCATGATGATGTAAAACGATCTGATTTCATATATAAGATTTCTGATTTCTGGAATTTGTAGGTTTTGCTAAAGTTGTGATTATAACAACATTTTCTGAAAATTATAATCAAACAATTTCCAAATGGTAGAAGAAATGTTTACGGGAGTTCAGCTCAAACTGTAATGTAGGAGATGATGACATTCTAAATGAACGTGAACAGTGTGCATACCTTTTCACAGCTTTCAATGACATCCCCATGTACATGCTTCTTGTATCTAAAACCATACACGAATGACTATACTATGGTCCAAAAACATATCGAATATTATCAGCCTCTGACTGGTATATTATTATATGTTCACGCATATGCACTAGATTCTGTTTCCTAATAGTGCCAATGAACACGTTTTGGCATCCTTACAAGGCACACTATGGGCTAGTAGAGAATTAAAACAAATTATGGCTTTAGTGGTACCATCTCAAAAAAAAAAAAAGTGGCGATGAAAGAACCCCATGTATTAAAGATATCCGTAAAGTCAGGCTGACTTTCACAGGATGTCTCATACCCTGTTTTTATTTTGATAGTTCCTAGACTGTGTGGGCGAAAGTGGAAAAGAGAGAGTGAGAATGAAAGGTGACTGGGGAGAGCGCCTTTGATTGCCTCTAAAGTAAGATAGTCCAAATTTTTGGACTGGGGGAGAGGGGAGCACAGCAGCGAATACAGTAAAAGACAGCATGAAACGCAGGAATCCACCAAAATCGATGCATTTCTCGGTTTCGTCCTGTCTTTTTTTCATCTGTGTGGTCTTCATCCTGTCTTATTCATGTGCCCTGTACTTTTAACAAACACAGGGTACGTGTCCTGTGAAATGGACACTTTACAGATACAGTTTTTTCCATCCCCATTTTTGGCACAACTTGGGACCAGTGTCTTCAGTTTGGGTGCTTTATGGCTAACTCCACTCTATTAAAAAAGATTTGCAGTCAAGTTTGGTGTTATTGTTCAGGTTCCAGTAAGAGGCTGCTTTCACATGTCGATTCTAGCAAGTGGCAGGTCATTAAGAATTAATAAATTAATCAGCAATTTTTTTGAAATTTTAGGGCTTTCTACAGTTTATCAAAGTATCATTAATGTTTTAAATTCATTCAGTCTCCATTCTACAATTTTGCAATATTAAAATCTAAACTATTAAAATGAGATTATATTTCATTATGTCACATGTGACCTGTGAGTTGTTCAATGCATGACAATTTCTAATGACAGTTTAAATTTGATTTCAAAAACTTTCAACATTTTTAATTATATCTTTAAAAAATTCAACAAGATTTCCAAAAATTACATAATGTTTAAAATATGAATTAATTATTGCTGAACCTGCATGCCTATTTCAGTAATGCCCCCACAGTGGGCAACAAAAGTAGACCATGTTCCCACAAACCACACAAACATGCATTAGCTCTCCCGACTCTCCCCCTCCCCCACACCCTTCAGCTTGAATGAACTTGGGTATAGCATGCAATGCAACTGGTCACATCAATTGTTTGTGTGTTGGAATTTCACATTTGTTCCTGGAACAGTGATCTGGATGTGACTACTCTTTTGATGTAATAATTTGGTGGCTACATGTGATGGAAAATCTATCCTTATTTTTTTATTTCTTTTTCTTTTTGCACATCTTGGTGCATTCATGGGACACAAATAAATTGCACGTAAATCATTGCCTGGATTTTTCCTTTGTATTTTTGGCTCTTTTATGTGCCTGAAGAAACCTGTTTTCAGCAAGCATTATCATATGACCAGCGGAAAGTACCAACTCTGCTTTACGTAGGAAAAAACCTGATTACAGGCCCTTCTGTGATTTTCAACGTGTTCCCAGGGCCTACCGCCCTCAGGCACAGATCTCAAATCACATAAGGGCCTCTACTGAGGCCCTTCTTCTACACTAAATGGCTGCAAAATTGGCGCTAAATGGGCATGTGACAGTCGTATGTTTACTTTGAGGTCACATTTTTAATGGTTTTGTCAGTCAGGCAGTGTGGACCCAACCTTTGGGTTTTACAATGGTGACCATACTTGGAGATTTTTTTAGTTGTTCATTTTCTTCGGCAGCATCTTATTGGCTGACACACAAGGCCATGATGCATAGAAAAATTGACGTCATAGGGATTCCTTCTTTCTTTATATCACACATGATGATGAAATAAGGTAGGGCCTAGCCCCCTTAAAAGCAGATTCATTAGGGAACCTACACATGTGACATATGTCTTATTTCAAACCTTCTTGTTGGATGATAAAGACAGTGAAAAATGTACATAGACTTACTGGAGCCATTGAAGGTTAATAGATTCTATATCATAGTTTAACTAAAATCTGGCTTGTGTAATTTGGTAACTTTTTAAAACTAAAATTGTGCATCAATTGTTTCAATGATCACAATGACTTTTGTACCCTTCTTATCTTTTCCTCATGCTTATCTGAAATTCATCAACTTTGTACAACTACTTTTATTGGTTGTCACAACTTTACAAAAGGTGCTGGAAGACAAGAGAATAGGTCTTACATTTCATTTTCATGGGCAATTCTTTAGGAGGTTCAATAAGGCAGTTGTGGGGTTGATTTCCAAGTGTAATGAAACTTTGAAGATGAATCATTCTCTTTTCAAGAGCAGATTTTGAAAGTAGCTGATAACCTTCTTCAACGACTAGCCAAAGGACAAAGCATGTTTTGATTTATTCCAACTAGTGAACATTGGTCAAAGGACAATTGAATTCAACAATTTTTTAGGATACTTGAAGCAACATCACTCTTTTAAAGTATATTCTTTAATATGTTATTTGATTCTCATCAAACAATTTTCATTTTGTAGATTAATTTCCTAACAAAAGGGTGGGTTATTGTTAATAGTTAATACCAGTGTTGGCTAGTGTGTTTTTTGGGGTGCACATATGTGTATATATTTATATATTCAATGTTAATGCCAATGTTGGCTAGTGTTCCTTTTTTGGGGGCAATGAGGAAAAACAAAAACCCCAGATATTGGTCAGTTCTCACCTATTTGAGAATTATTTTAGTACACTGAACAAGGTAGCAACAATAAAAAAATTCCAATTTTTGAAACTAGCCTATCAATTACCCTAGTTTTTTGGTGACCCACCTATTCTGCATTAGGGTCTGCTTAAAATACCCACTTCATATATTGCCCAGGTAGGTTTTAAAGTCTAGGTACTTTCTGTTCCCCCCCCCCCATTGGGTATGTTCTTCTTTGGATTCTTCTGAGCACTATGTTTACACATTCATCCGGTGCACATAGGATTGACAAACACATACACTTGCAAATCAAAACAAAGGACTCTTTCCTGTACACCAGGAGCTTCAATTGCTAGCAATGACAACTTGCTTATTCATGTAGGTGGCCAGCCAATGTCAGATATATGGCAAATCTATATCAATCAAGCCAAAGTGGAGCCGAAGGTGATCATTCGATCTTCAGGAAAATCTCTCTAATTCAAGAGTCAAAGGGAAAGAAGGGTTTTTAGGGGATGCTGATGTTTGTGGGATTGTTTGGATGCTGATTTCAAAGCCATATCAGAGAGTAGTCCTATTGTCCCGCACACAACAAAAGAAAAACCCTCAGCTTATACACCACACATTTGTCTTTCTCTTGTTTGCATTTGGGGTCTTATTAGGAAACCCTGGCAAGTTCCATTAAACGTAGCACCCAGCAAAGGGGGAAAGGAAGAACAGAAAGGGAGGACCCAAGTCCAAACCAAAAGCTCATAAGCCATAAGTGGGTCACAAAGGGGCCAAAGGAACAAAGGTCTTATTCCTTCACTTTTGTAGGGTTTTGTTCTTTTCATAATGGCTATGGGTGATAGTGGATTGTCTTAAGCAGTTACTTCCTAAATATATGAAACGCTGAGAGTTAATATTATTCACTAGTATTGTGAATGTGTTGAACACCAGTTACACTATGGAACAGGCCCCACAAGACTGTCACTACCTCCTGAACCACAGTCAGCATGTTGGACTCAATATCCCCAGTAAGTAGCACAAAAAACAAGATGCAAGCAGACTCCTTGCTTCCCTGGACTCCTAACATTTGGCCTGTTTATGTAAGTCTTTTAGTGGGATCCAACTTTGGAGCTGTTCCTGACTTCCAGTTGCCTCTTTTTATGACATTATCCTCTGCTATATTTAGTCCTGTGGATCAGTCTGGTGTGCCCACTTGTAGCAGTAAAAAAAAAAATCATTTTTGTACTGTTGTATTCCAGATGGATTCAGACAGATTTCGCCTTAACTAGTGAGACTTTTGGACACACCATTAAAATTGTAGCCAGTTGACAGACTGCTGGCCACAAGCTCCCCAAAATAGGGGGAAGTATGGTGAATGCTTCTTTAGAAAAAAGGGAATTTCCACCAGAAGTTTGAGGCAGTGTTGCCATTAGGCAATTTTTCCCCAAAAACCAAGACTAACTTGTAGACAGAAAACCTTAAGGACTAGTGAAGTGCTTCTGCCATATTCTGATGATAATTTTTTTTGTGTGTGGATTTCAATGCTTTAGACTTTACTAGACATGAACCTCGTGAGTCAGAAAAGACAAAGCAGTGGTGGGATAAATCTGAACATGACACACATAAAGAAGCCCTAGAACCACCGTCAGTCAATCCAAGATTGCTACATGGTCCACCCTATATAATATGTTTTGCTAGCATGCAAGAGCAAAGTACACAAGTAATGTGTGGGGTGGGCCAAATGACAATCACATTGGGAAGTTCGAAGCCTGTCTGTAAATAGCTATTACACTTTGGCTTTTAATTCACTCGTGATAACCAAGAAAACAAATTCTAACCATCAAATCCAGCAATCCCATTGACCTGATAACAAATCTTCAAGCCTACAAAAAACCCTATTCAACTGAATGTTGAAAACAATGGTCTCTCTCTAGCATTTCCATTGGTCCTCCACAAATTCTCACAAAACTTATCAAACCTTATTACACATTTAATTGTTAATTCACTCAAGATAACTAAGAAAAAGTTATTCAGACCACAGAATTTAGCAATTTCAATGGCCATTACATCTTTTCAGCACATTTATACTCTAGCCTATTCAACACCCTCTCCATATCAGCACACTAATTTTATAACCCTTGTCTATATACAGAGAGGGTGAACAAAAATTGTAGATCTAATTCACCATTTTTGTCCAATCATATATGTATTAATGGAACCAGAAATCCAACTCAAGTTGTTTCTGTCCAGGTAAGCAATCTGTACTCCTTTCGATAATGGGTCATCGATAATTGGCCAGTTTGCAAAACCTTATCACAGAACATCTCCACTGGCAGAAGTAGCATGGCCTTTACATAGAAGGTGACTCACCTTAATCTCGGCCATGGGGCTCCAATTTTAAATGGTAGCAACAAAAATATCTAAGCAATTGAGCACAAGTTTTTCATTGTCCTGAACCTGGAATCAGTGCAGACTCAAACCCAATAAAGAGAGCCATGATGAAAAGATCAGCAGTTTCCCTTATAACTTAAATCAACTTTGTGTGAACAGATGGCTTGGCATTTTGTGGTTGTTTTGTCTACAAAAAGATGAACAATATCTAATCCACAAGTTGTGGGACATTCCACCAAAACCAAGTGTAATTTTTCATCAAACCCATAAGATTTTCCCAAAAAAATATTTTGCCAAACACTGTAACTAAAAGAAACAGGTATTTCAGGAAAAACATCAATTCCTCATAATTTGACCAAAATGGTGTGCTAGTAGTTTGAAGTAGTTGAGAATTAAAATGCAACCTATCTACCTCTAAGGTGGACACACCAAAATTCCATACAAATGTTGAAACTAAGCATTGTACCACAAAATTGATTTTACAGCCATTGACCTCCTCACATAATGCCTCTACAAAGATGCATAGTTTGCACCATAGGCAATGTGTGTCTTCTAAGGATGGGTGGAAGTTCCTCCCAATAATAAAGCATTGATTTCAAACATGATATCAGAGCCAGAGTATATAGAGTCACAGAAAATACATAAACAGAAGCAAAAAATGGCTTCTGTAGAATCTCAGGGTTTTCCAGAGAAATTTGCTGGAACTAACTTTCACACATGGAAAGTTAAAATGGAATGGTGTTGTCGGGCAGGGATCTTTGGAGTTTGGTAGAGGGGAGTGAATTGAAACCTTCTACTCCTGGTACCAAACAAATAGCATGGCATAGGAAGGATGGTCAAGCAAGAGCTAGCATCCTTCTCAATGCAAAGATTCAACATTATAACACATCTCTCAAGCTAAAACATCAAAAGAAACATGGGATATCCTACAAGGGTTGTATGCAATTAAGAACATAACAACTAAATTGTATTTGTCTAAACAATTATATGGACTGAAAATGGCTGAAGATGCCATTATAAAAGAACATGTAAATGCATTCAAGATATTGTTAAGTCAAATGGATTCTCCAAGAGCTCCCATGAGTGAAGGATATAGTGTTGTAATTTTTTTAATCAACATTACCAGAGTCCTATGAAGGACTTGTAGTATTTCTGAGTGCACATCAAACACTGTCACTAGAGATGGTAATTGGATTTCTTCTTCAAGAGGAAATATGGTGAAAAACTAATGGCACATCTTCAATAGATAAATCAAATGCTTTGTTTTTTGGAGGAAACAAATGTTTCAACCAAAAAAAAATGTAAGGGCAATCTTGTCCTTGGGTGGTAACACTAGGAATATCACAACTTGATTTTCTTGGACCCATCAAACTTTCAAAAATCGTAACATTTTTCCTTATGCATAAAGGGATCATATGTCAATTGTAACTATATTTCCTTGTTCAATTGTGAAAATTCCTTTTTATTGATGTTTATGTTTTCATATGAAAGTTTATATTTAACACCTTGATTTTCCTAAACCCATCAAACTTTGAAAAATCATAGGAAACATAAAAAAAAATTGAATATATTTATTAAGTTCCATTGATTTTAAAATCTCAATAATATCAAAAATATTGTGTATTTTGATGTTCCTTATCATTGCATTTAAAAAAAGTTTCAAGAACATAATGCTTGGCTTTTTCCTTAGAGTTTTTGGTCATGAACACAAATTTGGAACATGATTTACAAACTTTTTAATGAATATTTTTCCTAAGTTAATTTGGAAGTCATTTTATTTTTTGGCTTTTATTTGGAAGTTAATTGATCAAATATGATTTAGTTATGAATTTCCAAAGTTGAGGCTATCAATTTTTTAAGGGTCATTTTAATTAGGAATATAAAAAAATTCAATTTTTCAATTTTTTAAATTCCTAAATAAACTTCAAGCCATATATTAGTGGATGAAATTGATAAACATGAAATAATAATAATAATAATAATAATAATTTATAATTTTGAAAAACTTTAATGAAAAGGGCTTAGAAAAATGATTTGGCTGTTTTTGGTTCCTTAAGCATTCCTTGAGGTGGTTCCTAATGGTACCACCCAAGGATGGGTTCATCTATAACCTTTGAAAAACAAATTCAAAAAGATAATTAAAAGGAAATCAAATAACAACAAACAAAATATTTTAAAATTTCCTAATAAATGTTTATAAAATACCAAGACATCAAATAAGAGATTGTAAAAATTGGATAAATAAAGAGGCTAATGAAACAAATCAAAACCAAGAAAATATTTTAAAGACAGAGGATCATTTATTTATAGTAGTGTGTGCATTTACTAATAATATTGTTGATCAAAGTTTGTGGTATTTGAATTTGAGAACTACCCAACACATGACACCACAAAGATATTGGTTTAAAGGTTACACTCCTTTTTTGATGCAAGAAATGGTGTATCTTGGTGATAACACCTTTCACAAAGTTGAAGGACATGGATATGTGGGAACCAAGTTTTTTGGTGGAGTGATCAAGTACTTACAAAAAGTATTCTATGTTAAGAGGCTTGTGTAGAAACTTAATTTAAATGAATCAAGATATTGATTCAGGACACAAATTGGAATTCACAACACATACTTGTTTTTATTAAAGACAAGGATGGAATTGAAAATACCACAACTCGAAAAGATGGCAACTTATATTGACTAGGTATGTCAAATTACAATACAACCAAAGAAGATACAATTGATAATATTGTAGAATTATCAATTGTGGACAAATATACAAATGTAGAACTATGACATCCTAGATTTGGTCACCTAAGGATGGATGGCCTTAAACAATTGCAAACAAGGAACTTGGTTCATGGATTTGATTTGAAGAAGTTAAATGACCTATCACTATATACTAATTGTTTCCAAGGAAAACAACACAAAAACAAGTTTTCAAAGCAAGGAGGAATTAGTACATTCAAATTTGTGTGGACCCATGTAAACAACCTTAGTTGGAGGAGCTAAGTAATTTTTAACTTTCATAGATGATTACAACAAAATGACATTTGTCTATTTTCTTAAAGAGAAAAGTGAAATGTTGTATCATTTCAAGGAATATAAATTAATGGAAAAAAGGCAAACATGCAAAATGTTGTAAGTGTTACCAAGTGATAATGGTGGTCAATACACCTCCAATGCTTCTAACTAGTTTTGCAAAAAGAATAGAATTATGAGAAAATTTACTATTCCACAAATTCCAAAGCAAAATGGAGTTGCAAATTGTAAAAATCAAACCTTAGTAGAATGTGCAAGGATTATTATGTTACAAAAATCCAAATTAAATAAAACTTTTTGGGCAAAACTCGTAGCAATAATTACTTATGTCAAAAATTTGTCCCCTATTATAGCAATTGATGGGAACACTTTTAAAGAGGTTTGGACTAGTAGTAAACCATCAATATCTCATTTATGAATATTTGGGTGTAATGCACATATGCATATACCTAAAGAAAAATTAAAAACATTTGATTCAAAAAGTATGAAATGTATATATTGTTAAGGTATATTACTAAAACTAAATGATACAGATTATACAACCCAAATACATAAAAGATTATACTTAATAAAAATATGATTTGTGATGAAGGAAAAGGGTTGTTAGATATAGTGGGAGATGGAAATAACATGAACAATGATGAAAACCAAAAAACTTTATGTTTAACTTAAACAAGACAATAATTGATTCTTCAACAAGTGCAACAACAAGATGTTATTCGACCAACAACTCTTCAATAGATAACCCCAAAACACACAATTTCAAATGAACAAAATTATGAAATGTGGGACTTCGATGGGCCAAAATTAAGAAGTGAAAAAATTGTTAACATACAAAAAACAACAAGGGCAAGCATGTCCTTGGGTGGTACCACTAAAAACATCACACCTTGATTTTCTTGGACCCATTGAATTTTGAAAATCATAGGAAACGCTTAAATAAACATTTTTATAAATTCTTTTTGCAAATACATTTATTAACTTCCATAGAATTTGAATTTTTAATAATATCAAGAATATTGTCTATTTTGATGTTCATAATTATTGCATTCAAAAAAAGTTTCAAGAATGTAACATTAGTTTTTTTCCTTGAAATTTTTTGTTACGACCAAAAATTTGAAACTTGATTTGAGAATTTTCTTGTGAATTTTTTTCTTAAGGTAATTGGAAAGTCATTTTATTTTTAGGTTTTTATTAGGCAATTAATTTCTTTAATATAATTTAGCCATGAATATTCAAAATTGAAGCCATTGATATTTTAAAGGGCCATTTTAATCAAAAATTAAAAATTAAAAAATTTTCTAGTTTTTAAAAATCCTAAATAAACTTGAATCCATATATTCATGTTTGCAATGGATAGAATTTTTTAAAGAAAATTATAGTTGTGAAAACATTTAAAGGAAAGGGCCCAAAAAAATGATTTAGTAGTTAAATTTGGTTCCTTAACCATTCTTTAAAATGGTTTCTAGTGGTACCACCCAAGGATGGGTTCACTCACAAATTGCCAAGTTCATGAAAATGATGAAAAAAAACCACTACCATAATCTAAGTCCAAAGTAACAAGTCCACTTCAAAGAGTCATTGAATCAATTGATTATGCCCTAATCACTAAAGGTGGAGAAGGGAATGAACCTATAATTCTAAAAGAAACTTTAATAAGACCAAATGCAAATAAGTCAAAAGAAGCGATATGGGAGGAATATAAATCCTTAAAGAAGAACAAAACATCAATATTCACCAAATTACCTAATGGAAGATTTTTGGTTGGATGCAAATTAATGTTTAAAGTCAATTTAAAATCTATTGGTTGCATAGACAGTTACAAAACACCTTTCATAACCAAAGGATATTCTCAAGTGGTTGGCATAAATTACCAAGAAACTTTTTCACTTGTGGTAAAAATAACATCAATAAGAGCATGTAAAATTTAGCCATTTAATGGCAATTGTAGTAGAAAAAGACTTGGAATTACATTAAATGGATGTAAAGATTGCATTTCGAAATGGATATCTAGAGGAGGATATCTATATGCAACAACCAAAGGGTTATGTGAAACTAGGTACAAAACACATGGTTTACAAATTAAGAAAAACCTTTTATGGATTAAAATAATCATCTAGGGCATGGTATGAATGAATAGACCCCTATCTATTCAAAGATAAATTCAAGAAAAACATAGCTAACACTAATGTTTATATCAAATCATAAGAGGAGTTTTATGTGATTTTAGCATTATATGTTGATGATGTAATCATAGTTCATAATAGTTTATCGCTATTACAAGAAACAAAACAATATTTGTCTAAAGAATTTGAAATGGTTGATATGGGACCATTGCAATATTTTCTTGGTATCAAGTTCAAAGGAACATGACAACCATGACAATACATTTACATTAACATAAATATATAACTGCATTAAAGCAATTCCATATGGAAATAACTAAACCAATAACTACTATAGTTGAAGTAAGAGTGAAACTTACACACTCAATTAACAACCAACAACCCTAAAATAAAAAGAAATGAAACATGTGCTTTATCAATTAACGATGGGTAGCCTCATGTATGCCATGGTATGCACAAGACTAAACATTTGTTTTGAAGTGGAAGTTGTTTTTCCACATCTTTCAAATCCTAACAAACAACATTGGATAGCTATAAAATGTATCATGAGATACTTACAAAGGGACTTTGACACAAGGGATCACATGTCAAGGTAATTTAATATTTAAAGAAAGTCAAATCCAACTTGTTGCCTATACGGATTTTGATTGGGTAGGAAATGTAGATGATAGAAGGTATATTACTAAATATTGTTTTAAATTATTAGGTGGAGCAATAAGTTGGAACAACAAAAGGCAAAACACAATTTTGTTGTCTGAAGCACATAGGTTGAATACATGGTAGTGACACATACAATGAAAGAAATAATTTGGCTTTGAACTTTTATGTAGATTTGAGAGAAACCCAAACAAATTCCATAATTATTTATTGTGATAACCAAAGTGCAATTGCACTCACTCTTAATCTTAAATATCATGCACGTACCAAACACATTGAAATATATTATCATTTTGTTAGAAAAAATATATCATTCAAAGATGTGATGTTACAATATTATCCAATAGAAGAAATGATAACTAATGTCTTCACTAAAAAAATGCCAAAGGTGAAACATCATTAATGTCATGAAACAACAGGAATTGAAAACAATCTAAACTTTGAATTTACAAAAGAAGAAAATACTTAATTAATGAACTTATTAGGGGTGAAAACATGGTAAAGTATACCAAAAAAATTGATGAAAAAATATCAAGTTTAAAAAGAAGTAGTTTTTCACTAAAACACAAGAAAATAGATTCAAGTTTTTTTTAATTTTCATTTTGAAACTGTTGAAGCCCCCTGGTAAATAACCGGGTTTGTAAGTGAAATAGAAGTTTAATAATTTTTTGTCCAAAAGAGGTGATTTTTAAAATTCAACTACTAGTAAATCAAATAGATTCTAGAATATTACAATTTTTGATAGGGTAATCACACTACCAGATTTGAAGTGGGGGCAAACACCTTAAATATTAAAACACAAACTTAAAACTCATGTGATAGTAAAAAGATAACCAAGGAAAAACACACACCTTGAATGAACATACTTGAGAACATAAAACCTTGTGGAGGAAGACCCTTTGGCAAAAAACACTAATTTTTTTTTTTTAAAAGGTAAAAATTTCAAAAGGTTTGAACTTTTTCCACAATTAGGCTTGAAAAATATTTGTACAATCTTTTTCTTCATGAGAGAGAAAAATAAAAAATTCCCTAGATATATACTTTTCAAACCCGTATAAAAAAAAATCCTAACCACTAATCCAACTAATCATTTCTAGATTTTGGATTCTAAAAACAAACATCTTTAAATTTGGTTTCGGTTAAGACAAATTCGATTTTAGTTCCATAAATCCAATTCTAGTTACACCAATTTAGTTTTTGGTTACCAATTCGCTTTTAGTTATCTAAATTTTGTTTGAATTCCATAAATCTAGTTTTGGTTACATTGATTCGACTAAGACTCTATTGGATTCAATTATAAAACTTGGTTTTAACTACAAATTGTTTTTCACTTCAACATTATCCTTCTTTCTAAGCATGATTACATCCTTGGAATTGCAAAACAAAGTAACAAAATTTCCTAACTGCCTAACACTATTATTTACAACTATTCCAGTCTTATTGAAACTAACTTTGAATTTGGTTATACATTCTACTAGGTCACGAGAAGGTTCAATAACCGATTTGACCACTTCAAGAGGTGCGCTTTCTAGTTGCAACTTTAGGGGTGAGTCCTTGACCTCCTCCATCGAAACCTTTTGGACTTTTATAACTTTTTCCTATACACCAAAATTGGGTTGAAGTTTTGATTAAGGTTGGTTACCCGATTTTTCCTAAGTTCCTATCCCAATTTTAGTTGTAGCTCTATGAAAGTTGATTTCCATTTCTTCGCCTACCTCTCGAGCTTTGTTGGTTTGTGTGGCAAAGGTAGATGTAGTTGAAAATGCCATAGTTGTCGGTTGGAAGTTTGGCATTACCAAATGTGGCATCAATTTTTGATAGTGCTCTATCTAAAGGATATAGAACTCTTCATCTTTTCAATGGCTTGCAAAAGTTTCCTCCAAGATTTTTGTCACCTTACCCTTAAGTGATTCCTAAAGCTCGACCTTATTATTGTGACCTTAGCTATGATGCATTAACAATTCCACTTTTGTGAAAACATGTTCCATCTATAAGGTTTCAAACTTCACAATCCTATGGTAATACAAGTCCACGTTTTCGGCCTTTTCGGTCAACACTTGCATCTCCTTCGCAAAAGCTTCAAGGTTGGCATTAATCAAAGGAAGGTTAGCTTGTAATTCCTCCACTTCTTTTTGCAAATCTTCCTTTTTTCCAATTCCGTTTCTAAGTTCTTGTTCCAACCCTTGAATTTGTTTATTTGGTGCAAGTTAGTTGGCCCTTAATGGATTATAAACTTTTTTCAGCCTTGTCCAACTCTTGCTCCAAACTCTTTCGGTGCTCAGATTCCTTTTGGTATTGGACCTCTAGTCAATTCTAGTCCGTCTATAATGCATGGAAGGCAACACCCTATAGACGTTCCTCCAACCTTAAAATAGCCTCTTGGTAGTCATTGTTTTTGGCCTCTAGTACAGTAGCCTCCCACCTAACTACGCAACTTGAACCTGGGAGGAGTGTGCATACTTAGCCGGTACGTGCGCACTTTAGACCAATCACTTTTTTTTGTAGCCATAGTAGCAACTTTCGTAACATCCTCATTAGTTTGATGACCATTTGAGGGTTTCACATTCTTCTCATACAAGGGGATTGCAACGAAGGCAAGGGTGGGGTTTGAGTTCGGTATTGCCGATTTGGTGCGTTGTCGTTCAGAGATCATTTGTGCGAGAAGCTCATCGAGAATCTCAACGACACGTTGGTGATAGGAATGCTCAACTTCAACCATAGCAGTAAGCCGTTGAAGAGTCAGCCGTTGCTGTTGTGTCTCTATCGCTGTCATTACAGTTGCGGCTTCATTACCAAGAACTGCCATGGATGCCAAAAGCTCACCCAACTTCTGCTCCGTGATTTGGAGTTTGAATGTGTTCTCAGGGTTAGATCCTGCTGTCTGTTTGTTCCGTGCCATTCTCTTGCCGACTTTCGTAGCCTGAACCTTTGCATCTTCGCGAAGGGCTTTATACCTGTTTGTCAGCTGTTGAGCATCTTCTAATGGTGCTCTAGTCACCATGGCTCGAAGCGGATTTGCA
>Ga0209208_10007529_pt1 | contig 14728 bp, 16 predicted proteins | sample S1TSphfallax_3_FD_187694 | JGI IMG/M metagenome (GOLD analysis project Ga0209208, IMG submission 187694) | Host-associated microbial communities from peat moss isolated from Minnesota, USA - S1T2_Fd - Sphagnum fallax MG (SPAdes) (version 2) | ecosystem: Host-associated > Plants > Peat moss >...
GGCGATTGCGGCGCTGCTCTACACACTGGCCGTGAGGCCGCAGGACGTTCCCGACCCGATACCCGCATCGCCCATTCAGCATCTGGAAGACCGCAAGTACGCCATCTATGACAACCTGCGCGATCTGCAGTTTGAATATCGTTTAGGCAAGCTGTCGGACAGCGATTATCAGGCGACGAAACAGGCTTTGCAAAAGGAACTGGCGGTGGTGCTGGCCGAGACGGAAGAAACCGTCAAGCGGCTGGGATTGGCCACCGCGCGTGCTGAAGCGAAGCCGGCAAAGAAAGCTTCCAAAGGCGCGAAGGTTTGCCCGCACTGCGGCGCGAAGTTCCCGACTGCCTTGAAATTCTGCGGCGAATGCGGGAAGGCGATTGCATGAAGCTTTGTCTGTTCTTCCTGGCAGCCAGCGCGGCCTTTGGCGCGATTGATGGCACGGTGATCAACAAAACGACGGGCGTTCCCGCCGCGAATGTTTCCATCACGCTGGTGAAGCCGGGCCAAGGCGGCATGAAGACGCTGGGCACCACGCTCAGCGACGCCAGTGGCCATTTCGCGTTTGCCAATGACCAGCCTGGAGGCGGTCCGCAGCTACTGCAGGCCTCGTTTCAGGGCGTCAATTACAACAAATTGCTGACTCCTGCCACCCCCACATCGGGTGTGGAACTGGAAGTTTATGATGTCTCGAAAACTCCCGGTGCGGCGCATGTGACTCAGCAGTTCATGGTGTTTGAGCCGGATTCCAGCAAAATCGCAGTGGGTGAAACTGTCATTTTTCAGAACTCTTCCACCACCACCTTCAATAACGAACAAACCGGTTCGTTCCGCTTCTATCTGCCCCCCGCCGCCAACGGCCAAGTGAGAGTGCAGGTGCAGGGGCCGCAAGGCATGCCGCTGCCGCGCGCCGCCGAAAAGACCGAACAGGAAAACGTTTTCAAAATCAGCTATCCCGTTAAGCCGGGCGAGACGCAGTTTGAAATTACCTACAACATTCCCGCCGGTCCGCCCTTCACCTATCGCGGGCGCATTGTTCCGGTAAAGGGTTTGCAGATGGGACCCATGCGATTGATTGCTCCCAGCGGCGTCACCATGACGGGCGCGGATGTGCAATCGGTCGGCACTGAACCGAAAACACAGGCCACTATTTACACCGTGACCAAGCCTGATTTCAGCGTCGACATCGCCGGCACCGGCACGCTGCATCCGCCTGAGCCGGAAGCACCCGATAACGATTCGCCGCCTGTCACCACCGGCGATCCGCAAATTTACAAGCACCTGCCGTGGCTTGCGGGTCTGGCATTGGGCATTCTGGCCGTGGGCTTGGTGGTTTTATACCGGACCTCGCCCGTGCGTTCGCCGTATGGGAACTGATGCCATTGCGGTTCGCCAGTTATGGAAGTACTACGGCGATTATCCGGCGCTGCGCGAGATCACGCTCGATATAGCGCAAGGCTCCTGCTGCGCGCTTCTCGGCCGCAATGGGGCAGGGAAGACCACGCTGCTGCGCATTCTGGCCGGACTTTCCCCTTATCAGCAAGGCGAGGTGAATTTGTTTGGGCAATCTCCGCGCGGGCGCGGCGCGCGCCGCACAGCGGGTTTTTTGGGCCACGGCATCGGCGTCTATGAAGATTTAACCGCCACGGAAAACCTTGCGTTTTTTGCGCGTGTGCATGGGCTTTCCGATGTTTCAGCAACAGTGGCGCGCTGGCTGAAGCGCGTCGGCCTGGAGCGCGTGGCCAAAATGCCGGTGCGCCAGTTTTCGCGCGGCATGCGCCAGCGTCTGGCTTTGGCGCGCGCTTTCCAGCATGCGCCGCAAGTTTTGCTTTTGGATGAACCCTTCACCTCGCTCGACGACAAAGCCATCGCCATGCTCAGCGAATTGCTGACCGAAGCGCGCTTGCGCGGCGCGACCATTGTTTTGTCCACGCACCAGTTGCGCGAAGCGCTGGCCATTGCTTCCGATGTCGCGCTGATTGAAAACGGCAAGCTGCGTTATTCCGGCGAACGCACGCCCGAAATGCTGAGCGACCCCACGCTGCTCTACAGACTGCATACTGAGTTGGGCGCGGATTGAACAGTTTTCGGCAGATTTGGACGGTGGCGGCGAAAGACCTGGCCATTGAAGTTCGCACCAAAGAATCCATCAACGCGGCGGGCGCTTTTTCCATCGCCATTCTGCTGATTTTCAGCTTCGCCTTCGATCCTTTTTCCGACTCAATGCACGAATTTGCCGGCGGATTATTATGGATTGCCTTTGCGTTTGCCGGAGCGCTGGTGTTCAATCGCGGCTTTGCGCGCGAATTGCCGAATGAATGTTTAGATGCGTTGCTGTCGTCGCCCCTCAGCGCGTCCAGCCTGGTGCTGGGAAAAGCGCTGGCGAACTTCGTGATGCTGATTGCGGTGGAACTAATTTCGCTGTTTGTGTTTGGCATTTTTTATAACATCAATTGGGTGAAACATCCGTGGGCATTGGCGGCCACGCTGGCCTTGGCCACTTGGGGGATTGCGGTGCTGGGGTCGGTGTTTGGCGCCATGACGGTGAATCTGCGCTTGCGTGAATTAATGCTGCCCGTCATCATTTATCCGCTGCTGATTCCGCTGCTGATTGGCGCGATTGAATTCACCACAATCCTGCTGGGCGTCGATCCGATTGCGTCCAGCGACTGGCTCTGGCCGAAACTGCTTTTGTTATACGACGTGGTCTTCACCGCCGTGTCGATTCTGCTGGCGGATACGATTTTGGTGAATTGAGTGGGAAACTAGAGTATGCGCGAAAAACTGACTTACGGACTCGCCCTGGGCGCGGCGGCGATGTTCACTTATACGCTGTATCGCATCTTATTGATGCTGCCGGACGAGCTGATGCAGGGCGCCATTTACCGCATCATGTTCTTCCATATTCCGGCCGGCATCATCGGCATGATTGGCTTCTTCGTGTCCATGACCATGAGCGTCTGGTACTTGTCCAGCAAAGATTTGAAATTCGATTCGCTGGCGGCGTCGGTGGTGGAAGTCGCGGTTTTGTTCGCCTGCATCAACATCGTCACCGGCAGCATCTGGGCGCGCATCATTTGGGGCGTCTGGTGGACGTGGGATTACCGCCTGACCTCGCAACTGGTCTGCGTGCTCATCTTCTTTGGCTACCTGGCGCTGCGCCGCGCCATTGATGAGCCAACGCAGCGCGCGCGCCTGTCGGCGGCTTTGAACATTTTCGGATGCGTCGATGTGGTCATTGTCTGGAAGTCTATTGAATGGTTCCGCAACAATCATCCCGGCCCGGTGCTGAGCATTCGCACCGGCGGCGGCCAGATGGACCCGCGCATGGACCACACGGTGTATCTGAACCTGATTCCGCTGCTGCTGACCGGCATTGCGCTGGTCCTGGTGCGCACCCGCCAGGAAGCCACCGCGCGCGAAATTGATTCGCTCCGCCGTCTGGCCCACGCGGCGGCATAAAGAAGGAATTTTCAAAAACATGAACATGGCACAAAACAGCACCTTTTTGTTTTACGGCTTCTTGGCCGCCTGGGTGATTGTGTTACTTTACGTGATCAGTCTGGCGCAGCGCGGGGCCAAGCTCAAAAAGGAGCTGGAAGACGTGAAGCAGTTGGTAAATTCGAAAGCCGAGGAATCGAGGGTTCGCTAAATGCCGTTCACCATTGATCGCAGAGGATTTTTGCAAGCTGGATTTTCCGCCCTGGCGCTCACCGGCGTCCTGCGCGCGGGCATCAATGGCGCGCATGTGGCGCTGCTCTCCGACACGCATATTTCCGAAGACCCGGCAGATGCCTTTCGCGGCTTCAGCCCGCATGCCAACCTGAAGAAAGTGACGGAAATGGTGACCAAAGCCGCGCCGGATTTGCTGGTGATTAATGGCGATCTGGCGCGCTCCAACGGCCACCCAGCCGATTACGTTGCCTGGAACACATTCATGAATCCGCTGGCCGACAGCATGCCGATGGTGGTGACGATGGCCAACCATGACGACCGCGAAAACTCGCGCAAAGCGCTGGCGAAACTGGGCGGCGACCGGCAAGCCGTGGTGCAGAAAATGGTGACCATCATCGACGCCGGGCCTTGCACGTTCGTGCTTCTCGACTCGCTGCTGCAGACTGGGCTGACGCAAGGAATGCTCGGCAAAGCGCAGCGCGATTGGCTCAGCGGCTATTTGGCCGAGCCCGCCGCTAAGCCCGTGGTTGTCTTTGTCCATCACAATCCCGATGGCGATTCCGATACCGGATTGATGGACGCTGACCGCTTGCTGGCGATGCTGCGGCCGGTGAAGAATGTGAAAGCCCTGTTCTTCGGCCACACGCATGTTTATTCGGTGACGAAAATGGATGGTTTGCACCTGGTCAATCTGCCCGCTGTTGGCTATAACTTTGCGGATGGAAATCCGGTGGGCTGGGTGGATTCGGTGTTCACCACCAGCGGCGTCACGCTGACGCTTCACGCTATCGGCGGCGAAGTGAAAGAAGACGGCAAAGTTTCAAAGCTCGATTGGCGCGCGTGATTGCTTATTCAAGCCAAGTTTCAATCGCTCTTTGGAGCATCGGCCACTGCCAGTTGAGGTCTTGAATCCAGGACGTGGTCGGCGGATCAGTTCTCTTGTAATCTGCTGGAGCTTCGAACAGCTTTGGATCTAGCGGCGCAGCGGAGAATTCTAAAACTTCCCGCTTCATCTCCCCGCGCACGGACAACATCGCAAACCCAGGCCACGCTGGTTCGCCATGTCGAATCACCTGGTCGTGGCACGGCCTGTCGCCTAGCGCCCGAACCTCCGCGCGAGTGCGGCGCTCACCCGGCAAATCAATATACCAGCCATCGGTTTCAGTGTCTTGACTCAGCGTGCAGGCACCCGGTTCGGCTACGATGCGTTCGCGCGTAATCACGTGCCGGGCCGTGTGCCCGAAAAGATCTTTGCGCTCACCGGTGTCTTTTGTCTCGTAATAGATGTGAACCGTTTTGCCCGATTCGCGCGGCCTCGCAATCCATTGCGCCAGCGTGAACAGCAAAGCTGGCCGACCTTTCAGTTCCATATACTGCTTGCGAGCAGGATCGAGGATCAGCGTTGTCTGGGTGTCAGCAATAAAAATGCGAATGCCAGTCCCGCTCTCAGAACGAACGTTGCGTCCCTGGGTGTAGTTGGCAGATATCGATTCCTTGCCGGCAATTGTGTACTTCACTACCTCATACATATCGGCGAACATCGCCCGTGCCAGTATCAGCGACAGAATCAGCAACCGCATGCCTTTCATCGTATCCGATGAATTACTCAGCCACAGGACCGCCATTGGCATCGTCTAACAATATGAAAGGACCCCGTGGAAAATGAAAATACAATCCTTGGAAGAGCTATTCCTGACCTCGCTCCAATACCTTTATGACGCTGAGAAGCAACTGACGGAGGCGCTGCCCAAGATGGCAAAGGCTTCCCACACTCCGCAACTGCGGCAGGCGTTTGAATCGCATCTGGCGGAAACGCAGGAGCATGCCCGGAGGGTGGAGCAGATCTTCAAGAGCTTTGACCACATGCCTGAAACCAAGCCCAACTCCGTGGTGCAGGCCATGGGAAAAGAGGCCGACGGCATGGTCAAATCCATTGAAGCTGGTCCGGTCCGCGACGCGGCGCTGATGGAGGCGGCGAATCAGGTGGAGCACTGGGAAATAGGCGCCTACCTCTCGCTCCGAAATTACGCTCAAGTGCTGAACAAGCATGACGTTGTTCTGGCCCTGGAGCGCATAATCAACGAGGAGAAACGGGCGGCGGCCAACGTGACTGAAATCGGCCACGGCATTCTGAAGCATGTGCCCCAGCATGCCGCAGCCGCCGCTCACTAGCTGGCATTTACTTCATGTCGGTGACTGATTTGTGGAGTTCCTCAATCAGCGCCGACATTTCTTTTAGTGCCGAACCATCAAAGGTAAAAGGCGAGGCGTTGTCGATGGCCTTGAACAGGTTCTCGCGGTTGGCGCGGTCCGATGTCCAGGTGTCGGGAACCAGGCCTTTTCGCAAAGTCTTGATTTGGCTCAGGCCGGTGGCGGACGTGATGGACAAATTTCGCACTTCCTGCAAAGTGTTTTCCATTTTTTTGAGCTTTTTGGCGGCGTCCGAGATTTTGGATTTCAAATCTGTGTTCTCAATCTTGACGCCAAATTCGGAACGGACATCGTAATCGGGAAGGTCGGTTCGCTGCACCGCTTCATCGTTCAGGTAAGGATCCAGCAGCAGCTCGCCCACTTCCGCCAGCGCTTTCACCGCGGCCGTGGCCGCGCCGTTTTTGCGCGCTTTTTCCACGCGGTCTTCGCAAAAAGGCCCGGTGGGAAACACGCCGTCCAAATGCGTCTTGCGGTGAATGCAGCGCAAAATAAAGTGCATGAACAGAAGAAACTGCACCATGTTCCAGCCAAAGCATTGCAGAATCACCTTGATGTTCGGAACCGATTGCGTAATGTTGCTGGCCACGGAAGGCAGCTTTCGGCCTTTGCTTTGGCCGTTTTGGCCTTCGGCCGCATCCTGCTTGGTCAAGCGCTCAAACAATTCGCTGTAGATCTCGGCTTTTTTTCGGGAATCGCTGGTCTGGCGAACACGCGCGCGCTCGTTGGTGATGACGGTCCAGACATAATCCAGATCCTGCCACAGAACGCGCAAATACGGCGCGCTCTCCAGAACCGACATCATCTGGCGAAACTCGGCATCAATCACCACCAGCGCTTGCGCGCCGGTGACGGAGCTTAACAGTTGCGAGGGATCGTCCATGTTGGTTTTCGGCAGAAAACCTTTTTGGCGTCCTGAACTGTACAGCGTGTAGACAAACATGGCGCCAAAAGAGAAAAGATCGGTCGCGGCCGACCACTGGCGCAGTTCCGTGAAGCCGGACAGCGTCAATATCTCCGGTTTCAGATGAACCGAAGCGTCGGGCTTTTTGCTGTCCCGCACCGTAAGCCGGTCGTGAATGACGGTGGCTCGTGAGGAGTCGCAAAGACAGTACAAACCTCCAGCCAGCGGACTGTCTTTGGAGTGCCCGGCGGTGCCGATTCCTTGCACGCGGTAGACATGGTCGCGAATGCGGATGCGGTCATTCGGCCGCAGGTAATCTAAAGACGCAACCGAGGTTTGCAAACCTTGCGGTTTGGGAACTGTGTTCAGCAGTTCGACACGGGCCGCATCTAGAAGCCGCCCCGAATTATCCAGAACCTGCGATTTCCAGCCCAGCCAGATCTTGTAACGGTCAGGCTCCGGCTCATAAATGACGATGGCGGTGTCGGCGCTCTCGCGCTCAATGCCGGCGCGCCTTTCCGAAGCGTAGAAAGGAGACGAACGGCCGCGGCCGACATCGGGACCGATAAGCGTCTTGCCGTCGGCGGGAGCGGAATCGCCATCGCTGTCGGAGAAGCTGCCGTAATCGCCCACGTAATAGCTGACCGGCTCAAAAGACGAGCCCACGCTGAAGACATTCGCCGGGCGCAGATCCGCGTGCAGATAGCCGCGGTCATGCAGCGCCGCCACGCCATCCAGAATGCGTTTCGCCAAAATCAAGTGCTCTTCAAAAGACCAGTTGCGCAGGTCGCCTTCGCCAATCGCCTGCTGCAGGCTTTTGGTGGCCCAATCCCATTGCACGGCGGAAACCGCCGCGTACCAGGCTTCCAGCGGCTGGCGCTCTCCAATCGCCGTCTCCAGCGTTTCCACAATCACGTTGTGGTTTTCCAGCGACCGAATTTGATCGAATTGCGAAAGGGCGCAGAAAGAGGCAATTTGAAAATGAGCCGAATCCCGCAGCAGCTTGTTCCACACCTCCGGCGTGTTCAAGGCAATCAATTCCTGGCGCACGCCTTCGGGAGTGACTTCCAACTGGCCGTCGTTGAACGAAACCAGGCACAGGCGCGGCGGCTGCGCTTTTTTGAATTGCATCAGGAGATAGGAACCCTGCTGCTGCGCGCCTTCGCGCGTGCGCCCGCCCAGCTCGCGCCCGCCCTTGAACGCGCCATGCCGCCGCTCATCCCGCGCGCGCAGCAGCGTGTGCGAGGGAAGGCCCGGCTTGTTGCGGATGTCGTTGACTACTTTCAGCTCCTGAGCCAGAAGCGTTTCAATGTAAAAGTTTTCTTCCAGCGTGTCTGCCAAAAGACGAGGCAGCTTCCAGGCGACAGGGTTTTCGTCGGGGTTTCCCTGAAGCAGAACAACGGAGCCGAGAACACCCTCTCCCAGCCGGCCGCGATAATAGCCTTGATCGTCAACTTCCAAGTACCAGTCTTGGAGAATCCAGAGCTTGCTCACAATTTGGTCTCTTAGGCTGAGTCTATTATTCTTTTAGAACCTCTCATTATTTTTCAAAAGGCACGATGCGAATTTTATTTGGACTACTGGCAACAGCCGCGATTTGCCTGGCGCAGGCGGATGTGGATGAAGCAATCCTGAAAAATATTCCGGCGCGAACCAAGGCGTTTGTGGACGACCACACGGTGGCGGGCGTGGTGACCATGGTGCTGCACAACGGCAAAGTGGTGGAATTTGACGCCGAAGGCATGGCGGACGCCGAAGCCGGCAAAGCGATGCAGAAGGACAGCATTTTCCAGATTATGTCCATGACCAAGCCTTTCACCGGCGTGGGCATAATGATGCTGGCTGAAGAAGGAAAACTGGGCATTCGCGATCCGGTGGAGCGCTATTTGCCAGAATTTCACGGCTTGCGCGTGGTGACGACAACCGGGCCGGATTCGGCGCGTTTGGGTGAGCCCGTGCATGCCATCACCATTCGCGATTTAATGACGCACACGTCGGGAATGTTTGATTCCGCGCCCGCCGATCTGCCCGATTACAACCAGAAGATGAATGTTTCGCTGGCCGATTTGATGAAGACATTTTCCAGGCAGCCGCTGCTGTTTCAGCCGGGAACGCATTGGAGCTACAGCAGTCCGGGGATTGATATTCTGGGGCGCATTATTGAAGTTTGTTCGGGCCAGAAGTATGAGGATTTTATCGCCCAGCGGCTGCTGATTCCCCTTGGCATGAAAGACAGCTTCTTTTTCCCTGACGCGGCGCGCGTGGGGCGCATCGCGATGGTTTATGAAGGGCATGGCGGAACGCTGGCGCGGTCGCCGGCAAGCATTCTGGGCGGCGATCCGGCGAAGCACCGGGAAGGCGCGATTGATCCTGCGCCGGCCTGGGGATTGCATTCGACGGCGGAAGATTTGTCGCATTTCTACGAAATGATGCTGGAAGGCGGCAGCTACAAAGGCCGCCGCTATCTGTCGGAATTTTCAGTCAAGCTGATGACGGAAGTGCATACTGGCGATTTGAACCCTTCGGGCTGGATGGGCGGTTCCGGTTATGGCTTGACGTGGGAAGTGGTGAAAGATCCGTTTGGCGAACTGGAAGGCCATTCGCTGGGAACGTTTGGCCATGGCGGCGCGTTTGGAACGCAGGGATGGATTGATCCGAAAAAGAACCTGATCACCATTATGCTGATTCAGCGCTCCAACGGCGGGACGGAAGCGCTGAAGTATGCGGTGATGACGATGGCCGAAGCGGCCGTGGTCAAGTAGATTAATCGGCTTCGACCAGCGGCAGCGCGACCAGGTGTTCGGCGATGAACCAGACCTGCAGTTCGTTGGTGCGGATCAGGTCGCTGACGATCAAATCGTTGGTGCCGTCGTCGCCCGCGTCGTCGGCTTTCTTGGCGAATTCGTGCGCTTCTTTCAGGATGATTTCGTGCGATTCGAGCAGGCGCGAGAGCTGAACCGGAACCTCTTCGCGATCGATGGGAGGGCGCTCCAGCGAGGTTTTTTCGGCCACGTCGTGCGCGATGCTAATGGCCACGCCGCCCAGCAGTTGAATGCGCTCGGCAATGGTGTCGACCAGTTCGGCCTGCTCTTCAAAATGCTTGTCCAAAAGCAGATGAAGCTGGTAAAAGGTGTGGCCGGAGACCTGCCAGTGGTGCTTCTTGTAAAGATCGCGCAGCATGATGGTGTCGGCCAAGAGCTGGTTGAGATTTTCGGTGCTGTCCAGGCGCACCTTTTCATCGAGGCCAAGCGGCAGATCGACCACCGTGCCGTATTTCTGGACGGGATTGGCGCGCTGGTTCAAGACGGGCGCGGCTGAATGAGTGCCATTACGTGGGGACTTTGTCTTTGTTGCCATACGCCGAGTAGACGCGGAGTTACAGCGAATCGAGACGATCTTTCTTGATTTCAGCGAGATTGCGGCAGCCGGCGAGGCCCATGGTCATCTCCAGCTCGGTTCGGAGAATTTCGACCACGCGGCTGACGCCATCCGATCCGCCGACGGCGAGGCCGTAAAGATACGGGCGGCCAATCATGACGGCTTTTGCTCCCAGCGCCAAGGCTTTGAAAACATCGATGCCGCGCCGAATGCCGCCGTCGAGGATGACGGGAATGCGGTTCTGGAGGCGATCAACCATTCTGGGCAGCGCTTCGATGGTGGAAATGACAGTGTCGAGGCTGCGGCCGCCGTGGTTGGAGAGCATGATGCCGTCGCAGCCGGCGTTGTAGGCAATGGCGGCGTCTTCCGGGTGCAGGACGCCTTTGAGCAGCAGGGGTTTGGGGATGATGCTGCGCAGCCAATCGATGTCGTCCCAGGTGACGTTGGCGGCGTGGGTGGCGGAATAGATGTTGCGGCCCTGCGGGCGGTGAGACCCGGCGGCGATTTCGGTGCCCAGCCCTGAGAGGTTGGCGCGCTCAATGCCGATGGGCAGCTTGAATCCGGCGCGCAGTTCGCGGTCGCGCGGGCCGTTGACCGGCATGTCCACGGTGACGCAGAAGGCATGGCAGCCGGCGGCCAGCACGCGGTCGATTAAGTGCCGGGTGAAGCCGCGGTCTTTCTGCACGTACAACTGAAACCACATGCCCTGGCGCGCGCGCGAACGCATCTGTTCATAAGTGACGGTTGCGAAGGACGCGGCCACCAGCAAGGCTTCACTGTCGTTTGCGCCGTCAACGGTGGCCATTTCACCGACCGGATGCACCAGTTTGTGGTAGCCGGTGGGCGCCAGCAGAATGGGGAAGGGAAGCGGCTTGCCGAAGAGCGAGACGCGGGTGTCGATTTGGCTGACGTCGATGAGAAGACGCGGCAGAATGGCGATGCGGTTGAAGGCGGTGCGGTTGCGGACGACGGTTTGGTCTGAACCTGCGCCGCCCGCCACGTATTCGTAGGCAGCCGGATTCATGGACTGCATCGCTAGCATCTCGAAGTCGTCGAGCGTGCGGATGGCTGCTATCTGGGCTTTGCTGAGCCGCGTCACATTAATTACTTAAGAGCCCCGGACTTAAGAGCCCCGGATTACTTAAACTCGAGAATTTCTTTCTCTTTGGAGCGCGCGGCTTGGTCGAGCTTGCCGATCTGGGTGTCGGTCAGTTTTTGGATGACGTCGAGGGCTTGCTTTTCCTCGTCGGCGCTGATCAGCTTTTCCTTGGCCATCTTCTTCAAATGGTCGTTGGCGTCGCGGCGCACGTTGCGCAAGCCGACGCGGCGCTCCTCGGCGACGTGGTTCAGCTTCTTGGCCATGTCGCGGCGGCGCTCTTCGGTGAGCGGCGGAATGGGCAGGCGAATCAGCTTGCCGTCGTTGGAAGGATTCAGGCCCAGGTCGGCGTTGCGAATGGCCTTTTCAATGCCGCTGATGAGCGAGGTGTCCCAAGGCTGGACGGTGATCATGGCGGGTTCGGGAACGTGCAACTGGGCCACCTGGTTCAGCGGCGTGGGTGTGCCGAAATAATCGACGCGGACGTTGTCCAGCAGCGTGATGGAGGCGCGGCCGGTGCGGAAGTGCGACAGCTCCTGCAGCAGCTCTGAATGCACCTTGTCCATGCGCGCGCGCGCGTTCGATTCTACTTCCTTGGTGGTTTTGAAGGGGCTGCTGACGGCAACCGGGGCTTCCTTTTCTTGTTTCATAGCTATTTCATTATCGCGGAACACGGGGACAGTCACCTGTGTCCACGCAGCGGACTTCCAGTCTGTTACCGGATCATGGTGCCAATGGCTTCGCCCATGGCCATTCGCATTATATTGCCGGAGACCTTGAGGTCGAACACCATGATGGGCATTTTGTTGTCGCGGCACATGGCGACGGCCGAGGCGTCCATGACGCCCAGCGCCTTGGAGAGCACTTCGGTGTAGCCGATTTCGAGATAACGGACGGCGTCGCGGTGCTTCTTGGGGTCCTTGTCGTAAACGCCATCGACGCTGGTGGCTTTGGCGATGATTTCGGCCTTGATTTCGAGGCCGCGCAGCGTGGCGGCGGTGTCGGTGGAGAAATAGGGATTCGAAGTTCCGGCGGCGAAGATGACGGCGCGGCCTTTTTCGAGATGACGAATGGCGCGGCGGCGGATGTAGGGCTCGGCCACCTGGTGCATTTCGATGGCGGTCATGACGCGGGTGGGAAGGCCCAACTGCTCCAGCGCATCCTGAAAAGCCAGGGCGTTGATGACGGTGGCGAGCATGCCCATGTGGTCGCCCGTGACGCGGTCCATATTGTTGGCGGCGGCTTTCACGCCGCGGAAGATGTTGCCGCCTCCCAAGACCAATCCGATCTGGACGCCGGTGGCGGCGACTTCGGCCACTTCGGTGGCCAGCGCCTTGACGCGCTCGGGATCGAGCCCAAAGGAAAGTTCGCCCGCCAGGGCTTCGCCGCTGATTTTCAGCAATATACGTTCGAATTTAGCCATTCTCGCCTTTGTATTTTCCAAAAAAAAGCCCGGCCGCGAAGGCCGAGCTTTTGAAACAACTTATGCCGTGACGGGCACGGGACTTTCCTGCACGCCGGGCGCATCGCCGGCGTCGCCCACCTTGTAGCGGGTGAAGCGGACAATCTGGATGGGGCCCAGTTTGGCCGATGCGGTCTTGATGAGTTCGCTGACGGAGAGCGTGTTCTCCTTGATGAACGGCTGTTCGAGCAGGCAGACTTCTTCGTAGAACTTGCTCATGCGGCCTTCGGCGATTTTGTCGACCATTTTTTCGGGCTTGCCTTCGGTGAGGGCGCGCTCACGCTGAATGGCGCGCTCCTTCTGGATCAGTTCGGCGGGCACTTCTTCGCGCGTGACGTATTGCGGATGGGAGGCAGCGACCTGCATGGCGATGTCGCGGATGAGGGTTTTGAATTCGGGCTGCTCGGCTGTTTCGGCGCCGGCATTTACCTCCAGCAGCACGCCAATTTGCGCGCCGGTGTGGATGTAGTTGCCGATGGAGCCGGTGCCGTTCACTTCGAGGATGGCGAAGCGCGAGATGTTGATGTTTTCGCCCAGCTTGGCGATTTTGGTTTTCACCAGTTCGCCGACGGTGGTGCCCTGGTCTTTGGCGTATTGCTGGGCGTAAAGAGCTTCATGCGCCTGGAAAGTGGCGCGCTCGGCTTCGGTCAAGTCTTCCAGCTTTACCAGCTTGGGCTTGGTTTCGGCGATGTGCGCGGCGATGTCGCTGGCCAGGGCCTGGAAGTCTTCGGTGCGGGCCACGAAATCGGACTCGCAATTGACTTCGACCAGGACGCCGGTTTTGCCGTCTTCGCTGATGTGCGCGGTGACCAGGCCTTGCTTGGTGGTGCGCGATTCTTTCTTGCTGGCGCCGGCGATGCCGAGCGTCCGCAGAACGACTTCGGCTTCCTCGATGTTGCCGTTCGTTTTCACGAGTGCCTTTTTGCACTCCATCATGCCCGCGCCCGTGCGTTCGCGAAGCTGTTTTACCAATTGTGCGCTGATCTCAGCCATAGAAATCCTTCTTCCTCAAACCAACCTTTATACATAACTAGAGCGACCAAGCCGCGGGAGGCCGGTCGCTCCTGATATTCACGAGTCTGTTACAGACTAATGCTCAACGACTTCGGGGACCTGGGCTTCTTCAGCCACTTCGCTGGCCGGACCCTTTTTCGGCAGGATTTCGGGCTCGGCGGCGGTGGCCAAGCTTTCGGAATTCAACTGCTCCAGATATTTGGGGTCCAGATACTGGGTGTATTCTTCGGGCGGCTGTTCGCCGGTGGTTTCTTCTTCGCTGCCAATGCCCTGGGCCGCGAAATCGGTTTCGGTGGCCATGGAGCGGGCTTCGACAACGGCGTCGGCAATCTTGGTGGTGAACAGGCGAATGGCGCGCAGGGCGTCATCGTTGCCCGGGATGACGTAATCCACTTCATCGGGGTCGCAATTGGTGTCGACGACGGCCACGACCGGAATGCCCAGCTTGCGGGCTTCCTTGACGGCGATGGCTTCCTTGTTGGAGTCGATGACGAAGAGCAGATCGGGCAGGCCGACCATGTCCTTGATGCCGGCCAGGTTCTGCTGCAGATGCTTGCGCTCGCGCTCCAAACGGCCGACTTCCTTCTTCTGGCGGCCTTCGTAGGAGTTTTCCTGGGCCATGGCGTCGAGTTCCTTCAAGCGCTTGATGGAACGCTGGACAGTGGCGATGTTGGTGAGCAATCCGCCCAGCCAGCGCTGGTTCACGTAATACATGCCGGCGCGGTTGGCCTCCTCGGCGATGGCTTCCTGGGCTTGGCGCTTGGTGCCGACGAATAACACCGTTTTGCCGGAAGCAGCCTGCTCGCCGACATAGCGCATGGCATCCTTGAAGAGCTTCAGGGTTTTCTGAAGGTCAATGATGTAAATGCCGTTGCGTTCGCCAAAAATGTATTCTTTCATTTTTGGATTCCAGCGCTTGGTCTGGTGCCCGAAGTGAACGCCTGCTTCGAGCAATTCTTTCATCGAAATCGATGGCAAATTAGCTCCTGTTTTACTTGTT
>Ga0209208_10007530_pt1 | contig 14727 bp, 8 predicted proteins | sample S1TSphfallax_3_FD_187694 | JGI IMG/M metagenome (GOLD analysis project Ga0209208, IMG submission 187694) | Host-associated microbial communities from peat moss isolated from Minnesota, USA - S1T2_Fd - Sphagnum fallax MG (SPAdes) (version 2) | ecosystem: Host-associated > Plants > Peat moss >...
CCTCCCCCCCCTCCCCCTGTCCTGCCATCAAACATTACCCAGTGATTGAATGTCAAGCTAATGCAAACCAACATCAATGAATGGTCACATTTGGGTTAATCAATGTTCAAAAAGGCTCTATAACCAAACAGCCGATCTTGAAAATTTGAGTTTGATTTTTTTTAGGGTATTGAAGTGGAAAGTTATTTTTGTGTGTAATTATGGGCATGGGAAAAACCAATAATAATAAAATAATAACCTTCATTATTTATAAATATGTTTGGTGATGACAAAGGAACAACACATTTTCATGCATGTTTGTTGGAAACAAATAAGGTGGAAAATATTTTAATCAAGTTTTGAATGTTTAGTTATGAGTGTGTTTTGAAACATTTTTTTAAAAAATGCAAATTTTGATATAAAGGTGGGTTGCACTCATTTTGGCAAAACAATACCAACATATCCAAAAAAATTGTTTGGTTATGGGGGTTTGTTTATCACATTATAGGCATGCAATTGTTCATAAATAAACCCTAAATCAAACAACCATGTTACCTTAGAAGCAATAGAACATGCACAAGAGTTTAGGTTAAACATGATCATTGTACCATCCCACTCAAACATTATTTGATGCAACTAGGACCTTAGCAACCTTAAGGAAGGTGAATGATAGATTTCATTAGAACTTTCAAACAAGCTTATGAATAAATCTGTGCAAGTATAAAGGCGTGAATCTCACATGCACAGCATGGTCTCAACAAAAGGTTAAACAACAAGCACAAATATGGCAATAGGCACAAGGGTGCAAAATAGTGAAGTTGTTACTTTTAATGACGAAATGCATAAATAACAACAAGAAAAAATTCAAACGAAGTAAAAGACAAATGCAATTTAGAAAGTTATAAAACACAAGATCACATCAAACATGAAGATCACCAAGATCACAACAATGAAGAGAAACACCAAAGTATAGTAATAAAAATGAACATAAAACCATGGCAATTAGAAGGAACACAAGATCATAGTGAGCATGAGGAACACTAAGACCACGGTGATTAGGAATAACACCAAGATTACAGTGTCTAAGAGGAACACAAAACCATAACAATTAGAAGGAACACCAAGACAACAACTAAGAAGAACACCATGACCACTATGATAAAGAGGAGCACCTCATGCTCACAAACTATTAGAAACTTACACAAAGGTTTAATGGATGGAATGATTTCACATCCATTACCATTGATTTTCGAACCTTAAACTAGACTAGATCTCAATCATATGATAAAAAATGAACAATTATTTGGAAAACAATGGACATTACTTTCTTCATCCATCCCAATGATGAAAGTAAATAAAGTCCATTACTCGACATATGATTCTTTGATTTTAGGTGGCAAAGTAAATTCTCATGAATTGTAATGTGTATGAAAGGTTTTTTTCTCATTTTTAACCATCCAAACTTTAGAAGGGCATATATTTTCATTTTTCACCTGTTCAAATGGGTGTGCCTTTTAGGCCTCTACACTTTATCTTTAGACCCCATTAATAAAAAAAGTTGGACTAAATGAAAGGGAGGTGACTAATACACTAAGTGTTTAGTCACCACCCACACTACCCTAAGTATTCATGTTCTTTTGCAAAGATTCTTTGAAGTAGTGAGCTAGTCCTTTTCAACCACCAATATTTCATGGCTTGTATTGAGGTTACTCTTATTTCTATATGGTCAAACCCCTACCCATTATGTTGGTTAAGGGACAACAAAATCATTAAAACAAACTAGGTGATGCACCCAACATAATGGGCAAGAGCAAGACCACTCCATGAGATTACAATCTAGGGCATTATTTTTTATTTAGGCAAAATTTAGCATTTTGTCAATTAAAAAAAGGGGCCTTTAACCTCCCATAGTTATTTTAGGCCATTGGATTGGGGCAAAATCACTAGCAATCAACGATTTTTGATGTGATAGGAGCCATTTTTTTGAAGCCATGATGACTAATTATAACCACTTTTGCGAAAATGTATGGCCATCAAATGCCACAAATCTGATCATGGTGTTAATAATCTCGCATCAATTCTCCTCAACATTAGTGGCTCCAATCACTCCTTTGGGCTATAGTGCTCGAAGGCCTTCATTCATCATTATTACTTTGGTGTAAATATATGTCACTGTCAATTTTGCTTAATGTTTTTTGTTGTGGTTAACTTGAACCTAGATCTTCAAATAATAAGCCAACTTGAAGTTGTTTTGCAACTTGCTTGAATCTTAAACTTCAAAGCTTCAACGGACAAACGTTGATGCAAAGAAGTTACAACAACTAGACGTCACTACTTTCAAGTTTGTTACAAGTTTTAGTAGCTTCAACTTCAAGAGGTGAAAATACTTCAAGGACCTAATCTCACATTACATATAAAACTTATGCTTCATGGTGTGCATTTGTGCATTTTACTATATGCATTCTTGAGGCTTTTGTTCTACAATTTGCTATATGCACTCTTATTGTGAAAAAATTGTATTAGTTGTGTGCAAATCTATTATAACTTGTGTTACTTACAAGTTCTTTATGTGCTTGTGATTAGGGTCACAATTTTGTCATCCTACGATCTAGGGTTCAAGGCATAGTGAATCAGTTCTAGTCGCTACATGTTTTGGTCACTACATGTTTTGGTTACTACACATTACACTGACAATGCTACCACTTAAGCCCCTCTCAAATTTCAAGTATCAGAAGTTTTTTTACTTCTTCTATTCCTTCAGAAATTTTTTATTCCTTAGGTGATGATTCATTTTAGCCCTCACCTTCAACAAAAAATTTCAACATGTCTTTAAATGAAAATATGTCTGACATCATGCATAAAGGTAAGCATTTTTTCTATTTTTTGAAAAAAACTACAAGATTTTCAACTTCTCAAATTATTGGAGATGATTTGATTCATATTGTTGATGTCATTCAAGACCTTCTCCCCAAAAAAATTCAGAAGAAATAGTGGGAGTTTAATTAGGTGTTCCAAGATGTTTGGGCTATGAAGCTTCCTTGGGCAAAAACAATCATTGGTCATTATGGTAAGATGACCGAGGTAAGATGTACAATTTGTAACCAAATAGGAAAAAAAAAAAAATCTTAATTCTTAAGCTTGATGGGTTGTGGAAACATGTAGGTCATTGTAAAGCAACATGTGTGTGACTAGGGGTGGCTATTAGTGAATATTACATGAGCTCGTCTAGCCAACATGTTAAGAACAAACAACAACATGTTATTTTTCATGGGCAAGCTTCTATGGCTCAACAAATTACAAATGGGGACCTATAGAAAACAAAAGAAGTTCGTGCAATTTGTCATGATCTTCCATATGTTGAAACAAGGGTGATCTATGATGGATTTCAAAGGTTGTAAGAAGTTTTTTAGTTTCTTCAAAATGCTAAACAACCCTTGAAAACACTAAACTAACATTACTAATTGGAGCATGGTTGAAATCATGCATGATTTTTTGTTTTGATCTACTTGTTTGGTAGTGCAAAAGGCTTGATTGATCTTTGTTTCTTACAATGAAGTGACCACTATAAACAATCAATCATGGATTCTAACCCATGTTTATGTTGTGGAAGGATGGAAAAGTCTACCAACTCTTTTAACATTGTAGCAAATTTTTAAAAGTTCCAATGTTGAGAATTTAACGAAGTTAATCATGGACTTTCTATTCACTTATAGTGGTCTTTCATAATCTAACTTGGCTTCCAAATTGGTATGTTTTAGGGCAAATGGGATGACAACCTTCCAAGGTTCAAAAACTAGTGTTATTGTGCAATTGAAAGGAAACCACACACCTTTTGTGTTAAATGTGCATTGTGTTACACACCGAACTAGTTTGGTTATGCAAATGTTGTTTCAATTGACCTTGGTTGCAAAAATTGAATTATTGCTACAATTTGTTTACAACTATCATTCACAAAGCCCTAAAAGGTCTTTGGAAAAATCTAGGTTGAGTGAATTTTGGGAGTAGAAAGTTCAAGATTTTACACAATGTGAAAACACATTGGATTTCAATGTTGTCCTTTGCCAAAAGAATATTTGTAAAGTATATGTCCCTATTTGTGCATATGTTTGATGAATAAGCAGCCAAGACCTCGACAAAAACAAATCTAAACCTTCTTTGCAATGTCGAGATTTTTTTAGGTTTAACTTGTATCCTATCCTTGCTTGAATGCATGCAATCTCTTTCAAAGTTTGTTCAAGCTTGAAATGTTTTCATTTGTGATTTCATTGATGTAGTTAAAGCTTGTGAAGGGGATCTATATATGTATGTTGATTTAGTTACAAATTATAGCCATGGAAATGGGATATTTTAGATTTTCCTTATTGTTGCAAATCACACATAAAATTGTTTACAAATGGTTTATATTGTTGAACCTATTTATGGTGTGGAGTATGTAGGGTTTCAATTTTTTTCACACATACACGGTTTATGAAAAATACCCACTTATAACAAGTTGATTGAATTATGTTTTTAAATTGGATTGGTTGAATGCAATAGAAGCTGTGAAACAATAATGCAATGTTGCTGCTGCCGGTTTCATTCAAGAACTTGAATGGCATTTCCCAACTCAAGACATCGTGAATGCCATTGGGGTGATTTACCTTTAGTTCTAGGTGCAACTTGAAGCTGAGCACAATCTTTTGGCACAACTTTCAATTTTGATAACACATTATTGTTTTAGGAAGCACATTGGCCCAAAAGAATTATATATCCTACCTTTATTGGATGAGGCATTGTTAGTGTAACAGTCATCTTTTTTTTAAATTAATATGTTTGCCAACTACCATGCAACCATGAAGCCTCCTATGGATTGTAATCCATGCACAAAAATTTAAACCACCTTATCCAACAACACTAGTAGAAATTGGCCAAAATTGAACCATTATATTTGTGACTATATGTGACTATTATTTATTTGCAAGTACATTTGGACATTTTTGCAAATATTTTTTGTATTGGTCATATTTATGACTATATGTAGCCAAAATGGAGAGGGTCCAGGAATCGAACAACACATTCACTATCTTCTGTGGACCCTAGCGTCGATACTTTCAGGCTCGATCCTTCACTTACTGACAGCTCAACATCTCCAGACCTCAATCTGGCTTCCTCACTCTCCCTGATCCTCAACGACTCAAAGATCGTCAGACACAACAACACAACAATCCAACAGCACACTCTTCCTGTCATAAATTTCAACACTGATGCAATTCAAAAGAAATTCTTCATTCTTGTTCACAGATTGTGTACATCCCCGAAAACACAAACATTTGCCTTCACTTGCAAGTTCACAAGGAAAGATCAGACAGATCCTAGGCTTCTTGCTTCCTACCTGCCTCTCTCCTCACTTCCTCTCCTCTATTTTCTGCAACATGAGCTTAGCTACGCCTCAGACGTAGCGGAAGATCTCAAGCATAACCAAGCTCTTCTCTACAGAACTCTCCACTCTGCCTCTCTCCTGTCTCATTTCTGTCCTCTCTTCTCTTTTTTTTAAAAATGCCGCGCCTCCTCAAAAACAGACCTCCTGATCATTTTCTCCAGACTTCCGTAAGTTTCTTCCAGAAGCTTTTCCAATTCTCCAGTGCCACCATTCTCCATAATTGCATCGCCGACCTCAATCATAATTCGGGGCCGTCACTCAGGCTCCATCCTCATTCAACGCAGCCACCATGCAAATTTCGTAGTCCAACATCTCACCCCCAATCCATCAAAGCATCCCATGCAGAAGTAAAGCAAAAGCAGCCGTCATGCAACCAACGGCTCAATTAACAAACAACCTAACTTCCCTGATCAGTGACATCTAGAGATTGATGTAACCTAATTTAGGGTTACATATAGTGTAACTAATTTGCGAATATTTTGTTGTTCAACAAAACATAAAAAAACTAATTATGTTATGAAAAAAATTAATATATATAATCAATCTATCAATTAATTGGATATGAACAACTTTTAGTTTAATTTTCATCCAAGAAGAACAATTTATGTCCCAATATTTACAAATGTGACTAATTTAGTTATAACTTTATTAGTATACAAAGGTGTATTTTGTGAATTCTAAGGAATATAGTTAGGTGTATTAGGATTTATAAATGTATATTTTGAATTTATATGAACAACCATATTAGATGTGTACTTAAGTATTATTATTAGCATGAAGGACCTTGTAATTATGGTTACATTAAATAATTTATATTTTGAGTGTATTAAAATTTTATGTAACATATTTGTTAAATATATTATGCCCATATTAAAAGTTTATCCATACCATCTTATTATATTTCTTAAAATTATTGCAAATGACATTTATTATTATTTTTATTAATATTATATTATATATTTATATCAATTACATGTAATAAAAAAACTTCATATATTAATATATTATTATTAAATTATTTTTAAATGATTAGTGTATTTAGTAAAAATTATTTTTAATTTATTAAAAAATGAAAAAATAATTTAAATAAATCATAATAGCTTTAAAAAATGACATAATAATATATAATTATTATTAGTAGTAGTATAATAAATATCTAACCTATGCTAGCTACAAATTACATTATTATTACTATTATTATAAGTAATCAATTATGAAATATTATTAGATTAATATAATAATTACTAAGAAATATTAATATATAGTTATAAGTTTTTATATTTCAAATTTATAATTGATAATTATTAATTATTAATAATTCAATTATTATAATAAATTAATGATACATAATTTTATTATTTTATAATAATCACTATATTAGTTAAAATGGAAATCTAATAAATTATTATACAAATGAGAAAAATATTTTCGAACGAAAAATATACTTATTAAAAATATAAAATATTTATCGTAATATTTCATAAATAGCTTTAATGAATGAAGTAATAATAGGAATAATATTTTAAAAAATAGTTAGTCTAAGATAGTTTTTAATTATATTATTAGATATGAAAAACCTAGTACTCAATATTTATAATTAATAGTGAATAATTATTAAATATTGAATATTTCAGTTATTATATTAATTTATTAGGTTACAAAATAATAATTTATTAGTTATTAATAATTAGCTAATTATTTCAATATTAACCAATTATTAGTTAATGAAATTGGTTGATATATTATTATAGTTTATATATATATATATATATTATTAAATATTATTAATTTTAATCTAACTCATAAATTAATTAATATTTAATTATAACTAATAATATAATTAATTCAATAATAATAAGATATTGATGATTATTAGTATAAATAATAAATTTGTTGGAAAGTTTGTAATGTGAATTAGTTAGTTTTTAGTTTAGTTGTCAATTAATTAATTAGCAAGTTTATTTTTTTAAGATTATATTGTATTCATTAAATAATTAATAATTTTATTATTTAATTAGTTAATTTATTACTTAATTAGTTAGCTAGTTAATTATCATTTACTTACTTAATTATATATTTTTCAAAGTGAGAATGAAAGCCAAAACATATGGGATAAAAATTTTAGTTACAAGTCATTTGTGATTAAACATTTTTAGTTGTGAACGACTTAATTTTATCCCATATGTTTTGGCTATCATTCTCATCTTGAAAAGTATATAAACAATGTGTTTTGTCTCACATTTTCATATTTAAAAAGATGGGTTTATGGGATGAGTCCATAAAATGATTTAACCCAAAATAAAATATAAATATTCATGTATTACAACCTAACTACCTACTTCCCTAACTTACCTACCTACTTAAGTAGGTATTTGGCCTAGGTAGGTAAATCCGTCCTATTTAGATAGATGTTTAGCCTAGATGGGTAGGTAGGTGAATAAGTAGATAAGTACCTAGTTCAACCTACATACTTAAATATTGATTTAAATTTGGTTTGGAATTTTCAATTAATATGCCTTGTGGAAATGTTTTATTACGACACGTGTCACAATCTAAACCATCCAAACATAAAAATTAAACATCTTAGATTATTTCAAAACAATAATAAAATATTTTTAATTATTAAAAGTTGGGACATGTGGCAACACATAACTTGTTCCCATTGTTCACCAAAAAAGTTGGATCTTAGTTGCAAGTGATAATACGTACATGACCAATCAAAGGGTGAAGGTGTATTTTGTTGACTTTTTCTTTCATCCAAAATTTGTTGTCATTTGCGACTAGTGTCAATGCAACTATTGAGATTTTAGTTCCAAATGTCGCTTGCAACTAAAAATTAATTGTATGGACCAGTTCCAAAATGGCCATTTTCTACTAATGCAACCAATTTTTTTCCCATCAATTGGATGGTTAAAACTAATTGAATTATCTATGGCCATGATTTTGGGTACTATAAAAGATGAAAAATGTTTTTCAAATCTAGGGTTTATGAAGAATAACCTTAAAAAAAAATCAACAACCCATTTGGATTTGGTTGTCAAGATGTTCACCTAGAAGTTTTTTACCTTTGACACTTTCCCATTTGATGTAACAATGAATGCTTGGAATGTTGCCAAATCTCGCCATAATACTACAAATCATAGTTCATTTGTAGTAACAAATTTAAACCCTAAACCTTTTATGCAATATGTTCATGTGTTTTTTTATTCTGATGTTGGTATTACTTGATTCTTTTCAATCATGTGTGTTATGAAGGTTAGAATGAGGTGTATGCAATTTTATTTTTTTGTATCTTGAACAAGCACTCATGTATTATCTTTGTTTTGTTTTTTTTTCTTTCCAAGCATTCTCCCATTACAATGGGCAAGGTTTTCAAGATTGAAGTTCAATCCCCCTACGAAATTTTACATCTATAAACATTAATTTGTAGGTAGTTGATGTCTATTAATTTTTGCATCTTGTTGCCATTTTTTCTTGATTGAATTGTAGTTGGTTACCAATTTGCCTACATGGAGTTCCATTTCATAGCCATTTTTCTACCTTGGACCCTACTTGGTTGTTGTTTTGCATACCTACTTGCCTCTGATTTTACTACTTTAAATTTAACTTTGTAGCCAATTTTCAAGCTTACATGAATAAGCATAGCCACTTGATCAACCCCAAAAAATTGCAAGTTGCCACATTGACATACTTGAACTACCTTAAATAAGCTAGTTGTGCCACATAGAAAAATTGGAACAAAAAAAATTGGTCTAAGGTGACAAATTCCCCAATTTCAAAAATGATTTATGTTCAACAAATACATGTTGGTCACAATTATGAGTGGATGATATTCATCATGAGAAGATTATGCCATGTAATGTGGTTAAGAAAATGACATAATCTATTACATTAGACCGTAGTGTACTATGGAATAGTTAAGTCCTTGCTCATTATGTCAGGTAAGGTGCCAATAAGTCCATTAGGATAAGCTAGGTGACACACCCAACATAATGGGCAAGAGCAAGACTATCCCGTAACATTAAGGTCTACGGGGGCAAATTTGACAATTTGAAAAAATTAATTTATGTTTGACATAATAGTCACAATTATAAATATGATCAACCATCAATAGAAGATTACATCATAAAATTTGGTCAAGAAAAAGCCATAATTTTCCACACCAAACCTTAATGATCATAAAAATTGAAATTATTTGTGCAAGATGAAGCTTGAGAAGAAGATAACATTGTAACAATGTAATTAAAGCATGCCAACCTCACTAACCTTTTTTTTAATATTCATGTGATACTCAATGGATATTCATCTTACACAAAACCTTAATGTTTGAACTATGTGTTGATTGAGGGATTTTAGGTGAATTGGATTCATATTAGAAACCAATGTTGGGTAGTTGTAAAAACATGAACAAACCAATGTTTGATGGGTATCACAATGCTCGGCAAGCATCAATTAGGCATCAAAGTCTTTTTTTATCTTTTTTTCTCCTTTTGTGTATTTCCTTTGCTTCTTGCCTCTTGTCTTTTTGTTGCCTCCCCATCTTATTATGCCTTGTGTTGCTTCAACTTGTTGCTTTGACCTAATACCTCATCGTTGTTTTGTCACATTGCCTCATCATTGCCTTGCTTCCGCGCTACCTTGCACTGCTTCATCGTTGCCTTATGTGTTGCTTCATCATTGCCTCATCGTTGCCTTGTGCATTGCCTCACCACTGCCTCATCATTGCCCTGCGCATTGCCTCACCATTGTTTCATCGTTGCCATGCACGTTGCCTCACCATTGCCTCATCATTGCCCTATGCGTTGTTTCACCATTGCTTCATCGTTACCCTGCGCGTTACCTCGCCACTGCTTCATCACTACCTCACTTCACTACCTCATGTTTTATCGTGTTGCCAACACTTGTTGCTTTGTTGCCTTGCTACATTGAAATACCTTTTGAACCCCCCCACCCCTGACCCCCCCATTTGTTGTTTTGTTGCCTTGCTACCTCACGCCTCATTATCTCGTTGCCTTGCTGCCTCATTGCCTTGTGTTGGTTAGTATTTCCTTCCTCCCTCCTCTTTTGCAAGGGGGAGCTTTGAGCTTGAATAAACAAACTTTCTAACAACCACCAGAGAAGGTTAAAATATTTTTTTGTATTTTTTCTTTTGTGCTTAGTTTTATTTATTTATTTATTTTTGTTAAGTTGTTTTTTGTCTTAGATTTATTTTCTAATTTATTCTCATTTTATTTTTTTCATTCTTGTAATATGTTTGTATATAATGTTTGTTATTATTATTAATGTGTAGGATATCCATAAACCCAAAAAAAAAATCTAAAAAAAATCATCATTATACATTTTTGTAATCTTAACGACATAAAAGTGAGTATTTTTTTTTCTTAACCTTTAACTTTGTTGTTTGTAAATGTCTTTTTCAAAACTTTATTCTTAAACCCATTGTTTTTGTAAATTATAAACCTTTGTGAATATTTTATTTTTATTTCTACTTTGTTTGTGAAAAAAAATGGAATTATCTATTAATCTTGTGCCTTATTTAACTTTGGAAATATTTTTGTGAAAATTACCAATGGAATAATCTTCTACAAATGAAAATGTTGTAATGGGAAATAATGAGATAATTGAAATTTGTATGAATGATGAAATTATGGAAAAAAATGTAAGTGTACAAATAAAAACAAGCAAGAATCCAAAAAATGAGAAAGAAGAAGAAATGAAAATAAATCTTAAAAAATTGCATCACAAAGAAAAATTTAACAACTACATGGAAGATTATCTCTATGTTGGATTTTTTATTGTGTCAATGATAATACAAATACTGAATATACAAATCATGTGTTGTATCCTTTGTTATCAAGAACTTGTAATAGGAATAAATTCAAAAACTCGAGCAAGGAAAAGAATTTTTTTTTATTACAAGACAAATGGAATAATTTCTTTCGAAAAACATGTGGATGCACAACACATTGTTATTGCCAAAATGTTTAAAGAAAAAATAAACATTTTGCTGAAAGGAACAGAAAAAAGACAATTGGCAAAGAAAATAGTGATTGTGTTGAGTGCATCAATTTTTAAATTTTTTTCTACGAAAGATTCCTTCAAGAAAAACGGTGTACCATTGAAAAATAAAATTAGAAGACTTGGGCCTTTTGATTATTAAGAACAATTTACCAATTCAATTTGTGGAAAGTATGTGGTTGAAACATTTAATTATACATTTGTGTCCAAAATTAAATTTCCCTTCCAAAAGGCAATTTTCACAAGAAGTATTACCAGGGTTAGTTGAAAAGACAAGTCAACAATATGTTTTTCTTGCATTGGCAAATTTTTTTTCTACAATAGCTAGCTTTGATCTTTGGATGTCTAAACAAGTTTATATCAATCTTTGCATTAATGATCAATTTTTTGAGTAGTGATTAACAACCAAAACATGCAACTATTAGCTTGTTTGAGATGACAAAAACTATTCATCAAGCATTAGTTTAAAATCTAACATAATTATTGGACAAATATGGTTTAAGGAAAAAGATCATTGCTTATGTCAAAGATGAAGGGTCAAATCTCAATGCAATGACTATTGCATTGAAAGTTGTTATAAATTGTTAATGTCTTGGTTCAAAAGAGAACTTTTAGGGCACTTGTTTTGGGCATGCTTTTTCAAAAATGTTAATATGGCACTATAGAGGAAAAGTTGTATAAGGATCTAAAATATGTTTATGTTACATCTACTCAGGCAGATCTGTAAAGTGCATCACTTGGCTTTAAAAAATTAAAAAAGGAAGGTAAGAATGGAACAAGGCTTGTGTTGAAAGAGCGTTTGCCCTAGAAAATTTGTCGCAACCCCACTTTGGCCAAGTGAAGATGAAACTCACACTCCCAAAGTTGGGGACTTGGAGTCCTCCGGGACTCCCGAATGTTTAAAGTTCGACAACAGAGGCCAACACACCCCGGATTGGGGTGTTCTTGGTTTCATTGGAAAGATCTTGAAGTGTAGATGTCCAAAATGGCCTCGCATTGGTCATTTGGACATCTGCAGCTCAAGTTATGGGCAAAAGAAGGGCCAGAAGTCAAATTGGCAATTTGACTCCCGACCACAAAAAGTCGGGAATTGACCTCTTCCCGACGTCTGCCTGCAGATGGATTATGATGGGGCGTTGGAAAGCTCTCAAGGAGAGCTACAACTTTGGTTTAGACCTCACTCCAATTGGAGGTCGGAGCTAGGAATTGTGAGTGTCCAAAGTCCCGAGAGTCCAACCCAGGACAGTTTCAGGACTCCAACCCGGGACAGTTTCGGGACTCCAACTTGGGAGTCCCGGGAAAAAGAGTCATTCGGATGTCGCTCCCGCAGAGTAATGCAGAAAATACTATATGGGGGAAGGTGGTGGCTTCCCCCGAGTCCGAGCCATGGTGAATCAAGTGTGTCAAAGTGCCCGTGGCTTGTCTTTACACCCAAGGGTGTTCCCGAATGTGATCTAACCCTTTTGTGATTGGTCTTGGATGCATATTCAAGCTTGATAATATAGTCCTTCTTCCTAGTCTAATATCGGGACTTTTAGCACGCCCTCTACCCCTTTCTAGTGCTGGAAGTCGGGAGCGCCTTCAAGTTCCATATTTCCGCAATTCAACACACTTGGACCCTCAAGTGGGTTCAACAAGGAACTTAGGAGTGCGTCAAAATTGAACATTTTAATGAAAACCAAGTAGTCTTCTTTGTTTCATTATTATTTCAATAATTTACAAATTTTGAAATTTTGAATTATACAAGATAATTAATATTTTCTATTATTGGTTATGATGTAGGTTTGCTAGTAAGGTCATTATGTTTCAAAAGGCCTTACAATTTCATTCTACCATTGTGTTTTTTTATAACAAACAAATTGTTGTGAAAGTCATTGGTCAAATGCCTTCACCTCTAATTTGGCACATTTTTCAAATTGTAATGGATTGTCTTTTTCCAATTGTTTATGCTTGTGTTCTTAACCAGTCCCGTGGACATTAGCTCCTTAATGATATTTTACATTTTGTTATTTCCATGAGTTTGAAACTAAAAGCGGAAAAAAAAAATTATTCTTTGATTTGAAAGCCTAATGGAAAATGATTCCATTATTTTTTATGAGTTATCTTTACTAGCCTCTGACATTGAAAGGGAGGTAATCTATGTGTGAGATTCTTTCCTTTCATTTTTGAACAAATATGAAAACAAGAAAGTTCATAATATGATCTCTTTAATGTTAGACCCTTGGTTTGAGAGTTTTCATATAGTATCCTCATTTGTTGGAAAGGAGCAAGGTGTTGCTCTTGTTGAGGAATATGATAAAAAATCCTTGTATCCTATGTTGATGAAATGCCATGAACATTTGCATCTTTTGGTAAGGTTAGATACAAATTGTGTTAACCAAGATATTTTTGAACAAACTACAAACACAAGTGAACCAATAGGAAAAGCTTGTGAATAGGGAGGTTTTGGTTTTCAAGAGATATCAATTGGATCTTAAGGACATCAAATGTCCTCTTCAACAGTGGTAGAAATATGAAACAATGTTCTTTACAATTGGGTTTTTAGCCCGACAAATTTTGACTTTTGTTAGATTTCAAATTGAAACAAAAATAATTTATTCTTTGGCTAGAATACTTACCAATTTTAGGAGATGTCATTTGCAAAGTGAAAATTTAGAAAAATTGATATTTGTGAACAAAAACTGGCCTAATGATCTTAAAATAGGTTGTATCTAACTTAGTAGAATTCCTTGAAAAGGATGTAATTTAGAAGAGGAGTTAGAAATGTTTGAAGGTGAATTTGAAAGGGATGAAATTGTTGAAGAATAAAACCTCAATAAATAAAATATTATTTAGTGTTCAAAAGTTGTTTGCAACAATGTTTGTAATTTCTTCATTAATAAGAGAAATTTAAAAAATTAAGATTTTTATAATATAAAAAAATCTGGATTTTTTAAAATAATAACCAATTAATAAGTAATACCCAGTTTGTGAGAACCAGCAAAGGAGAACTGGTTGTTCTCATAATTTCAAGAACCAGCATATTGAGAATCAGTTTTTTTTTTAAATTTTAAATTTAAATTTAACTTTTATTTTATTTTTTAATAACTATATATATATATACCCTTGCCCAGCATATAAATTTTAGGGGGAAAAAAAAAAAGTGAAAACTGGACCTTTTATAAAAAAAATTGAGAATTTTTTGGAATTTTTTATAGTGTGAATTTGAATGATTTTTTTCTCTTTTTTGGAAAATTGAGCCAAATTTGTTACATCAAACAATTGGGGAAAAAAACACCCCAGATCATAACACATTCTGTAAATCTTAAGTC
>Ga0209208_10007531_pt1 | contig 14727 bp, 9 predicted proteins | sample S1TSphfallax_3_FD_187694 | JGI IMG/M metagenome (GOLD analysis project Ga0209208, IMG submission 187694) | Host-associated microbial communities from peat moss isolated from Minnesota, USA - S1T2_Fd - Sphagnum fallax MG (SPAdes) (version 2) | ecosystem: Host-associated > Plants > Peat moss >...
GGGGGGGGGGGGGGGGGCAACAACCTTATAAGAACATTACTTCTAAGTGAGTTACAACTTGTAAATGGTCATTTTGGGCATATTGGGCACCAACTATTAAACTCACTAAGATTGTTTATAGCTTACACTCTATGAATGACCATGAATTTATGTCTTGAGATACATAAAAAGTTTCAACAAAAAAGACTTAAGTAGAAGGTTAGAGGTTTTTTCAAGATAGTTAAGAAAAATTAATGAGAAGTGCCCTTAGGTAGCCTATTACCTTTTATTATATATGAGGATGTCATTAGTTTCATGAAGAGGGAAAAAGAGGCAAAAAAAAAACCATATGAAAATCACATCTACTAATGTGGTTTTAAGATCTAGGGTGTTGAAACCTCACCTAACAAGATGCAATTAGAAAAGTGTTTGGCTCTTTGTGATGTTTGAGTGTATTGGCAATGTTGTTTTTGCCACTATCACCAATTCCTATTTTCAAATCCTAATATATATTAGTTCACATATGAACAAAAACATGACACATGCGAAACAAGAATTCAATGAAATTTTATTACAAAATAAAAATAAAAACAGAACAAGGCTATGACAAAAATGTACCCAAAACTAATGTTGAACAAACTCAAGATAATGGGAAATTTTACTTTTATTTATACCTATTGGGCATCTAGCTCAAGGAATTTTTTTTTAAAACTTCTAACTTACATGTGGCCCATGTGCACTGATATGTGAACTATGAGTTAATTAAAAGTGAACTAAAAATGAATTAAAACTCAATTAAGATTCAATTAAAAGTGAACTTGAAATGAACTAAGAATTAATTAAAAGTGAACTGAAAGTGAACTAAGAGTTAATTAAAAGTGAACCCAAAGTGAACTAAAAGTTAATTAAAAGTGAACTAAAATTTAACTCAAAATAAACTAAGAATTAATTAAAATTGAATTGAAAATGAACTAAAATTTAACTAAAAATGAACTAAAAGTTAATTAGAAATGAACTGCAAGTGAACTAAAATTCAACTAAAAATGAACTAGAAATGAATTAAAAATGAATTAGAAGTGAACTAAAACTTAACTGAGAGTGAATTAAAGATGAATTAGAAATGAACTAAAAGTGAACTAAAACTTAACTAAAAATGAATTAGAAATGAACTAAATTTGAACTAAAACTTAATTGATAATGAACTAAAAATGAATTAGAAATGAATTAAAAGCGAACTAAAATTTAATTAAAAACAAATTGAAAATGAATTGAAACTAAATTAAAAGTTGGATACAAGTTCATTACAAATCATGGATGAACATTCAAATGAATGAATTCTATGACATTGGCATCCATGACACCTTATTTTGAGTATAATTTATATTTTAAAAAATCAATATTAGATTGGTGGAAGTTGAAGGTCACATAGTTTCGAAAAATAATATTTGTGACAACATTTTTTGGCCACCGTAATGTGATTTCACCCTAAACATAATACACATCTAAGGACTATAAGTCCATGTTATCATTGGTAAGTGTAGATTCTATCCAAAAAAAATTCTACCTACTTACAAAATAATATAAATTATATTTTCAAAAATATTTACAACATTCACAATCTGTGGTTTTATTATTTCTAATTTCTTTGTAGACTATAATCACACATTGTTCTTATTACAATTATTATTTTTTTATTTCCCAATTTTTTTATTATCCTTAATAATCAAAATATGTTATAAGGATTCATAATTCAATTAGAAAAACAAAACAATTCATAGTAGTCTCACTGTTTTTTCATCAACATTATATTGTTTTCTTTATTCAAAATTGAATATATCAAACATTTGTAGTATTAAGTGAAGAAATCCAAAATGAAAAACAAGAAAATATATGGTTCAAAAATCCAACAAAATTTTTAACTAGTCATTGTGTCTATTTTACTCTCTAGAAACTCTTTAAATTTTTGTATGTGAAAAAACACAATCTTCCAATCTCATCAACATCCTAAACTACATCCTAAATCTTTTCCCTCCAAAAGTAATTCAAATCATCAAACTAATGAAATGTTTTCATCTTATCCAATTCACTAGCCATATGCATTCTAACTTGTTGAATTTCTACCATTCTCTTTGTCACATTTTGTCTTGTTTAATCTCTACCATTCACTACGTAACAATCATTGTCATTAAAATGTGGTTATATTTGTAATATGTGATATGCAATGGGCTAGGTGGATGGGATATCATTCATAATTCATTCGCTTGGAGGGATTAGTTGTCATTAATTGCATCCCAAGCTATAAATATAACTAATGGAAGAAAAAAATATAATAATGTAATCATAATAATTACTAAATTGCATTTTCCATGTCACATACAACTACATGACTAGGTTTGGGCATTAATAACAAAACGGTCAATTCATGTATACCATGTTGTGGAATAGTGGGGTAAACCACCCATACAAGTCAAATGCTCAAGACTTTAATGGGAAACCTAAAAGACAACTAGTTCCACCAATTATGACAAAAACCCAAACATTTGTAGCATGTGAAATTGTATGATCTACGTGAAATTTGAATGGCAACAAGGACAACAACCCATGTGCACATGTGAAATTCAAGGAAAAATTTGATATATGGGACTTATATTGGAAGGTAACTCATTTGCACTCCCCATATTTGATTGGGTCCCTTTTTTCTTGTGAATGCTTTGCAATAAGGCCTTGATCTACACCTACCTACATGTTTTAATGGAAATTTGGAACTTGCTATACCCTAAGGCATAAATGTTAAAAAGGACATTTTATTTTTCTTTGTATGGGTATAGAAGAGACCCAAACTCCAAGTCCATGCTAGTCTTTTGATCCCAAAGTAACTTTGTTCCATGGCCCATAACATTGAGGGCTTATGTGAATGTTTTAAAAGGCAATCTAACATGTTATGGTAATAAGTTCATTTATACTTTGAAACATCTTAATTACTCACACAAGTTATAGTAAATTTTACAATATGTAAACTTGAAAAAAATAGAAAAAATTTGATTGAGCCTTAACCCATTTTGTTGCAACACAAATGATTTGTTTTGGTTGATTTTTAAAAACACAACAACCAAGATAGTTCAAGATTCAATTTGTCTAGCCATTTTTTTGTATCATAAATGCTTAACATTAGGGTGTTTGCCAATCTAAGGCAGGCTGTTTGCACTTGAACATTTTATTGGAAGACTAAAATGTATTAAACACCAAATTTTGATTGTTAAAAAGGACATTTTTCATTTTTTTTGTATGAGCATAGAAAAGACCTTGAATAATAGGTCCATATTGGTCTTTAAATCCCAAACTTGTTTTGTTCACCCATAAAATTGAAGGCTTTTGTGGCTATTTCAAAGGGCAATCTAACGTGTAATGGTAATAAGTCATGAATTGCTTAATGTGTCTTTAAATCATAGGTTATCGCAAACTTTGCAATAGGTAAAATTTTAAAAAGGGAACAATCTAATTCAACCTTGGCCCATTTTGTTGCCATATAATTGATGTTTGTTGAAAGCATAAGAACCAAGATAATTAAAAATTCATTGTGTCACCTCATGTTTCCCATAATCAAGTAAGTGTTTAATAAATAGTAGGGTGTGCCCTCCTAGGATCTTTTGATCCGAAATATTTTTCTTGTGATGCATTGTTAAAAAAACTTGGTAGTAAATGTTTTAAAAATTATGTTTGGTGAGAAGGGTGCCAAGAAAGTGCAATATGAGCTTCGAGCCTTAGGAGTATGTGAATATTCATGGTTGAAGTCTCACTTGTTGAAGTGCATTGAGACCATAATGCCAATAGCCTTGTCATGGGTGATGCCTAAGGAAAAGGGGTTTGCCTTTCCTAGAAAGCGTGTCCAGTTTCAAATTACCAAGTGGGTATGCATCAAGCTTCAAAAAACATGTTGTAAAGGGTAAGTTAAGGGCTATGAAATTCCATGACTACCATGTCTTATTTCAACAAATATTGCCACTATGTATGGGAAACTAGGGTTGCCATCATGCGCATATGCAAGGTGTTCAAATTTATATGTGCCAAGGTTTATGACCTAGCAATAGACAAAGAGTAAAAGAATGCAACTATATATATTTATTGTGCCTACTTGGGAAGGTATTTCCTCCAAGCTTCTTTGATTTAATGACCTGCCTAATTGTCCATCTAGCAAATGAACTAAACATTTGTGGGTCTATGCATTAATGTTGGATGTACCTAGTTGAATGTGCATTGAAAGACCTAAAAGGTTTTGTGAGAAATATGTGCAAACTAAAGGGAAATATGGCATAAGGATATATATTGGGTTATTTTCTAGAATTATCCAAAGTGTACATTTCTAGAATTATTATGTTATTTTGTGCAACTTGTCTAAATATATTGAATATAATTTGATTTTATTTATCATAAGCACAGAATATGATACTTGCAAACTTGCTAGAGGCGTTGATGAGGTGTTGGATCTATGTACCAAATAAATGGAAAACTTTGGGGTGTATATGGGATGTTGACGAGGAGGAAAGGGTTGCCAAGAAAATACTTGCAGGTGTGCCCAAACTAGGAAAACTTTTTATGCACATGCAAAACACTACACAATTATATGTGTGAAAATCATGAGATGTTGTTCCCATGGCTAGAACCTAAGAATAATCATGTGTCTATGGGGGCAATGGAAGGGCAAGGCACAAGTTTTGACAATCCCAATTTCAAAAGATGGTTAAGGCATATGTCACTTGTGAAGATCGTATTGTGCATGACATAGATAATAGTTTGGGGAATTAATGATATTGTTGTTGGATGTCTAGAAGAAGTGGAGTATTAGGTTGCACAAGGGGATGAATTAGAGGATCAAGACATTAAAAATGTTGATGCTAGAAATGATGAAGGGTTACCTAACCACGAAGACTCAGATGCTATGAATTCACAAGACTCAAAAAACATCTATTACATACTTAATGTTGATAAATGATGGAGCAATGGGGTATGCAACTCTTGTAGCCCATATATTCAAATACATATATGCCAAATTATAAAAATGGTGTACATCACAATTCAAAAATGTTAAAACATAATAACTATTACTTGGAGCAAACAACATTTTAACCCTATGATACAATCTAAGCACACAACTAATGTGTTAATTAAGGTTTCTTGCCACCCTTACCACCTCCAATGAAACTCCAAATTTATCATAGTCAACCAAACTTGCATTTTTTATGTTGGACATGTTGTCTATAGGACTTAGGTTGCAATGGCTACATTAGTCTATTGATTTGATTCTTTTCACTAGTAAAATGTTATGGAAACCACAATTGAAACAAGGGCCAATTTAATCCTAACTTTCCCGGGAAATAAAACCAAATTTGACAATCATTATTTATTATTACTAGGACATGATAGGTGTCACATTACAATTAAAAGGAAAAGCAACATCTTTGGAATCTTTGAATGAATTTAAGGCTACAATTCATTAATGGCATGGGTGCCCCTATTCATTTATTAAAGGTATTAAAACACTTTTTGACCACCACTGACCAAATTTAACAATACATGAGTGCTTGTTAAAATGGGTGATATTAATTACACTACTACAAAAACATGGTTTTTACACTATTAGCATCATGTCTAAAATGACTATATAGTTGATATTTAGAATACACCAGTAGTTTGAAGTGATTAAATGTGTCCATCATGTCTAAAATCAAAAGTAGCAATGTCCGTTATGATTAAAAAATCTAGCATTATAACCAAATCAAACAATATGTTGCACACATGGTAAATATGGGTGCCCACATGGATTTGTCTATGTTGACTAATACAATTAACATAACTTGAATTAGTCATAAAATATGATTATAATGTTATTTTTAATGATGTGCTATTAATAAAATGGAAAAAATCATGTTTTCATTTTAAAACTTCATTACAAAAAAGTGAAAAAAGATAAAGTTTTCATGACTTCAATTATTATTCATAATTATTCAAATAAATAAATAATTTACAAGGGGAAATTTTGGAAAAAGGTATGAGAAAATGGAGTAAAAGAATTTGCTACTTTTATCAAAATCATATAAAATAAATCATAATAATTAACTAGTGTACATGCTAATTTTGAAATTTTATTCAAATTTTATGATTCAATTTGTATTTGTGATGAATCAATTGACATGACTAAAATGGAATAATAAAACAAAGTAACTTCTTTCAATTTAATAAAAAATTAAAAATAAAAATTTACATCTCATTAAAATTTGAAATTAAAAATTAAAAATTTATTTATTTATAAAATTATAGTAAAATCCATTGTTACTACAAAAACATTGTAACATTGAATTCAATTTTCTTACTTTTATTGCAAAAATTGATATAAGATTGGAGGCATAAAAATTTTAATACCATAATTTCAAAATTGAATTTTTTTTTGTCATAATATTTTAAAGATATTTTGTTAAAATTTTAATTTTTGATAAATATGTTGCATAAATAAAAAATGTAAATGAATAGAATGTCTAAGACTTTGGATTAAAAATATTATAAATTTGGAGTAAATGATGAAAGTAAGGAAACCAAATGCACCCAAATAATTATATGCGAAATTTTTAACCCAAGCAAAAAAAAAAAATTGCTTGAATTTTTTAAACAAATATTGAAAATGTTTTGAAATTGAAAGGAATCACAAAGTTCAATATGATTATGATAATAAATTATTTACCTAAATAATCATAGATTATAATTCAATCAAAGATTTAATACATTATATACAATTTTTTTATTTAAATGATTTCATTATTTGTTCATGTTTTGAAACTAAAAATTCAATGTAAATGTGAAAGTAAACATTTTATTTAAATAATTATATTTGAAAGATTACATTTGAATTTTTTAAATAAATATTTAAAACCATCTTAGTTGTTGTACATTTTGAAATGGAAAAAAATCACAAAGTTTCATGAAAGTTAATAACTTAGATGTGTTTAAAGAATATTTGAATTTATAACTCAATTCAAAGTTTCAAAAAATGCATTTTAATTTGTTAATTAATGAATATTCAGAATAATTGTGATTTACATATTTTTTGAATTAAAAAATTACAAAGTTCAATGTAATAATAAACTTACCAAATTAATTAGATCAAATAGTGATATAAAATAAATTCATTTTTTTCAAAATATGTGTTTATATACCTTGCAATATCATATTTTGTCATCACATGAGGGGATGACTTAGTGGTTAAAGCCTTGGAGTGTGGCCGATGAGGTTGTGGGTTCAAACTTTATTTAAGGCATTCAACAACAAAATCTCAAATTTGGGGATTCAAATGTGAATGCAACAAAATCTCAAATTTGGGGATTCAAATGTGAATGGGACAAAATCTCAAATTTGGGGATTCAAATGTGAATGCGACAAAATCTCAAATTTGGGGATTCAAATGTGAATGTGACAAAATCTCAAATTTGGGGATTCAAATGTGAATGCCACAAAATCTCAAATTTGGGGATTCAAATGCTTATGATGTTGATTGATGCGATTTGCCAGTAATGTTAGCCCAAAAAATTAAATAAATAAATAAAAATTTCAACATTGAATCACAAATCAAGGTGATAGCATTTTGGATTCATCTATAATTCAAGAATATTAAAGTTCCATAATTTCATTATATAAATAATATAAATGAATTTAAAATCGAATTAATAATGTCACATCAACTAATAGCCTTAGTCATTTTAGGCATTTCGAACAAGCATATTTAGTCATGTTAATCATATATTTTTAATCACATTTGTGTCAAAAATGACTTGTATAATATAACTACAACCAATTTTGTTTATTGTCTTATGTGACTAAAAATATTACTAAACTTAGTTTTAAAACTAACTTAAAAACACATATTTGTAGTAGTGATATATTTGGATATTTGGAACTCCTTACATCTTAAATATTTTTCCATACATTTGACATACATTGAAAGGAGGGTGGAGATGTATTGCAAGGAATAAAACCAACTATGGTGGAAAAATCAAACAACATTGAGGTCTACATGCATTTGTTGAAAAATCTTAAGTTGTTGCATCAAGCTAAAAATGACAAAAAAACACAATGAAACATCTCTTAAATTTGATATTAATATCAAAGGTAGCGGTGCTACCTTTTGCCTTACATATCAAATTGTTAGGAAGACAATCGTTCGCATGGTGGATTGTGATTAATGCATCAAAAGGTACTAATAGCTAGTAGGACATGCTTCTTTTTTGTATTTGCCCATTGACATGTTGTGGAACACATATGGCACAACCTTATGATTCATCCATGTCCAATTCATGCATGAAACAAAATGACATTATTTTGCTAGTCAAAAGGAGCTTTAAAGTAGACCTCTTGCACATGAAATTGGACACACCCTATTGTAATTTGTTCATGGAGCTCTCCCCCACCCAATGAAGGAGTGTCATGTTCTTTTGTATGTCGATCAAAATCATCCTCATGCATTGTGTATTGTTGAGTTTTAATTGCAAGTTTCTATTACTGGCCAAGGCACATGGTCGTAGGTGAAGTTTGGCCTCAAGGCTTCAAGGCATGTTACTTTATTTTGACCATTAATGCCAACCGATAGTAAGTAGTTGTTATGGTTTGATTACAAAGTGAAATGTGTTGGGTTTCTTCTGTTTTCATATTCGTGTTAAACATTTTTGGACGTTTGGAGCTTCTTGCATTGCCATTGTTTTATACATGTCACTAAATTGTGCGAATTTGTTTTTGTTGTGGAGCGATTGTAGACAAAAATAGGACGGTTATTGTTGTCTCGAGGCAAATAAAAATTTCGCTCTTGTGTGGCGAGTGTTGTCTCTGCAGACAAAATCGTGCGAAATCTTTTGTTCCTTGAGTGGACAAAATTAATGCGACGATTGTTGTCTCGGCAAACAAGACTTGTTGCGTGTGTGTGCGTCTTTGACTGTTTTTTGTTTCGTTGTACAGTTGTTTTGTTGCGATTTTAGAGAAGAGAGAGGAGGTGAAAATTTGTTACGATTTTGAGAAGCGGCTCTCTCTTGAAATTTTGTTGCAATTTGGACAAGAGGGAGGAGCATCTCTCTCTCTCTCTCTCTCTCTCTCTCTCTCTCTATTTTTTTTTTTAGTGAAGGTTGCGAAAGAGAGGGTTGCAAAAGGCTTACCATGTCCTTGATTGTGTTTTTCTTTCCTAATTCCTATTTGGATATGAGCAACTCTAACTATTTTTGTTTCTTTATTGCCATTTTGGAGATGAGAAAGGAGGTGGAATTCTGTTGCGATTTGAAGAAGCGACTCTTTCTTGAAATTTTGTTCAATTTGGAGAAGTGGTAGGAGCATCTCTATCTCTCCAATTTTGTTTTTCTGAATGAAGGTTTTAGGAGAGAAGGTTACAAGAGGCCTGCCATCTCCTGCTGAGTTTTGAATACAGGGTAACTTTAAAGGATAGCTCAAAACTCAGCATGAGGGCAAAGGCAGGCCCAAATGCCGCGTGACTTTTAAGGATAACTTCAATATGTGCCAATGTACACGCTTCAACATTGGGTATGAAACACAGACGGAGGCATAAGTTTTCTTTGAGCTAGAAATCACACAATAGTTTTGGCCATCTGCAAATACAAAAAGGAACGGTTTAACAACAAACATCTTCAGCTATCGGGTATTGGTTGTAACTCGCTTGTCTCCCAACCCAAGTGCTCTTTGCTCCACCATGCACTGGCTTCAAATGACCCATCAACACACCCTCCACAGTTACATAATAAGTTGCTGCTTCCTTACAAGTTACACTAAAGGACTACAAACACAAAGCTTAAGCAAAAAACGAGCTATACTTTGCAGTCACAGAGTTTGCAAGACATAACAAGACCTAAAAACTCTCTCCATAACTTTGCTGGAAAACGTAAACCCTAGACTCTAAAAGTTCAGACTATAAACCAGAGGCTTGAATATATATTAAAATTGTAGCAACCCTGTTGATCAAATATGTATACACACTTCTGTTTGTGTCAACAAAATACACCATGTCAGGTGCAATTTGAGGATCTCTCCCATTTTTCAATTCCCTACAGTTCGGAATATGTTGTTAGGAATTCACACTACACACATTTTTCACACTTCTACTTGCAACTTCCATTAGGCTATTGTGTTGGTGTTAACATTCCCGATGATCTTGTGACAAAGAGTCCTCAGCAAAGAACTTTGGTAAAAAGTGGCCTTAAAAAGTTTCTGGCTCTATTGCCTTGTATGTGGTTAGGATTTGAAACTAAGTAAAAATTTGAAGAAAAACTACTGGTGTGTTGATACCAAAGGCCTACTCTTGCTCTGTACATGAAACAACATTGTGGGTCAACTCCTTGAACTTTAGGTGTGACATCTTCCACGTTTGTAAATAGAAACCCACGGCCACTGAAACACTCAAACCTTGGATTGGTAAATTCCTTATCCAGTGTAAGATATTTTGAACTTTCAGATTTCCATATTATTTGCAGAATTGGGGGTGCCACTATGGCAACATTATTGCTTCTTATCAGTATATATTGCTCTCCAAAGGGGCATACTGGAGCTGGAAGGACCCCAGTATGTCAAAATGCCCCTTCCAAACCAAAAAGCTATGATATGAAAGTTTTGCTTGAACATTTTGGCCTCAGGTTATAAATTTTTTATGCATTTTGGCATACATTCTTCATTTGGAAATCGGCATAAATGATTACTCAACAAGGAAAGAAGGAACAGCTGGAGACAGCAATACTAAAGGTGGGACCAAAAGTATCAGTTTTCAAAACCACATACTGCAACTGGCGTGGGGCATGTTTAATGTCCCCTTGGTGCCTCAATTCAGTAGAGTACAAACATTCTTTGATCAGATCATTTGAGAAGAAGGGGATAAGTGTAAATAGTTAATGCCTAGGACTCATGGTCACCTTGCAAGTGGTTGCAGGTCCAAATACTTCATTTTACTATTTATTTCTCAAACTAGATAAAAACTTTCAAGAAATGTAACTGATAATCACAGACCCATCTTTATAAGGAAGAAACCAAGCCCCTCCGGTCCTGAGTCCAGACTCCAGAGAGAGCAAACCCCGCATGAAAGTTGTGCAAAATGAGTCCAGGTTCCAAAGGGAGCAAACCCCGCATAAAAAGTGTGCAAAATCTGCTCCACGCAGTGATAGTGCTAAAGAGATTACCCAAAACTGAAGATTCACATGTGCCTGGATGCAACCTATCTCACTGTGCCCTCCATTTCTCAGTAGCCATGTCATGCGTGTGCTTGGAAGGTAGGCATGGAAGCTAGAACTGCCAATCGGTTGTCACAAGAGCTATTGTTGTTCATTAAAAGAAGAATAGGTATCCCACACGTTTTCCCCAATTTCAGAGGAATGGGAAGGAAGCCTCCATAGCTAAAGTTAGTCTAGGGTTTGCAGACTTGGACCTCTTTTCTTTGTTTGTAGAATTTGATTCATCCCTTGTCCCCTGTGCCCAAGATTGACGGCAAACTTGGATGCCTTCCCTTTAATTGGGGGCTTTCCACCATGAGCTTGTGGCAACAGACATGATAAGAAACTCTATTTACTCAAGACCTAATAAGAAATGATAAGAAATTTCTTTCCAGCCAAATTATAACCCCCATCATACCACTTCACAAGCATTTTGTGATTGTTAGGTGGATGATTTTGACAATGTATGCAATTGTCTACAATCTTATTAGTGCATATGTTAGGGATACTCGATTATTGTGCTAACTGAATGCTGCAAACAATTATTTTTGCACACAAATGGAATTTGCTATTCACTGCAGATCGGCAGCTTTGAGAAAGGACAAACACTTACTTGAGAAAACGGCACACATATTCTTGCCATATGTGATATTCGAGTGCAGGATTGACAACCCAATGCATATACAAAAAAATTAGAGGTCATAGCTAATTATTTATACTTTCTCTAAAGAAAAAGATTTGAGGAACCTGATAGCGGACTGCCTATAATAGTAGTGGCAACGCCAATCTTGTTCTCTGTAGCTCGACACTAAGGATTCACAGAACAACAAAAATGGGCTATTACATTTCCGATACTGAGGTTACGAAGAATACACCCCTAGCAGGTGACTAACCCGAATCGACCATAACGATCTACATGTCTTCGCTGTTTGTGAACGCCCTTGATCCCGCCCTAGATCGTCAAGATGAGACCAGGCATCGACCGGCCTTCCTTGGACTTCCACAACTGACTCTGCCACAGAGTGGCAGAAGGATGGTTCTGTATCACATGCGGATTCGACTTCACCGGCTTCAGATCGGTGACGAGGATAGCGGTGTTGAAATACTCACGCAGCTGGCAGATTCGCTGGTCCTTAACCGTCCATATGTGCACCCAATACAGCCCCGGAGATGAGCCCTTCCCTTCCACAAAAACCTTGTTAGCAATGCCGCGGATGCTAATCGGCTCAAACGCAAAGGTGTCACTGGAGGCAACACCAGTAAGTAAGCGCATCATATGCTGCTGCGCAGGTGGGCCATGAAACCACCACTCCAGATCTTCGTGCACTATGGCCTGCACACTCGCTGCATCCCCTTCTGCTAGCGCTGTGTACAGCGTTCGCACCAGTCGCTCGTTGCTAATCTGCTCCAGTGCTTCTTCTTGCTCCACCTGAATTTTCTTTGCAAGATCTGCCGTACTTCTCAGTCGCTAGCAACACAAACAATACCACTTCAACCGACCGATATTGACAAAACAAAGCAAAAGAAAGAAACTCCTCAACACTAGAGATAGGGCTACTGCTGCTGATCAGAGACGTGGAACAAAAAACACAATGAAAACAACCTTCTCTCACCGGCGCGACATATACTCCAAGCGCTTTTTAAGAGGCCCTTTATAGAAAACCGCGTGACAAAGTGCTGCAAAATCGGCGCAGCCGAGTCTACAGTGCTAAGCTGAAGCAAAAGAAGAGAGAGAAAGACGACAAAATACAGAGAGGTATGATGGGGCGTAGGCAAGACCTTTTCATTTGCAACAAAACGGTTTCCACCGTAGTAACTTCTCGTACTTACCTCCTACTTACCCCGAGGTGAAGATTTTCATTCCAACTTTCAATCTCTTTGGCAAAGGTGGGTCCTCTTGGAAATTTTTGTCAAGTTAAAAAATTTGTGTCAAAAAAAATTTAGCTCATAAGTTAGTTTTTTTTTGTTTGGGACAAACAAACATACATCAAATCCTCTGTGAACCTTCCAAAGTTAAGTTAAGCACTTTGAACTGGAAATACCCAATTAACAGGGGTAGCGAGGCCCACCTGAAAAGGAAGCCTCTTGCTCCAACCATACAATTAAACCTACACCCCTCACAGACCTACGACACAGGGAAAAGGTGGTTGTTTACCAGCATATAACCTCTAGCTAAAGAAAATCGCTCGAGTCTTCAGTGAGTGTCATGGTCTCCGTTGGAAAACCTTTGTGATTTCTACGACACAACTGAAAGACGAAGTTCCCAGTGAAACGGCCAAGTAGTTCCCGAGGAAACACTAAAGCAATTTACCAACAATACACCCAAGTTGAATATGTAAACATGCTGTTTTTCCGCCCCCAAGCCTCTAGAAGTTTCTGATGTCCATCCTGGGGATGGTAGGGTCCCACCGTCACTGGAACCAACAGTACTTTGTAAGCAAAAAGACAGGGAAAGAGTCTGGTGGTATTGTCCAGTCCAGACAACAACACTAGACTTGACTTAGAAGTTAGTGCCCCTTCACACTATGGTTACTATTTACATCAGCCTTTCGCTTTGTAGAATACATCCAAATTTGCACACTTTCCAGTCACCTGCTGTTGCAGTACCTTGGCACGTTCGAATGTCTCTCGAGTTTAATTAATTTTGAAATTTTCATTATGACAGTTAGAATATTCTTAAAACGTCAATATTTTGCTTCACAAATATGTGTTATTTAATTTTTTTGAAATTTTCAATATTTCTGAAAATAATATATTTAATGTTGAAGCCGCCAAGGTGGCACATATTAATAATATATAGTAGGACAAAACTCTGTAGCTCTGTCAGGAGAGGACGGTAGCGAGATTAAAACATTTCACCTTCTATGGAGGAAAAATTCTCTTGACTGAAACGCTCTGGAAATACACTAAGAAATTTCAGGAATTTCTGCCAGTGCTTTACTCACTTGGGGAAAATACCAGTGTGGGTGGGTATCAGAAATGAAGTGAGAACCGGTCACGAGTTCATGCTGGTTCTCACTAGGAAAATTGTCACATATTATTTATAATGATATTCGTGTTGATATTTGATCATAAGGTTTCATTGAGGTGAGAATCGACCCTTGAGACCTCGCCCATTTATTTAAATTTTATAAAGAGACCCTGATAAGGGTGAAACGCTAAATAACCCCCCCCGCGCCCAATCGAGCTCTGTCCGGCTTCTTTTCTGGGCCTGACAGTGCAGCCCTGAGGAGAACCGTGTGGTTCTGCCGCAGGGTTTGAGTTATTTCAATAGATAACAAATCATATCTCCTACAGCTACTGAATCTATGCCAGTTGATAGTACCATGTTCTGTGAATGGGAGGTTCAGCTTTCGAATCTGCCGGGTGACAACACATAGCTTGAAAATAATTCAAGTAGAATGAAGAACATGCAGAACTGTGCATGTGCAAGAAGACAAGAGAAACATGCGCTGGACGGAGCTCGATGGGGAATATTTAGCGTCTCGTCTGATAAGGTATTTCAATAATG
>Ga0209208_10007532_pt1 | contig 14727 bp, 8 predicted proteins | sample S1TSphfallax_3_FD_187694 | JGI IMG/M metagenome (GOLD analysis project Ga0209208, IMG submission 187694) | Host-associated microbial communities from peat moss isolated from Minnesota, USA - S1T2_Fd - Sphagnum fallax MG (SPAdes) (version 2) | ecosystem: Host-associated > Plants > Peat moss >...
AAAGGAATTTTTTTTTCCATCTGCCCATCCCTTGAAGTTAATTCTGACTCCCAGGTTAGTCTCTACATGTGATTAAGGTTAAGTACTCCTAATCAGCTGTGTTTGATTTTTTCACTTGGTGAATTTTTGCCACTTTGGTGACAAAAGATCCTATGTGACTTTGTATAAAATGATATTTGTGAAAAATATGAGCCAAAGTCTTTTGAGGAAACAATTTTTCTGAACTTGGCATATTTGGACAATAGGTAGGTTCCAACAAGTCACCAAAATATAGCAGGATTCTTAAATTTTTTCTACTTTCCTCTCTCATCTGTAGACAAATTTGGCTAATTCCTCCTCTTGTGGATGATTGCAACTGTGACTACATCACAAAATGGAAGAAAAAAAAAAGCCCTTCTCATAATTCATTCCTAAAAATATAGGAAAAAAGAGTTTGTCCCTGAAGTGAATTAATGTGGTTATCATCAGTGAAACATAATCCATTGATCATTCATCTCAAAGTTTCATTTTATCACTAGGGTAGAATTGCCTTTCATCGAACACTCATTCGTGATTAAACATTCAATAGACAAATAGATTTGAGCTCATAATTGAACAAGCATATCCTAAAATTGATCGTTCAACTTTTGTTTAGAAACTGAACATTAGCCACTTGTGAAAGAGTTTATGTGTTGGGTCATGGGGCTCAAAACAACCCACAATCAAAATAATGCAAATGTTCATTTGGAACAATGTGTTTGGTAATGGGTAGGGGTTGTAAAAAAATTCAAATTTCTAAAACATCCTATAAGTATGTTTGGGAATGGGATGTTAATTTGGCGTAGATGTAAGAAGGTGTATAGAGATGGGTCCATTTCTATCTGGTAATAGGATTAAAGCAACAAGATGTCATAATCAACCCACAATTAGCAAATGCTTATCATGAAAGCAAGTAATTTAAACCATAATACCTCATATATCATTAGTCTACAAAGCATCAAAGTATTAAAATTCATTGCATGCACATTCAAGACAAAGTTGGACCTTTATATCCCCTTTCAAAAATGTGCATCACAACAACAGGCTAGCTAAGGAAGCCCAATCTCAATTCATTCAAACAAATTCCACTCGCCTTTCCTCCTCTCTCATTAAATCAAAAGATAAGTTTTTTACTAGCATATATGGAACCTGAATTTCAAATTTTCATAAAGTTGTTAGTTCTTTGTTTAAGGGTGTTGAAAACAAACTCTTGGTAAAAGCAAAACATGAATTTGATTTCATAGGAGTACAAGTGAATATGAAATTGATTTAATATTAACAAAAATGATACAAGATCCAATAGGAACAAAATTGAAATAAAAATATGATTTGATAAAAGTACAAAGGAAACAAAAGTCTAATTTTGTAGGAAGAGAAATGAAATAGAAATTTGACTTAGTAGGAATAGAAGTGAAACACAAATGTGATCTAACAAGAATCACAATAATAGACAAGTTATATGCCAAAAAGTTCTTCAAAATCACAATAATAGACAAGTTATACACCAAAAAGTTCTTCAAATTGTTGATTCTAACAATTTGTAGTCCATATAACTTTAAGAACATTGATCCAATCAAGATCTTGCAAAATTTCACAACTAGTTGGAAAGAAAGTCTTGCACTTTGAAGTTCACATACACAACTTGCATAATAAAAACAAATATTGATTTAGTTTGGAAGAATTTTTACTTTGATTTTTTCCACAAAAGAAATCACATTCACTCACTACCCAAATCTAAAACATTTCCTAATTTCATGGGAAATGATTTCTTGATTTTGTGGTTTTTTTCCTGAGGGAAAAATACATACATCTTGTCGAACCCAAATGCATGGCCCCAACTTGCTAGAGGTTGGGACTATGACAAGAATAACAACCATGAATCTTGATGTTCCACACAAACATTGAAATGGCATGATAAGCTAGAACAATTTAGATAAGGAAACACCATACCCAACATTGATATGGACACCCCACAAAGATGTCCATATCAGTTGTGTGGCTTGGATTGACCACAAATTGGAGGAAGTTATGGATGTAGTGGAAAGAAAACAAACCTTTTTGAAAGGGACCTATAGGATATGGTACCTTTTAAGTTTGTTTCAAACCACCTAAATGGGAAAACTAGGTGCAAGAAAATGGGGCCAACATCTTTTGTTTGGAATTTAGATGAAATCAACATTCAAGTTAAGTGACAATTTAGTGCAAGAGTTTTAGCTAAGTGGGCATCAAATCAAATTTGCAATAGCATACCAAAGTCACAAGAATGATTCACCATCAATTGTGCAATGAATGTAATTATTGGATTTATGCATGCCTTCTACATTTTTAAAGGTGAGTGCATGCACATGAAGATCATATTAGATTGTGTAGGCTAGGGACTTACGTGGTGACACAAAAGAAATTATGGATGACATTTTTTTAATTCAAAGAGTTATTTTCCTTCTTCAAAAAATCAATTGCAAGTGGGATCTCTCAAACCAACCAATATCTTCTAATCCTAGATGGCCATGGCTCACATGTCATGACATTAGAAACAATAAAACAAGCACAAGCCTTCAAATTGGACATGATTATTCTTCCTTCACACACATCCCAAACCTCTAGACATTTATTGCTTCAACCCATTCAAGACAAAAAAATAAAATAAAAATAAAATAAAAATAAAAGGAAGAATCCACATTGAAAAACAACCACTTTAAACCAAAAAAGGTCATGTTAGCTAGTTGGGAATTAGAACAAGTTTGGTCCAAAAAAACATATAATTAAGGTTTAGGGTTATAGAGATTTGACCGTTAGATGAAAAAGTTGTGAATGAAAAAACTACACCAAATGAAGTGTTCACAAATAACAACACAACAAAGGCAAAGGATGAAGAGGTTTACAAGGAGGAAGTTAATGATGAAAATACTTAAGAAGCATGGACATGTTTGCAACCACAAAGCTATAACACATAGCAAGGACATGTGATGCAACAACATTTGATGAAAACTAAAGCCCTACTTCACATGCCTCAAGATTTTATTTAGAATTTCCTAATAGTCATATTGCCATAGATACTTGTCAACTACAAGATAAAATATAAATGGTGGTTAATTTCAACAACTTAAATCCTTAACAAGATAATCAACCAACTAAAACATGATGCAAAGCCACTAGAACAAGACGTAGTGTCATTTGCAACTAACCATCGTTGCCACACTCATTAGCAAGGAAAACAAATGGAAATGAACCACTAGTGGATTACAACCATTTTCATATGGTTATATCAAATGAATTCTTGGATATTCTACAATAGAAAGCATTGGAAGAGAATGAAATAAAGGCAATTAGGGAACAAATGCGAAAGGGAATGAAAGAAACTCATAGTAGACATCTCCAAGATTCTCTTAATTATGCAAGTGAACAACTAGCTTAACACCACATTCACCACCAACAAAGGGCAAAATTCATTAAATCTTGGTCTACTACAACTATTTGGGATTATGGTGAAAAGTTTCATTTGCATTGTTTAAGCATGAATAAAAGTTACTGCATTATGATACCACTACCAAAACTTTGGCATCACCTTTGGTGCACAATCTAAAGCATAGAATAAAGCATGACATTGAACAAAAAAGAAAATGCAAGCTATAGGGCATATCCTTGCACACCTAGGAAATCAATATAAGTTCAACAAAAAAATAAGAAAATACACAATTAAACCATGATATACTTCAATAACCTATTGAGTGCAAGTTTCAATTACATGTTAAGCTAATTCAACTTTACTCTTTTTTGTCCATGCATGACTTGCTACTAGTATAATTGAATTAAGTTTTATTTTTTGTTTTTGTATGTGCCTCTCATTTTCTTGTTATTTCAAATCATGAATATAATTGTTAAAAACATAGAAAGGATTGATACAATATCTAAGCTTGCACTTTACAATTAACACAATATTCTTTTGTGTTTCGAGATGCCTAAACACTACATTCAAGAACTTCATTGCTACATAAATTTGATTTAAACATAAACGACTTAGGCATATTTGAAAACATGTGAGTAACTTAAGTAGAACATTACATTGGCTATCATCATGAAAAATATTTAAAAACCAAATTTAGGTACAACATTAAACCAAATTCTCTATCCTATATTATAAACATTGGATGATCATGTACAAGAGTTTGAAAGCATTAAAATGTGCAAGAATAAACTATGACATTGACTACTCATTGTGGTGAGGTTCAAGTCACCTTTGAAATACCTATCCTAATTTGTTCATTGTCAAAGACTTGCTCTATTTAAAAGCCAAGTTTAATTCTAAAATTGGGAAGCTAGGCTAAAGTTTTGATCTACTCCTTGTGGCGGTTTGGTTTTGAGAACACAAACACACACACAAGCCCATGTGTTCATAAGAGGTTTTAAGAGAAAAATCAAACCTTCCCAACTTTGGAAGACTTTGTTTTCTTTGATTTTAATGCAAATCCATATCTGTAAATGGTTATAGGGGTCCTTATAAAAGGTCTAATTACTAGGTTTGGAACTCGCAATTTGAAAATGAGACATAAGAAAATGCATGTTCTTTGAATCTTCAAATGTTCAAACACCAATATATTTACCCTTAAACATTCCAAAAGGTTTTCATCTTATCACTAATTAAATAATCCCAAGGAGGTTTGTGAAAATGTATGCCTTTCACCTTAAGCTTCTTAAGTCCACTTCTCTTTCAAATGCATGCAACTAGCACATGTTTGAACTTCATGTAAGGTCCTTAGATGAAGGTATTACCAAAGTAAAGGCATACACAAGCCCATAGATGTGGACTTTCTTTTAGTAATGCCCTCATCCAAGGGCTCTACCCATCACAATGAGAGGCCAATGGATGAGATCAAACAAAACAAATGTAGAATTAATGATTTAAATAAACATGCATGATTTTATGAACTTGACCCCATAATAACAAGAACTTTTCAAAGTGTAAGAACCCTCCTTGAAATGAAATAGACCCTCCCTATTATGGAGGTAAAATATGTCCAAAAAAAAAGCACCTCCATTTTACAATTAAAAAAATTCTTTGAATGTTTTGCATACATTGTAAAAACATGTCAAAAATTTACTAATGTATTTGGATGGCATGTTCTAAAGCAAAATTTTACCTCCAAGAAATGCCATAAACTTCCACTTTCAAGAATGGCTCTTACAACATAGGGAAATATTTTCCATTTCTTGCAAGGTATCTTTTTCTTTTTTTTGTGAGGAATTTTCCTTTTTTAGCCTTATATATATTCCACCTTGTGATTCCTTGGATAATTTCATCCATTGAAAATATTCAATAGGTCTTCATGTTTAGTAATGCCCTTTACCCTACACATGTCACACAACACACACACATGCATGATGCAACCTAACTTAATAGAAGGCATTTTACCCATCAATGTACCAATCATTTGTCATTCTAGGAGTATATTTTTAAATTTAAATATTTTAACTCTCTCAATAGTCTTCCTTTGTTACTTGTGGTTAGAGACAGGTGTAGTTGGGGATCATCTAAAATCCATGAACAATGTGTAGAACATTATCATTTTATCCAAAGCAAAATGTATGTTTCTACTCAAGTGAAACTATCATAAAATGTCACAATTATTGTTGTGAATTCTTTTGGGAAAGAACTCCAATTGTTCAACAAATAAAAAAGAATAATTTGTTGTAAATTGAAATGGTGAAAATTGAAAATGGGAAATGACATGTTAGATTTGAGTTCATGTTGTCCAATTAAAATAACTGGTGGGACTAAAATTTAATGTGAAATGTGTCTTTTCCTTTTTTTTTGGGGACAAATTTTGTTGTTTTTTAATGGATTTTTAAAAAACTCATTTTTAAACTACAAACTCAATCAATTTTGCAAGTTCGTTGGAAAAACTTGCCAACCTTTGATATCACAAAATCTTCACAATTGAATGAGGCAATTTTTATAATTAACCATGAAAAATATGAAAGGTTTCTAAGTGTTCATTAATGTTTCAACATTGAATTTGAAAACTTCAAAGAATATCATTTTATGTTTTAGACATATAATTAATTCACATCAAAGAAATTTTTTAATTATTAGTTTGGATTAAATCTATAAGCCTTTAAGGCATGCATCCTCCATTAAGAGTAAATTTTCTTTTGCTTCTTTGCCAAATAGACAATTAGTGTAAAATTGAATAATTGAATCTTATGGAAGGTGCATATACAAAGAAGAAATGGTTATTTGTGCATGAGTTTTAATTTATTCACAGCAACATGACTTAGAAAATAAATGCCACATGTCAATTTTTTTAAGGTGTTAAATATATCTATATGAACTAATTAGTTAGTAGAGAATTTTTGCAAATTGTGTTGGACATTCCAATTTTGTAAGATTGTGTTCTTTCTACCATATTCTTATCATTTCATTCAATGTAGGTTTCTTGCTTTTTAAATGTATTATTCTTGGAAAAAATGAAGGTATAACCAACATTGCCATTTCAAGAAACAAAACTAGATTTCTTGATCCATGCATAAGCAAAACAATCCAAATGAATTTGTCTTTTTTTGTGGGAAGTGTAATGTGATAGTTTTCTAGTTATTCATTCAAAGTCAATCAATCTATGAAGTTTTAATCAACATGTCACAATTGTTCAATGAGCTACAAAGTGTCATTGAGATGGATGACAAAAGCAAGAACGCCTTGCATCTTTTGCCCATATAAATTGAACAATCATGCATAGTTAATGTTGACACCAATCAAGGTCTAGGCATGTTAGCACCTTTAAAATTTTCATTTACATGACTTTAATTGAGTAATAACTAGGATGCATGGCCACCTTGTAATTCATGCCAATGCCATGCTAGATGTTAACCCTAACAACCAATCCAACTAAAAAATCAATTGGTACACCAAATAAATAAATAAATTGAAATAGTCATTTTTATTGAGGCATTGCACAACTAGGTCATCCAAGGGTGGGAACCAAGCCATTCTATAATCCTTGGAGAATGCAAAAGCAAGCTACTTTGCTAAACTTTAAGAAACACACTACACCAAAAGAAGTTGATATATCAACCTACACCTCAAAAGGTTGCGTGTGAGACTTAGTCGGGCTTATTGGATATATTTCTTCTTCTTGAGTTTGATGGATAATGTGTGAAATACCCAATTAATTATTTAATAGCAATGTGCACAATACAAGATGTGAAAGGCCCCAAAAGAAACTAAAAAGATAATTGGCAATGGGGTCCTCACATTACGACCGTTCAACTAACCCCATCCTCACCTCTAACTATGCAAGCACAATCAAGGGCAATGAATTTATCATTCCTTTACATTGCACAAGATATCTCCATTCTCATTCATGGCCTAGCTTTGCATAAAGTCCCCACCTAAAGAAATTGTAGGTCATAGCATGGGCCATGCTCAAAATGGAATTGCATGGAATTCCTTTAGGTCTATTGAAGTGGTCTTTCATTCTTTAAGCACTTTGGCTTCTTTTGATAGTTTGTCTTTGAGCCTCTCCATGCATCCAATCTCCATGCTATAAAAGCAAAGCTTTTTGAGTGTGGCCGAATCTCTCTATCCATGGGGAGAGCTTTCCTCTTCCCTTGATAGACTTCTTTTGATTAAAACAAAGATTGCATCTAATTGAGTCATCATATAGAGTAGAATCTTGACATTGGGTAGTGACTTGTTCCCAGAGACATTGAATAAGTCATTTCTTTGGGTGTCAAATTCTTCATTTGCTCTCATGACCAATGCCTTTTTTTTATAAAGTAAATTTATGTTTGTAGCCAAAGTGGCAATCATCCATAGGAAGATATATAAAAATTGGCAATAATCCTTAGGAAAATTTAGCCAAATCTGGCTATAAACCAAATATGAATTACAAATCTTTAATCATCCTTCTATGTTTTTGGCTACACACTGAAAACCAAATATAAAAATCTAGCAATTTTTACTAGTTTTTTTTCCCCCTCTCACTTATGATGATTGAAAACCTCCAATTTATGGGCCTGCCTTTCACAAGGGGCATTTTCCAAAACAGAATGCGCACCTGCGAGGTCATTATGGATGTATATTAACCTAAACTAGCCAATAATCACTCAAGGTTTAACCTGAGTCAAGACCATATTTGGCCGACCATGCAGTGCAATATTCTTCCTAAAGAACAAAAAAAGTAGAAATGGATGCACTCTTCTCTCAACTCCAAAGGCACGATGATAATGCAATTTAGGCCCCCCAAGCTATCTATAATACTAAATTGACAATTGTGACTTATTATGAGAGATATGAACGAGATATGAACAAGAAAACATGGTGTGTGATGGGCCTTTAGAATTATGTACAACATTCTCCCTTTACAACCAAAAAAGGTATGCATTCTAAAGAACAATCTTATTAGGAGTGTTGTATGAGTGGGGGGAGACTTTATAAAAAAACATCTCCATGATTTTATGATTCAACATTGGGCTTGTTCTTGACTTGTAAAGCACCAGCACAAAATCTCTAGTGTATCTGGAGGGCACTTTCTCCAGTAGAATTATTTCTCTCCTTATAAAAAAGGCTGGGCTGTGTTTCTTTCCCATTACATCCAGTGGATGGATGATACCCACCAAGTATCACAAGAAAAAATACAATTTTAAATGATTATTTTATGGATACCCACCAAGTATCACCAAAATAAAATAAAATAATAATAGTGAATTTTTTTTTAGGGATACCCAACAAGTATCACAAGAAAAATGAATTTAAATATTTTTTTTTATGGATACCCAACTAGTATCACAAGAAAAATAAATTTAAATATTTTTTTATGGATGCCCAACAAGTATCACAAGAAAAATAAATTTAAATGATTCTTTAATGGATACCCCACCAAGCAAGTATCACAAGAAAAATAAATTTAAATGATTTTTTTTATGCCGATGCTTTACATTGGGTAATGGCCAAGGATCCCATTGTTCCCCCCAATAAGTTCACCTTGGCTCCACCTTTGGCGGGCACTTATTTTGGGAACACCTCGCGCCTAATCCTTGAGTGTATATCCTCAAGACGCCAATTGGAAGATTGTCTGGACGTGGGGTGGGGACTTTAGGATATATTCCAATGATTTGGTCAATACAACAACAACAACATTTCATTTCCGAGGACCAAGTCTCAAAGCAAACTACCTTATGAGATCTGCTAAACAAAAGTTCAATGGTTTTTTTTTTCTTTTGTGATAGGCATCTGTGATTGGCCCATCACAAAAAAAAGCCAAAAAAAACTTGGGGATGTCCCCATAACTATTTAAAAAGGTGACAATATACACCCCAATTGCATTTGGGTGGTTGGAGATTTTGGATATGACTTGTGGACTTGGTCTTTTCTTTACTAGAGAAGGCAACCCCACCCTCCACCCACCACCCCCCTACTAGGGGTGTGTTATGCCCCCCCTTGTGCATCTTTAGGGCGAGCGGTGTGTTCTCCCCGGCACATACGAGGGCCAAAACATGACCTGACTATGAGACCAAGGACCGAGCAGTGCACCATCCATTGGAAACCTGTTATAACCAGGGTTGGGGTTGGGAAGTTCTTAGAATTGGGGACCACATACCCTCCGGTTATCAACATGGTTCCATGTTCAATTAATTAATTACTCAAAGATTTGGTTTTGGTATATAACCATGGTTCTCAAAAAAGTATAAACCAAGTCAGTGACCCAGCTAGAGAAGCCGTGGTTCTTTGCCGGTTCTTGGATCATATGAAAATCATCAGTTCTTTGAGGCTTTTGAAATGGTTGGAATTGACGGTTCTTTGATTCTGATTTTTCTTCCAAGAATTGGAACCGACGTCGGTTCTTTGATCCTTGAATTCTTAATGCTCCAAGAATCAATGGTTCTTCGAAGAATCGCCCAACACTGGTTATAACTCAGTTGGGAAAATGAAGGGTAAACTGTAACTGGAGTTACCAAGGTTCCATTGATCCTTTATTCCCTCCCACTTCCCCTTTCACACTACATAGGTAACAATCAAGGTTGGGTGTGGGTACCTGATTCAGCAACTAAGAACCTTGACTTGGAACCAGGTACCCAGTTCTATTTAGGTGTGAAACTGGAACTGAGATTTTTTTTTTAAAATTAATATTTTTTAAATTTTTAATTGAGAAAAAAGTGACAAGAATCAATGGAACCAGACTGGGAGCAGACCGGAATTCGAACCATAATTTTCTTTGGGGGGGGGGAAGAAACAGACCCAGAAACAAGAGATGAAGTTGTAACCAAAAAAGATGTTGTCCAATTGATGCAAAGTAAAACAAAAATAGCTTGAAAAAAAGGTGGTCTACAAAGATCTGATCCACCTTGATCTACAACATTACCATGTTTCCTTGATTTTAGACTTCTTGATTAAAATTAAATAGTAACATTTGCTATGGTATTGTTGTTGGGGAACAAAGGTGTATTGAACATTGATTTGTGTTTGGTGATGTTGTTACGTGAATAAAAAAAGTGTATTGCAAGAGCTTTCTATCAATGAAGTGTTGGTATTTTGTGAGTTACACTTAGGATTAGAGAAAGGAATTGAAGTATACACATCTTCCTCCTTTTTCTGTTACACACAATTCTTTGGTTCAAAAACTTTCCAAAAATGCTTAAAGCACCTTAATCAACAAAACTTGCCCAACATTTTTAAATACTTATGTAAATGGTTAACTATCATAGGCAAGTAAGTGGTTATTATGTAAGTAAGCAAGTAGGTAAGGCTAATGTTTTTTTAATAGTGAAAACACTATGAGATTTCATTTCTACAATAATTAGACTACTTTGCAACTATAATTTAATGATTAATTTACAACTATAGTACAATTGTCCTGTGAAAATATGAGGAATTACTAAATAAAATGTCATGTTAGAAAATCAAGGAATTGTATTATAGTTGTAAGATGGACATTTGTGTATTAAAATGTATACACCGCAAATACATTTATAATCAACCATGTTTGACTTTGTTAACAAATTACATGTTATTAACATGTGACAATTACATTACAACTAAGATACACATGTACTAACCAATCAAAAATTATAATGCAATTAATGTATGACCTTGAGACATGTAATCATGCCAAGTGTATGCATTTCACTGCCCATTAAATATGGCACTTTCAACTTGTTTCCAACTAGTTATCGATTATAATTCTCATTGATACAATTAGTTGTGCCATTGTTGACACTATGTAAGTACCAATTTTTCATTATTTCATGACAATTGTTCAATTGTTTTATTACTAATTTTTCATTACATTACAATTGACAACATCATGTCACCATATAGACTTGTTATACCATAATACCATAAAATTCATTGAAGGCGAAGTTATACTTTTGAAGTGAAATTAAAAACAATGTGTAAATTCTATTACAAATTAATTAAGGTGTAGATTTGGATTTGTTGTTATATAACTTGATATCTTATACCTTGAATGTCTAATTATTTCATTGATAAGGGCCAATTCTTTTAAGGCAATCATGGACTATGTGTCACAGATGCCAATGTCGTGGGGTTAATTCATTTGAATGTTCATCTATGTACCTAGCTTTTAATTTAATTTTAGTTCACTATTAATTAACTTTTAGTGAAGTTTTAATTCATTTCCATTTAATTCATAGTTCACTTCTAGTTAAGTTTTAATTAAATTTTAATTAACTCCCAATTAATTTGGGCCAATTAACTTCAAGTTAAGTCCCAATTAAGTCCTAGTTAACTCAAAATTAAGTTTTATTCAACTTTTAGTTAAGTCTTAATTATTTTTAATTAAATTTTAGTTGACTCATAGTTGACTATTAGTTAGGAAGGTTTTTGCATAATTTTGCATCAATGTTATGTATGTTGCATTTTTAGGGATAAATAAGTTTTGTTAGTGGCATTGCATTTGTAAATTAGTTTCATTTAAGTTGAAAGTATGGGCATTTAAATATCTTTTGTATTATAATGTTATGTATGTTGCATTTTAATGATAAATACATTTTGTGAATGACATTACAATATTAAACTAATTTGATTTAGTTTGAAATTAGGATTGACATCTAGATTTTTTCGCATTACAATGTCATGTGTATGTTATTGACCTCATTTCTTATGTGACATTGAATATCATAGTATGGCAAATTTCAAGCAAATGAGGTATTAGCAACAATAATTGATTATTGTAGGTTACTTTTGATTATTTTAAGTTATTTTTAGTTATTTTAATTTATTTCACTTTAAGCTATTTTATATTATTCTTGATTATTTCAGCTATTTTAGGTTATTTTACCTTAAGATTTTATAGGTTATACCCTAGGCTATTTTATGTTTAAAAACTTTATTGTACATCATTGGACCCTAAGTTATACCTTAGTTTAGGTTGGAATAATCTAGAATAACAAAAAATAGCTTAAAATATAATAATTTAAGGTGGAATAATTTAGAATAGTAAAAAATAACCTAAGGAAAAATATGTTGTAATAGGGATAGGGTGGAATGACCTAGAATAACTAGAAATAACCTACAATAAAATAATTTGAAATAACCTATAGTGGAATAATTTAGAATAGCCAATAATAACCTAGATGAAATAGTTTATAATAGCTAAGAAAACTTTAAATAGTTTATTGTTACTAAAGATGATCGGAGGGATAATAGGGACATCCCTATTGACAACCTTAAAATATACCACATACAAAATAAACATTTGCAAAACAAAAGAATACAACATGATGTATTCATAAACTAATCTAATGCCATCTTTGACATTGTTAACAACCAACCATAAATATTCTTCACATTTGTTTTTACAACAACATTACCATAATACTTCCATTGTTTTCCCATCCTTGTTTACAATGACAATGTTGAAGTGTGCAAAGTGGCTTCAACATGCACATATGTCGTTGTGTACTCCAAACAAGTTCTATAGGAAACAAATAAATAAACAAAGAAACATTCACAATTGAACTTCAATACCTTAACAAAATTGAAGAAGCCATTTATTGCATCGTTGAATGATAAATTTTCCCAACTCCAACCCTACTTCTATGACAATATATTTCTAACACCAAGCACCAAAATCCATAAAACTGTTTTTCAATATGCGTATAAAATGAAAGCACATTCCAAACCTCCAAAGGCATACACAAGAGAACTACATCCCTTCATGTGCAACAAAAGAAACCCTTGAGCATTGTAATGTGACAAACTATGAAACCTCATCTAATTCTCAAAATAATATTTGTACTTCAAGCTTAAAGATTTATAAATGAAATTAAACTAAACTTATACTTGAATGATTGATGGTGCTAAACCAAAACATTTATAAGCTTATAGCACACCTTTAACAAAAGGAACTTACTATTCTTAATATCTCCAACCACTAGTTATAAGTCTCATTTAGAAATAATGAATCAACATTGTTCAACCATATCTTTCCCAAAAAATCCCACCACAATGAAACACAACTTTTGCAACACACAAAAAATCATACACCTTCATTATCTTCCATAAACAACTCAAGATTATAACATAAGAAAACAAAACTCCACTAATCTTTAATGTTCATGTATATACAAATCACAAAAGACAATAAATCAACAAGATTTCAAACAAACAAACATAAGAAACATCAAAAGCAAAAACAAAAGCATAAGTTACAAAACTTGCCATAACATCAACCTTTCATATTCTGCTTTCACTGCAACAAGACACCATCACAAAGACAACACACAAAAAAAACCCAACAAAACAACAAACTCTTACTTGACAAAACAATGCAAATAAACCCCTCTGAAATGACTACCAAAACCCAGTGCCGCCTCCAAATGGTCTACAATCAAAACACCCTAATCTTAACAAAGTAGACCCCCTTCCTAAACACTTCTCCAAGCCTAACCTTATTATTTGAACCACCCCTGAACTACACATCAAACCACACCTCAAATTCTGTAAACAACTCACCCAAAAAAAAAAAGTCTCAAACAACTTCCTATGTAAATGCATAAAAAACAAAACAATAATCCCTCTAGTGTGAAAAGGACCAAAAAACCCATTCCCTCATGTAAATGTGTCCAACACAAAAAGAAATTTTATGTATATTAGTGTGGCTTGTGCCGTTAGCCGAAGTGTGAACCCATTATGAAATAGGGAAACTCAACAAGTTAACATTGATTTGCAATGTATGTATCGATATTTTGAACAGCCAAATATGAAAGGAAAGCATGCTTGAATTAAATGGTAAGCCTTCATGTGGTACCAAGTTCTCAACTGATTTTTCCTTACAAAACCTGGTTTTTTGAAATTTATTTGAATTTTCAGTTGCAGAAATCACTTAAAAATCATTATCTCCCACATTTTGAATCCAAATCTTATCAAATAAATTCCATTAACACCAAAGGCACATTCCAATTCCTCTGAAATTTTCAGCTACGATTTAATTTAATTTTCAGTGAAAAGTCATTCAATATTCAATAACTTTTCCACTGCAAGTCCAAATGTTATGGAACCAAGCCCATGTACCCCTCCTCATCGAAAGCTTTCCAAAGACACCAAGAACACAATCTGATGCATGTGAGTTCAATGGATCTCATAACTACAAAACAAAACAAACTACCTTCCTTCATAGATAGATGTTAACCCAGTATCCCTTACCTATGCACTAACCATCTATATGGATCTACTTACCTACTTGTCACCTA
>Ga0209208_10007533_pt1 | contig 14725 bp, 4 predicted proteins | sample S1TSphfallax_3_FD_187694 | JGI IMG/M metagenome (GOLD analysis project Ga0209208, IMG submission 187694) | Host-associated microbial communities from peat moss isolated from Minnesota, USA - S1T2_Fd - Sphagnum fallax MG (SPAdes) (version 2) | ecosystem: Host-associated > Plants > Peat moss >...
TAGGTTATTCAAGGTTATTTAAAGCCATTACGTTCTATCATATTCTACCTTAAGTTGTTATACCTTAATTTATTTTAGGCTATTTAACCCTAGCCTACAATAACTTGTAATACAATAGATTGAAATAATTGGAAATAATGTAAAGTACAAAACTTATATTAATTTTAAATAACCTATAATAGCCTAAAGGTGAAATATTTGAAAATAACCAAAAATAGATTAGGGTATAATAACTTAAAATAATTTAAGGTGGATTAGTCTAAAATAATTAATGATAATTGAATGTAAAATATCCTTTAACAACTTAGGGCAAAATAACCTATAATAGAAAATAATGGATTAAGGTAAAATACCTTAGAATAAGCAAATATAACCTAAGTTTGTATAACATAGAATAATCGAGAATAGCCTAAGGTGGAATATCTTAAAATTTTTAAAAATAGCCTCGAGTAGCATAAAGGTGAAAGCATACTATGGGGGGGGTGGGGAGGTCAACTTGGGCCCAAGTTTCATGAAACGTGTGTAAAATATACACCTACAAAATGTGTTATATTTAATTTTGGGTTTCACTTTTGGTGTTTGGGCTTTATGTTTTGATTTTCACAAAGCTGATGTTATTTAATATTATTCTTTAAATAAATTTAAAATAATAATTAACTCAAAGAATAATGGGTATATTTATGGTATAAATAAATCCTATTTTTTTGGATTGCACTAGGTTTTGATTTGAATTAGTTGATAAAAAAAATTGAAATAAAATTTTAAAGATGACCCACCTCACATATATTGTCATCTTCCATTTGAAATTGATTGTTTGTCAAAATGTGAATTTATTGCATATTTATGGTCATTGCCTTAAAAAACACCCATTTGTGATATAATAATTACCAAACTTTTCACATGGCTCACAAACTTATTCCAATCATACAAAATCACAATGTTTAGTAGATACTACAAATTTCATAAAAATTTAAAATTGTTTCAATTATTTTTTGAATATGTTTGCATTTTTTAATACGATACAACATATATGTTTTTGGCACAAATATAATTTATCACATCATATGAAATAAAAAATGTAATTTTTTTGGCATTTGACTTATATAGGCCTTGACCTATCATAATCTACAAAATATATGAAAATCTTTGATAATAATGACATGGTTGAAGTTCAAATGTGGGATCCCTAAAAAACAATACTATGTGATGACAATCTTTACCCCCATGTTGTGTGTTTTCACCCATAACCTATAATAACCTAGGGTAAAATAGCAAAAAATAACATAGTAATTAATAGCTTAAAATAACTTAAGGTGGATTAACTTAGAACAATCAATAATAAGTTAGGGTGGATTAACCTATGTACAAATAGCCTAGGAATAGCCTATGGTACCTTAAACATAGCCCAAGGCAACCTATAATAACTTACGAATAGCTTATGACTAACCTATAAATCTAACCCATATTGCTAACTTTAAAATATCTTACCTGATATCCCACACTATTTTATAAATAAGTTAGGAACAGCTTATGAACTTAACCTATGGTATCCTACACATGATAACTTAGCATAACATACACTACTAGTATAGGAAGAGTCTAAAGTAACTTACATTAGCCTACAAATTGCTTAGAACATACTATGAACAGCCTAGGATTAACCTACGATAGCCTACAAATAACCTAGGCTTGCATAATTAAAATTACTTTTTAAATGTAAACTATGATAGCTAGGAATAGCCTAAGGTAACCACATTAACCTAGGAATAGTCGAAGATTACCCTAGGAACCTAACTTATGAAATAGTTTAAAATAACTTATATTAACCTGACTAAGCACCGATCACATCATAGTCACAATGTGTTATTTATGTTGCATTTGAGTGATAAATTAGTTACAATGATTTATGTATCTTGTTTGTTATAACGAAGTTAATGGCATTACATTTGTAGATTAATTTTATTTAAGTTTTTAAATGGACATCTATATTTTTTTGTAAATTGCACAAAGTTATTTGCATGTTATATTGAGACATGTGATGTCATATCACATAATGGCAATTTTCAAAAGCAAATAAGTTGGACCAAGGAAAATGTGGCAAGAAACCAAGTTATGCAATGAAATCTAACTATTTGATGCATATTGTTTTGAAAACAACTAGTGTGTGTAGGTTGTAGTGAATACTATACCCAATTACAAACATTGTGATTTAGGAACTATATTTTAATGATAAATTAATTGTGACAATTAGTATATTTTATTTATCAATGGAATTAATTGAATTGTAGTTGCAAAGTTTTATTTAGGTTGAAAGTATGAAAATCTATATATCTTTTGCACCACAAGGTTATTTATATGTATTGACCTCAAAAGCAAACAAGGTGGGAAGAATAAAGTGTGGCTTGTTCCACTTTAATAAAATAGACAAAGATATAAATCACAGAATGGATATACAATCTAAGTGTTTTAAATCAAAATACTTCATTGTTGCTTCATCATTTTTGTGATAATGTTTTGTGTAAAAAGAATAAAACCTTTGTCATAAGTAACTTGGGCATTATAAAATTATAGCCAAATTATATGTCAATAAAAATGAACCTTTAAAAAAAAAATATTGTGATCTATTTTTCAACTTTGAATGTTAATGCATGTACCATTTCAAATCAATTTCATGTTGTTTACCAATAGTGATGGAATGCACTTTTGCACTATCTATCACAATTTGGACAACTATAAATGTGTGTAAGGTCTCTTGGACATGATGGTGAAGAATGGTGACATGCATGACATCACAATATTTACAAAGTTACAAAATAGTATCATTGTAGTTTTACATAAGTTGTATTCCACATGCAATATAAGTTGCAAAATAGTACCATTGCAAAATTCTCAATTGCTAAAAGTTCCAAAATTTATTCCAATTTTGTGGTCTTGGTCACATAATGAAATTTTTTTTAGTTACATAATAGTCCATTTTCAATCACAAATAGTTGCAAGTTAGTGGATCACAAATGTTTTTAGAACTTACAACTTAATTCATTTACAATCTTAACATTTCATCCATAATATCAATGTTATCCATGTATGTGCCATGACAAAGCGGGTTCATTTTTTTCCCTCTAATCTAATGTGACACATGACCCATGTACGTGCCATGTTGGACCAACCCAAATTTTCCCACCAATTTAATGTGATCCACCAAAACTTCCAACCTTGACACTTGGTTGTAATTAAGTTGCAACGTTTTGGTTTCATTAGACTCCATGTGCCATTGCTTATTATGCCATGTCATGTCCATTGCAATTGATGCAATTTGTTTGTTGCATCTTCCATTGAAAAATAGGGAAGTTGCAAGTGTCCTTTATGATTAAAAAATTCAATTGCAAGTTTAGTTGCAAAACCCTAGTTTTTCTCTTAGTGCAATTATCATGTCATGATTCAAATACCTTAAAACAAACATTTATAATGAAATAAAAAATATAGAGACATCAAACCATCAAAACCAAGTCCTATGGTGCTTGCATGTGTTGTAACCTTTGCTTTAGCATTATGATAAGAACATGCAAGAACACGAAGTTGGGCCAAAAATAAAATTGAAGACTTGGCTTTCAACTACATGTGAAATAACCATGGGATTTCAAACAAAGTCCCATAGTTTTAAAGAAAGCATTCAACTTTCTTTAAGTTGGGGAAAATGCCACAACCTTAAGTGCATGGCTAATGAAGGGCAACAAAATGTCCTTCCCGATATGAAGGAAATTAGACATGCTTCCAAGTGGAGCAAGGGGCTAGCTAAAAACCCACAACAAAGGGAGTAGTTAGGAAATATCTTAAAATTGAAGCACATTCCCATGAATGTGGGTGAGTCCCAAGCACTCCCAACTAAAAATCATTTTATTAGTTGAAGTTTTGAAGTGTTTTGAATATCTAGGACAAAAGTGCAAATAGTAAAATTGGTCCAAATTGGGCCCTTGACATATGATAAGAAAGGTCTTAAAATGTAGATATCAAAGTGAGCTTGCATTCTCCATTTGGAGTTAGGAGCTCTAGGATTTATGGCCAAAAAATGATTGGGAGTCAAATTAATAATTTGATTTCCAACCCCTAAAACCTAGGAAAAACTGGTCAAATGATTTTTGATTGCAACATGCAACATGACATTAGAAAGATTTTGATGAAAGTTACAAGATAATGTGATCACATGCTCAAAACATGCATGTTGTGAGGTTTCAAAATTTTAAAACAATGTTTTTCCTAATTTTGAAAGTTCAATTTGGGAATCCCAAGAGTTTTGGCCCTTCAACGCAACCTTCGTAGATATTCACTGATTAAATTATAATAGAAGAAGTGGTCAACTTTTCCCAAGTAATGAAAGATGAACATTGATACATGAATGAAAAACACGCAAAAATCCCCCAAAATTGTTATCACTAAATACAATTTTTTGCATTTGAAATTTTTTGACAAGATGTTTACACCAATCTTGATGAAAATATTGTGAACTTTGGGGAGACTTGAGAAATTTGAAACTTCGGTAATTAAGTAGGCATGCATAGCTAGGTAGTTTTTTTTACTACCTACTTAGTTTATGTAGTGGGTAGGTAGGTGTATAAATTAAATTAGTCTACATACCTAACCTAGGTAGTAACTAATTATCTTGGGTTATTAATTAACACAAGATGTCCAATTTGACTAAAAAATGATTGGTCCCTTTGATCAAGCATGTCATTTTACTTTGTCCAATTTGATTGGATGTCCCATTTGACTGAACCCATTGGCCATTTAACTAAGGTGATCAATTTTTTGTTGAACTTGATAAGATGTTCAATTTGATAAATAATCAAATAGGTCATTCTAATCAAGTTCATTAATAAAAAAATACACATGTCATTCAAGCCATAGACTTTTAATGAAAATGAACATGTTCATTAATCAAGGTGGATAAGGTGGGCAACTTGGACAACATTAAAAACCATGACTTGTAATAGCAAAATCAAGTTTGATTGTTGTTTCTTGTCCAATTTGATCATTCTTGAATGATTTCTTAGAATAAAAATAATTTTAAAAACGAATAAAGTTATGATAAATTTTGAATTACCTTGCATGGCCCAAATCAAGTCTAGTTGCCCCTTTCTATCTAATTTGATAGTTATTGGATGGCCATTAAAAAAAAATTAAAATGACCATGATTAAATTTAATGGCCTTGGATTATTTGAATCAAATTTAATCAACCTTCTTGTTTAACCTAATATGTTATACCTTAGTTTTGGGCTCATAACTAAAGTTAAAGCATGAAAATGGGATTAGGTCAAAAGAGTGTCATCGTACTTAAACACACAATCATAATTGTGGGAGAGTGCAAGAAAGTGAGTCCCAAGCGAAATCATTGAAAGAGTCTTATGAAAATTTCAAAATTTTAGGACAAAAATGCAAGTAGTAAATTTGGTCCAAATTGGTCCCCAATAGAACATTAAAAAGGTTTTGAAAACCAAATACAATTGCCCCATCAAACTTTGCGAGGGTTTTAAAAACATCATAAAAAATACTTTGACAACCTATGTAATTTTGTCGCATGGTTTGATTAATAACCCAAAAAGTTAAAAATAAATGCAAAAATAAAACCAATTGTTTTGAATAATAAGAAATAGGTTAGTGGTAATAACTAGATCCCACTTGTCAATAGTTGTGGGTTCAAATCCCATAATCAATTATAAAACATATCACTTTTTAAAAAATTATTTTGTGCTAAACATCAAAACATGGATTGCACGAATTTACACAAAACCATGTAAGGCACAAAGCAACATGTTCATGAAATTTGATGGGGGGAATAGGTTATCCTACATCTTGAAATGTAGATATCAAAAGTGGTCCCAAATCAACATTAGAATTATGAACTAAATATTATGGTCAAAACAGTTGCAAGGAGTCAAATTAGTAATTTGTTTCCTGACCACTAAAACTTGAAAAATAGGGGTCAATTTATGACATTTGAATCAAGAACATATGATAAAAAGTTGAAATGTATGTTCAAAAGTTACCATGTTGACCTAGAGCTCTATAATTGGAAATCACATGCATGAATCATGAGCCCATGAATTTGAAGGTCACAAATCGGGAATTTTAATTGGGAGTTTCAAGGCTATTTGGCATTTTTATGCAACCCCCATGATTGGTCACAAAATATACAATAGGAATGGAGGTGGCGACATTTCTTGAAGTTTGGTTCATTAATTATTCATTCATGTACCATTTTTGGTTGAACTTGCCCTAACCGCCAGCTTCCTTCTTTCTTTGTCAAAGTTGATTTCACCTTGAACTTTTACTTGTGAGTTTGTTTTGTTACCATTTTAGAGATCCCCACCTTATTCCTTTGTTGAAAGCTATGGAGTGCACCTTGGGTTTGCATTCCACGTACTACAAACTTGGGAATCTACAAGGTTTTTTACATTCAATACCAATTGACAACCTATGGGTATGTTACAATTTGTTTTCAAAAATTTGACCAAAAATGGCCATAATCAAATATAGTTGGTGTTAGATCATTTGAATCAAATCCATGCACCACTTTATGTTTAATTTGTTCACCTTTTAACAATATCTTGAAAAACAATTAAAATTGGTTAACCTTGGATGATTTAAATTAAGTTTGGTCACCCTTTTCTATCTAGCATGGTTGTTTTTGGATGGTCACCCAAAAAGTAATTAATTTGAACAATCATGTTAAAATCTAATCAACTTTGTACAACCTAGACCAAATCCAACGACCCCTCTTTCTATCCAACTTGGTCACTTTTTGATAGTCTCCCAAAAATGAAAAAGAAAAAAACTTGAACAACAATAATGATATACGGTTGACCTTGGATGGATTTGATCAAATCCAATCTAGTTGCATTTTCTTATTTAACCCAATCATTCTAAAATGATTACTTAAAGGGAATATGATCAAAATTGGTTGACCTTAAAGATGGTCTTGATTAAATTTAATCACAGCCTCCTATCCAAGCCAATCCTTTTATAACAATTGCCAAAAACAAAAGAAAACAAAAATCTTGAACACAATAAAATTCAATCAACCTTGGATGGCCCAAATCAAACGTAGTTGTCTCCTTTTGTGTAGCTTGGTCATTACTAAAAAAAAGAAGGAAGGCTATGGTCAAGTTTAGTTGGCATTAAATGACCCACATCAAGTCTAGTCACCCCTTTTTGTCCAACTTGGTTGTTCACAGACAATTGGTTGAAAAAAAAATTGACCATGAAACCAATTGACCTTGGAGGGCCTAGATTGAAAGTTTAGTCTCCACTTCTAATCCAACCTAATTGTTATTGGGTAATTTCACTTGAATAAAAATATAAAAAGGAAAAGGAAAAAAAGAGAAACGTTCATAAAAATGTTCATAAAAACCATCATAATGGCCTTTGGACTAGGTGAGTCATACAATATTAATTTTGCAACAATTGTTTGGTGCAAACAAAATTGCTATCCATGTCAATGTCTATTATGTAAAACTCATGCATGCCTTCAAGAATGGAGATTAGGCTTGAAACATGTGCATTTTCATAAAATTAATAATGTTATAATAAAATTTAAATTACACACATGTTGAAGTCCCTTATGGTGTAATTATAACACTTCAAATTATAAGCAAGGTTTTCACAAAACTTTAAGTGTATTGACCTACACATATTCTAGACATTTTGAAAGGAGGAGGAAGGATTTTGTTTTGTAATTTTGAATTTCTTGAACATATTTCATGGCAATTCAAGATCTAGTGAATTTTTTTCATTCAACTTTTTGAGATAATCACATGGTTTTTTTTTCTTTTAGTCATTTTTGGGATGGCTAAACTTGCTTGAGAATATTTTTCAACCCTTTTGTTTTTTTTTGTTTTCATCTTATGTTCATTATTTTCATTTTGTATTTTTTAAGAATTGACTTGGGGGTGCACTGTTGTGTCTTGTTGTTTTCATTGTTTTGTAAATGAGGTCATGTTTTCTTCTTGTTCTTGTCTAGGCAAAGGTGGTGTTGAAGTGTTTTTCATATTTAGGCTAAAATGCAAAGCCTTTGCATTTTTTAAAAACAAATATATTTTTATGCAATTTATAAGTATTATAATTTGCCTTTACCTTGTTTTTAACTATTGTTCATGTTGTTGGAAATGTTTATAAAAATTGTTGCTCAATTTTTATATTTTTGATACTTAGTATTAAAGAGCGACAATAACATGCTTTAATATTTGTATTTAGTTGTTGTCAATCATTTTCTTCTTCACATTCACCATCATCATTGTCATCATTTTCACCCTTCTTTTGTTTCTAATCATGCATATGTTTGTGTATGATATTGTAGAACTAGAGATAACTATTTTTCTTTTTCTTCTTCTTCTTGAATTTTTTTCTTTGGGATGTTTATGCTTTTCAATTTTGAAAGCTTATTGAAATGTTTCTTTTTCCTTGGTTTTGTAAATGGGTGGTAGACAATTTTGTGGCATGTTTTTCTTCACGAAAATAAACTTTTGTATTGTGGAACAAAAGCAATGTACATCAAGTTTTAATGTTTGTAAGATCTCATTAAAAACATGATTGGTCTTATAAGTTTGAAAACTTTGTAAATCACCCCCATTTGGGCAAAAATCAAGGTGAAATTAACGAACCCTAAACAAAGTCTCAAGTGTTTCCTAACAAGTTTGTAACTATCGATATATTGTGAGCAAGTTGAACTTTCTATGAAATATTCTTCTGAATTTATTAATAAATTATAAGTGTTCACATTTGCCAAGTGACTTTGAATTTTTTTAAAGAGGAATTCTCATTGGGTTAGTGTGTGCTTATCATCATTTTTGAACTTCTAGTAATTATATTAAAGTTGTTAATAGAAAGTTTGTGGGATAATTGATTGCAAGAGAAAACAAATGAAAACACATTATTGACAATCTTGCCCATAGTATTTTTGTTGCATGAGTAAATTCAAGCTAGGATTCCCAATGCTTACAATTTGCGAGCATGATATAAAACTTTAAATGATTTTCATGTGTTCATTGATGCTTAGGTGATTTCATAGTTTCTAAGTTTGCTAGGTGTTGGACATGTGAAATATTAATGGTTTACATATGGTCAAGTGATATAAGAACTTAATTTTTTTTAAATGTGAAAATATTAGCCAATACATGATGAAGTAGAGATGGTTTGACACATGTAAAAGCTCATTATTCAATCTATTTAAGGTTATGGGTGGGAATGTTAAGGTAGTTTTGGAACTTTTTGAAGTATGTGTTGTTGATTTTCATTTTGGTGGGTCCAAATGTAAAGTCCTACAACTGAAAAATGGATGTTTTGTATTGATACATGTATCAAGTACATCATGGTTCCTAATTTTTTTCAATTGTGGACATTGCAATAATAACCAAACTATTTTTTTTTTCAATTTAAGCATAAGTGGGCCTATTTATTTGGAAGTTTTCCTCCTTTGTGGAAAATATGAATCTATTAATCCCTAAGATCTTGGTTTTTAAATCCAATTTTCCCATATAAGATTGAATGTTGCGTAATTTCTTTGACATTGGTTGGTTGTTCCATTGTTTATTTCTATTTTATGTTGACAAATGATGATAAAAAATATGAATTTTTCATTCATATAGTAATTGTATTTGTCCATCCTAATATATCACCTCCATTCATATATTTGGGAAAAAAACCCCAATTTGTAATTAATAGTTTCAATTTTGGCATAACTACAAATAAAATGTAAATATTTTGTAAATTATTGTATATTTAAATCCAATCAACCTTGGACAACCTAAATTAGGTCGAATTGTTTATTCTTTTGAAACCCGGTTGTTCTTGGACGATTGCCTACATACCCAAAAAAAAATGAGCATCCATGATTGAATCCAATTCACTTTGGGCATCCCAAATAAAGTCCATTCACCCTTTGTTATCCAACCTTGTCACTTTTAAATGATTGTTTGAAAAGGCAAAAGGAAAAACCTTAAACAACCATGATAAAATCTAATTGGTTTTAGACAACTTATATTAAACTCAATTTCCCACTCCTATTTAACATGATCATTCTCAAACCGATTGAAAATCTTTATCGCCAAAATTAGAGTACTATATCAAAATTGAAATGGATTACAATTACACCACAACAAAATGTGTCCTTATACGCCAAGTGATTTCACTAGATTTTGAGTGAATTCATCGGTCCACTGAACGAGGATTAGTGAATTGCATGCACATTTTGTATTAATGTTAGGTTAGTATGGCCAACATGCCCATAACATGATTAGTCCCTATTATAATATGTCGCCAACTATTGGTTTGAACTTGCAAAAAATGGGGAATAGTTGTAATTTGGTATTTGTAATTGTGTGATAGTTGTGTCAACCAATTGCACGAGAGGGCAAATTGGCATAATGAATAACTATTAGTCCCAACAACAAGATGCATCAAGCTAAATTCTCTTACTATATATATTTTTTAAAACATGTCAATGCTCTTATGTCAACCAAAATATCGACCTTGTGCTCACCAATTTCAATTAGCAAATGCAAATTTCATCCTTTGTCCAATTTGTTCAAAAACATGCATTTAATGTTTTTGTGCATTTCTACCATGGTTGTTACTAATGCTCACCTATTTTCATCTTTTTATCTCCTTCTTAAATTAATCCTTCTAGATATTCCAACTTCCGAGAATTCATTATGGTTTCCATGGGTGTTGGTGTTATTTTGTTTTTTTTATGTAGTGGGTTAGGACTTTTGATATGACCTTTGACGAGCCACAATGTTCAACAATTTTCTTTTTCTAGGTAGTGGTTCTTATATATTTATCATTTCCTCCATACCATAATACAGTGGTGGCTTTGGCATATTAGTGCCAAATAAATAATATAATTTGAAATTTTTGATTTGACACTTCAATTTTGAATTTTGAATTTTTGGCATATAACAAATAAATACAATAAAATCACAAAAGTCTTCACAAGCTTCATGTTGTACTTTTGGTTGGGCTAATCAAAACTCATGTGACTATGTTGGACAAGGCATGAGTTCAAATATAACTACCTTGATTGACTTTTTAAAACATTGGACCTAAAGTTTGTTTTTTTTTCTAAAACATTTGGTGGAACAAAAAATATATATAATTTGTGTCGAAGCTACCCTAGTAATATTATTTTCACTTCAATTAAAAACACCAAAATTATGGTCATTTTTTTGTTTTGATATTCTATCTCCTTCAAAACTTTGATGTCATTCATCATAAATGCACTTGAGTTGTTTAAACATGGCAACTTCATTTTTGACCAAATCTTCAAGATAATTGGTCATGGAAATGGCCCTTTTTTCCTCTTATGGTTTGCATTAGAATACATCTTATGTGTGGGGTGTTTAAGTTCCACGCAAAAGAACGCCACTTAGGATGTCACAACTATAATTTTACTACACATGTATAGGAATAAAAATAAAATTTAATTGTAAGTATTTCCAAAGTGAAGTAAATTAAGTCATTTAAATACATACCAAAGATTAATAATTGATAAATTTTGTATTGTTACATGTCATTAACTAATAATTATGAAATCCTTTGTAGGTAAAAAGCCTTTCATGACAACCAAAAATGATTACATAAAGACTTCATTTTTCACAATTTAAACATTATTTTTTTGGTTGGAACTTATTCAGTTAACATTAGTTGTTATAATTATACCATAAACAAATTCACCTTATGGCTTCAATCCTATGCCCCAATGTTCAACATAACTATAAAAAACCCTTTAAAAAGTTTTTTTAAAAATGAAACTCCATAACATGAAAACACCAAATGCCCAAACACATTACAATAGTTACATTTTGACTTGTATTTCTTGGTTCCATGGTCAAAGCCCTCACAATTTGTGCATTTTGGGTGTGAGTTTCCATTTCATGGATAATTGCAATTTGATGATCTTATGATTTGTATGATGCACAATTTGTAGGTGTGCATGCAATTAAAGTTTTCCATTCAATCTCACCTTCAGTACCCTCATTAATTTTTTTGATTAATGTGGCATGGAATTACTATTTCATTAACACCCAACATATCAATCTTGCTTTCCTTCCTATCGATTTAGTACACAAAATTTGATCGCATATGTTGAATCTCGTTTCCAAACAAGAGGTGTAAAATTGTGGACTTCCATCAATTTGATCCAACACATTTTTAATACCCACATGTCATTAACATGGGACACCAAATGTTCATATTTGTAAATCCTTGTGTATTTTAGCAAAAGGGTGCTTAAATTTGTGAAGTAAATCCTAATCAAGATCTACTAGGGTTTGTCTTGTGCCCCTCTTTCACGGACATACTATTGGCCTACGTAGAATGCATTATGTGTAATGTTAATTACAATGTACCCTACATGCACATCTTTAAGGCCAAAATTCAATAGTTCAATAGTGATTAAGCCAATAATGTATATTTAATCAATGTTCCATGTTCTAGTTTTATGTTCAAACTCTTGTGAAATAACTATATTATGTTTCATGAACTCCTTTCACATGTTCATATCTCAACTACATTTCAATCAATTTTAATTGACTAATTTTTGTTTCTTGTACACTATTCCATTATTACCAAACTTTGATACCAAAAGAAAAGGGCATACACATCAAACCATGAAACCCAACCCCTATCATGTTCACAAATTTTATTTAATTTTTTTAATAATGCATGCATACCCAACTAATATTATGTACATTATGCACAGGTGATGACCAATTTAGTTGTTGCTACTCACATGACCATCGCATTCAATATATATAACTTCCATACATTTTTGTTACAACATTCATAAACCAATTGAAACAATAAAAGGAAATGGATGTTCATACACACATATACTCAAAACATAGTCCAATAATTCAAAAGTTTTTTTTTTGCCTTGTGTAATGTATCTGCATATTAATTTCTTACAACATGAACACATAGTTGACAAAAAAGAATGATAATAAGTAACACATATATATTTCTTATAACTACAATTGTTTTCCATATCCTCCTAATTAAAAAAAAATCATGTCCTTTTGGACACTTCCATCATTTAGGCTTGCTACCCTTAAAGCTTTTATGACAAGTACTTAAAAGCTAACTTAACTGGAGGATGACTCCAAATTTTGATTTTTGGTTTCTTCATTGGTGTACATTGTCAAAAAATAAAAGTTGATTAAAATATCAAATTTCAGCCTCATGGATGTAGCAATTATAAGCCTCATTAAACTCCAACTAACTTGTTATGGGTTTACACATTATTTATTGTAATTTTAGTTGATCAACCAACTATACTTACATAAGTTACAAATCCAAGGTCCATGTATTACCTTTGTACATGAACCTTGTATTGGCATAATCAAATTTCATAAATAACATGATACACCTTAATGACTATAAATTAATCCAACAAACAAATGTTCCCCGTGTCTAATAAAATATTTGTTTCAAAAGCAAGCACAATAAAAATTCTAACATATAATCTCACTTCAATTTCCCATTAATGTTGTTTTGTACATGCAACATTACATACACAATGAACAATCATGCTTGGATTTGAGGTTCTTGAAATAGGGTTCCAAGGATTCAATACATGAACCATGTAAGGAAAGGAAACAATGTACACTTAATTTTTGGGGAACATGGTCAAGCAAGTAAAAAAGAAAAACCAAGCTCAAAAAAATGGAATGCATGATGCCTTATGAAATGTGGATGTTAATGAGGGCTTTCTCTTTGCAAAATATAATTGGTTGGAAAATTTATGTAAAGACTTTGATTGGGGATCATGATTAAAGTTAAGCAACATTGAAGTTATTGTCATGAAAGGTTTACAACACTTTTGTATACATATTAATGTCAATATGTATATTATTTTCAAACTTTCTTAAATGGGAAAAAATGTTACGACCCTTGCTTGGGCTTGTAGTAAAGGCAAAAATTTAAGAATTTGGGTCAAGGATGAAGTTGAAAGTTTGATTTCAAAACATATCCCATAGAAAGATAGGGTTCCCAACAAAATAATATGTAATTAATGAAGGCATCAACATTTTTATGGTATGGAAGAATGTCATGGGGACCTTAATTTTAAGGTCAAACTAATCCTCTTAACAATGCTAAGGAAGTGTATTTCCTAGGTTGAAGGCAAGCCAAAAGCTTGAAAAAGGCTCAACTTAAATGCAAGTTTGAAACATATGATAAAGGCCAAGGATAATGTAACCCTCATCTATACAAATGAAAAACATGGGAATAATTGGGGGAAACACCATGAAAATTCCCAAAAATAGTAATCACTTTGGGGATTTAGGCTTTTCAAAAGTTTCAAATGTTCATATATAGTAGGATTTGACATGTGAAATATCTTTTAAATTTTACATGTTATTTGGTTTGTTAAAAAGGGTTAAACTAAAATTATAATATAATATTTTGCACTCCCGGAACAATGTCACTTTGAAAGTGATTTTCTTACATTTGAAGATTTGGGACAAATATGTCCCAAGGTATGCAGAGTCAAATGCAATTTGAAAGGACAAATCATTTCTAGGATCAAAGAATTTGACACAACATTAGAAATCTCCTCCCATAGGTTATAAGACATCGTCTTACATGTTCCATTTGGTCAATTTTGTAAAGAGTATTCAAGGCTCTAAGATCACAAAACATGAAAGTTTTTTTACAAAGATTTTTGATGGTGAC
>Ga0209208_10007534_pt1 | contig 14725 bp, 8 predicted proteins | sample S1TSphfallax_3_FD_187694 | JGI IMG/M metagenome (GOLD analysis project Ga0209208, IMG submission 187694) | Host-associated microbial communities from peat moss isolated from Minnesota, USA - S1T2_Fd - Sphagnum fallax MG (SPAdes) (version 2) | ecosystem: Host-associated > Plants > Peat moss >...
GAGACGGATGCGCAACCTCACGAGTCAACAGCGGGTGGTTGTGCTCTCCGCATTTCACACGCAACGTCTAGCTCCCGATTCGATTACGACGACCTTGCAGAAAAAAGGGGCAGTCGGTCAGGACCGAGCTCGAAGGGCGCTGGCGTGTTTCCTCTGTTAGGCCATGGCGATCATCGCGTGTACCAGACTTGCCGTAGTGCAGCAATAGGACGCCCATCTTGTAATCGGACTGTTTGGTGGTGACGCTATAGAGATGAGCGGCGGCATGTTGTCTGCACGCAGCCTTCAAGGCATCAACATTGTCGTAAGTGGCCTCGGGAGGGGGTTTCATGGCGTGGCGGTACAAGGAATGGGGGGGAATCAAAAAGGCGGAGACGGAGGTGGTGAGAATTAAAGGGAGGAGACGAGATAAAGGGGGGGGAGGGTGGGAGAAGCAAATTAGTAGGGTGGGAGGATCAACCCCCATTAGATTATGTGAAGGTCATCCTCCATTGATGGAAAGATTTGAAAGTTATTCGAACTTGACAGAGCTGAAAAAGTTATTGTATAATCATTTTGATCTTGAAACAATCTCAAATTAACCAACCCCAAAACAGGATTGTCATACAAAAAGGTTCATAATGCTATAGTCAATTTAAGCCTACCATTTCTTAATCATGTCTTTTTAGAGCCCAAGCACATTGTGAAAGCAGGAAGTCAAGGAGCTATATTGAGGAGATAAATGTAAACAATACTGAACTCATCAATATTGAAAGAGAGGAAATGCATTATCACTTGACATAACTCTAAAACAATGTGCAAACTATATTCTTAACAATTTTAATTTTCTACATAATAACCATCACAAGAGAACTCCAACCACATCTAGAGGGAATAACCAACAATCTTGCAAAAGTGAAGTATTTGCCTCTAAAGCAAAATAATTAGACTCTGCTCAATACATTTGTAGAAGAGACTAGCAACAACAATGGAGACTCCAAACAATGTTGTACATATCATCGACTATTTATCACACAACTCCCCAAGAGTGGAATTTATAAGTACTAGAATGTGCCATATCATTGTTTAGACTTGAAAGGAGGGGCAAATTTGGAAGTGTAACATTCTTTCTAAAGAAGAAAAAGAAGGTAGCTATATTTCTAATATTATTATTTGTGATATTAAATCAATTTTTTGGTTGGGATTGCAAATAACACATCGCATTGTCACTTGATAGGGAAAACAATATTGGAAAATATGAGAAGTTCACAATACAATCATGAGAGTACCAAATGTGGGGAGGACTAAGCTAAAAAAGAACAATGATTTTTTCACACCACAACATAGCTATGGATGCTATTTTGTGAGTGTGCGAGTGTGAGCAAGTGAACATGAACAAATCTTTTTTGGAATATTTTACTAACATGAATATTTGTTCATAGTATGTGATCTCAAAAGGAAATATTTAGTTATGAAAAAAGGAAATAAAATTAGGGCTGAACTTGAACATTGAAATTGCTTGTTGAACAAATCTCTTTTGATTCTTGAAATAAATAATCATTGAAAATATCAAATTAAAATAGTAAATGATTATCATAAACAAACAATGAAATACATGATTTTGTAGTTATTTAAACACATGTAACTGTTCTACCATTTGGAGCTATTTTACCATGTCATCAACCATGCCACATGGCATTCCAAGGGTCAAAATTGCAACAAATTAAATGCTTCCAATATGTGTAATCTCTAATTCCAAGCTTTAGATTACACATCAATTAAGATACTTACTTGTTTAGATTGTTCACATAATTGTTTAATTGTTCTCATTACATAATTAAAGACCTCTTTTACATCCTAAACTCAAATGAAGCTTGGAAAATGTATAAAGGGTTTCACATTTGATATCAAGGTTGAGGTAAAAATACAATGAAATATAGAAATCCTATTGGCTAGAGGCCATATCTGGACACATGGCATCTAAACAAAAATTCCAACCAAAAATGGCATGAACCAACATCAAACCTAAGGGATAGTCAAATGTTCACAATTATTAATTACCCATAGAATGTTTGACATCATTTGGAAACATATTTATTGGTTCTTAAGAAATTTCAATTGTTCTACCATTTGTAAACGTTCTAAGATCACCAATCCCATACAAATGGTCCAATAGAAATTAAACATCTTTCAAGAAGCCATTGAATGTAAAAATTGAATAATGACTTTATAAAATTATCTCCTTTGGGAGATGTTTATAACTCTATATGATTGAATGAATAGAGTTTAGTCTTTTTCAGTGAGCTTCTAAAGAACAATCAAAGTAACCCTGTTCTAAGTTGAATTGTTCATTTGCACCATGTCATTATATCCATATCCAAGACACTATTGGCAAACACCACGAGACTTGGACTTGTACCCATATGTAGAAACAAAAGAACTCAAGACTATAGATGTAGTCCAAGCAAAGGTTGGGTACAAGGTATCTTTTAACCACTTGTAAGATTACAAGATAAATGGGACAATAATAAAAATGTTTTTCCTAGAGTTTTTGAATAACTTGTGACAACCTCCTTGGGACAATCCATGGCCAACACACTTGACCAATTGAAATTATAAAAACGGTTTCACTAATAGTGTGATTACATGTTTGGATTTTAGGATGATTATAAAATAATCAAATCAATCTTGCAAATAAAGTGGCTAAAAAATGCTTCCAACATTAAAGATGATGCATATGAATCTTTCAAGTTTGTTTACAACAGAAAGATGGATCAACTGGTGTTGGCCAATAGTTTTACCACAAGTGAGGTGGAAGAAAAGAGGTCCCCACCATGCTCAAAAGACATAATGACAAATTCGGAATGAGATGATGGATTTGGAGGACACCACGTCGGCAACTACACCAAACTCCATAATTGGTTCCAATGAAATGAACAACCCACCAATGGCAATCAATTTGGCTTAGTATATTCGAAACAAAATCTCACAACATTTTTGAAATTCAGAAGAAGTGGAAAACTTGACAAAAGAAGAATTTGGAGTAAATATTGGTAACAATGAACAACTTTGTGTAGACAAAGAACTTCAAGGCTTTGATGCTCATGGAGATAATTATTATCTCATGAAAATGTTCGTTGAATTGCAATGCATTTCTAAGTAGAAATAGTAATATCAAGTGAGTACAATATAGGTGGAGAAAACCAATAGTGGACAATCCATTGGTTTTGTGGAGTATGAGGATATTGGTTTAAATTTTGGGCGTAACATTCTAAGATTATTGATAAAAGTGATAACCCAATTTTTTTTGTTTGATTTCAACTATAATAATATAGGTAATGCATGAAATCAATGAGTTTTTTGTATGTGGGATAATATGAAAGTGTTAGGGAAACGAAAAAAACCAAAAGAGCCTAAAAACAATGATGATATCAACATTTTGAGCCAATTAAAAAAATGATTACAAATTTTTTTAAAAACAATTCTTAAGCTAGTTAGGCTCCAAAATTGAGGAAGAAGTTTAATTATTTTTGAAGAATTGAGTAAGGTTTAAATAATAAGAAGAAAAATCAGGTGTAAAAAAATAATAAAATAGATCCTTTGAATTTTTACACTTTGTGAAAGCCTACAAATACAAAATATTTAACAATTCTATCCTTAGAACAAAACACAAACCAATTTTTTTTTTAATTCATATATTGAATATGAAACACTTGGTTTCAAGTTTTGCTTTATAATGAATTGTACTTGATGACAATGATATTGAATGGGAAAACCTGTTGAAATCAAAATAAAACTCAAGTGAGCAACAAGTGATAATGAAAGAAAATTTTAAATGCATTCATAAGTAAGGGGGACCATTGGAAACCTAGAAGAAGATGATTGAAGATATGTTGAAACACTTGAGACCATTGCTAGATATGTTGCACTTGTATTATGTAAGATTTTAAAAAATAAATCACACGATGGGCAATTGTGAGGTTCAAATAAAAGAAAACACAAAACAATTCCATGATGTTTATCAAGTAGTGGTGTATTACATATAAAGATGGTAGTGAATTTGAAAAAGTGTCCATTGAGAGGAAAAACTGATCTATTTGGTGGACTTGCAATAAGTGAGAAGGAAGTTAAAGGTTTTCATGAGATCATCAATTTATTTTATTTTTAAATTTAATTCATAAAAAATGCAAGTACATTCATCGAATCAATAGATGAGTAATAATATGATGGTTCAAAATAACTCCTCAAACTATTTGAATTTGGGGATTGATATTCCATTTTAATTATGTTTCAATTAACATCCCTATATTGAAATCATTTTTTATGTTTGTCATCTTGACCTTGCACCAAAAATGGTTATCATACTTTTTGTTCATTCTTTGCATCTAGTGCAGATGGCCATTTGGATTATCGACACGACGGAGTTCAAAGAAAACATCACCATAAAAAATGGATGGAATGTAAGGAGCATTCTCAATCCAAAATGTATCGTAATTCAATTCTTTTAACTCCAAGGTGGCATGGGGGGCAAAAGACATTGGCTTAAGGCAATCCACAACATTAAGAAAATAAGGGGTGAGCTTCGAAGCAACCTATCGAAAAGAACAAAACATGTCAAAATCATTGTCATTCAAAAATGAAGAATTAGATGAGTGTTCAAAGATTGGCAACATTCCTTCCTCATCGATTTAGGTCAATGATGAACAAATTAATGTCGTTCCAAATCACAAAATTGCATTCATGAATGCAATTTTGTGATTCGGAACAACATTAATTTGTTCATCGTTGACTTGAAAATCATTGGCAATGACATTAACAACAAATGAAGTAGTCCCTAGCATTAAGACTATGTTTTGGGGATTTTTAGGGAGGTTTTTTCCAATGATATTAAATTTGTCAATATCGAAAGTCCATTCCAATCCTTGTGTAGTAGTAATTGAAGCATGGTAGACAAATTTAATAACATATTTGTTGTCATCATAAGCATTTTCCTTGGAAATGTGTACAATTCCAAGTTATAAACAACAAGCTTTCCAAAACTTACACAATCTGACGGGATGTCAACAACAACACATGTTGTTGAATATGTAAGAATGATAATTTCATCTTCGTCACCACTAGTTCACATATTGCAAAACCAAGAAACATTACGAATGGGCATACTTACTAGAAGTTCAATTGTGTGAGTTTTTATGAAATGAAGTCACAAAGTAAGGTATTATTTCCATTAATGGGCCAGTCTTTCATGAAAGCACTAGAAAAAAACCAAACCTTGAATTTGAGTGATTAAACCTTGCAACATAGTAGTAATGGGAGCAAGGAAAAAAAAATTGCATGTGGTTTGTGGAACCTACAAATGGTAAGAAATGAATCACCCACTTTAGCATCAGGTTTGAACATTGTTATAGTTGTGTTTATGATATTTCTTGTAGAACTCTATTATCTACTTTGTTGGAGAAGAAGGCAATTATTGTTAGCAAATTTGTGAATGAATCAAAGGATGATCACCCATCTTCTTACTGATCATTTTGATAAGGATCATCTTCATGTCCATGGAATAATAAAAAGCTCACTATTAGGTCAAATTGCATTCATCCACCCAATTGCTACAATAATTTGTTGTAACAACCTCCTAGACAAAATTGTATCAAGTTGTTATTCGCCCTAATTTTAACATTCTATTGGTTTCTTACTTTAAACACCATCAAATCAAATCAAATCAATTGGGTGTTATTTTGGTGTTTTAGTTTACAATTTCATAAAAAAAAAAAGTGGAGGTGGATTGGGAGTTTTTAGAGAAGCAATAACAAGAAATGAGAAAAACAAATTGTACAATAAAAACGTTTGTTAAAGGAAAAAATGTCTTGGTTTAGTACCATGATGAAAACAAAAGTTGGAATTGATGTGCAATGGCAAAAAGATCATTGTCAAACTCTTTGTTTTCTTTGTGTTCATCTTGTCTTGCTTACTTGTTCATTTCCTTCCTTCCTTCCTTCCCTCCTTCCTTTCACAAGAGGGTGCAAATAGGATATCATGAGCTGGCCCTTGGGTGATTGCTTATTGGGTGTTTATTCTAAAATATTCTTGAAATCTTTTGAGCAAAAGTTTTTTAAAAAATCTTGAAAAATCTTGAAATTTTTCATCACATTATTATGTTATGGTTTACATAAAAAATTTGCTAAGAATATGTCATTGTCAAAAAAATTCAAGTCCATTTACAATTCCTTTTATTATTTTAAAAATTGGTTATAATGTTTTCAAAATGCTTTTGGGTATTTTTCATTCATTATATCAATTTCAAAAAATTTGAATATATATACCAATACATTGAAAATAAAATTATGTGAAAATATTTACATTTGGAATATTTTATTTTAAAAAAAATATTAAATACATAAAATAAAACATTGGTTACAACTACTTGTGTATGTGTTAGTGTGATTGCACCTGACAATCATAAAAGTGTGATAGGTATGGGATGGGGGTGATTAGGTGGAGCAAAAAACATGAACCTCTAGTGGGACAAAATTAAATGCACAACCAAGTTTGAAGACCTTGATTGGGACCTCAAATAAAGACAATTGACATGGTTTCACCACCACCTAAAAGCTTTGGAAATTTCACAAAACCTCCTCTTCAACTAGGTTAATTATTTCTCCATTATCACAATCTCTTCATGTTTTCTAGCAATATGGAACCCTAGGTAGCTTGTGGGAAAAAAAAAAGGTAGTTTGGTTTTTAGGGGCAAAAGTTTGGGTAGATTGAAAAATAATAATTCAAGCTTTGGATAGCCCAATTTTTTTGATATTTGTGGATAGGTTGAAGCTCATTTGGGTCAACCACAAGATGAAATGAATTTGACAATTTGGCTAAACAGTTAAAGATCAAAATAACAATGTGGAGTTGGCAACTTGGCAACTTTAACTGGAGAATTGGGCTTCACAATTTGTGAAAGTGAAGTTGGCAAACAAGACAAAGTGCACAAGTAGTGTGTTACAACCATGTGAGAACATGTGAAGTGTTAGTTCATTCAAAATAACTTTTAAAAAAAATTCAAACCACCAAATTGAGCAATTCTATTGACTCGAAAAGAAAATCTTCAAGCCTACACACAAGCCTATTACAGTGCACATTGAAAATAATGGTCTCTTTCTACCATTGCCATAGGTCTTTTAAATCATCTCGAACTTATTAAACTTTATTACACATTGAAGTGTTAGGTTAGTTCACTCAAGATAGTTAAGAAAACAAATTCAAACAATCAAATCCAAAAATGTTATTGCCCATAACATTTTTTCTACACACCTACACACAAGCCTATTCAACACCCTTTGTATAATAATATATTAACAATATGACCCTTGTCTAGATAAAGATAGAGTCAAAAAGGCAATTTGGCAAAAATAATTAAATAGTAATGTGAATTTGACAATTTGACACAAAGCACTTGGGAATAGGTATATAGAATTGCCCATCGCTGAACATGTAACTATACATAACACTTTCCAATATTTTTCTCATTCCTTAACTAAATTGAGCGATTTTTGAATCAGTGGACGTGCAAATTGGAGGGCTACAAATACTTTTTTGAGTGCGAGAAGGAAAGGAGCAATACAAAAAACAGAGGAAGCAAATGAGTAGTAGTTTGCTTCAAAACTTTTGAAAAAATATCTCTAGACCCTTCTCTAGTTTTAGTCTCATATCTTCTGTTTTGAGTGATTTAAAACTTGATGAGTGCACCAACTAACACTTTACAAAACTTCTTTATATTTATATTTCAAGAGGCAAGGATGCAACAATCAAAGATTTTAAAACTGAAATCTTAATCTATTTTAATTCACCCATCACCTAGCATTGAGCCCCCTTACACCGAACACCCCATATCTTCCTCATTCCTTTACCAAATTGAGCAATTTTTGCAAGGGTGGGAGCACTAGACGAAGGACTACAGATGTTCTCTGAGCTTCAGAAGAAAATGAACAATATGCGGGGATTCTTAAGTGTTTGCTCACCAGCCTATCCACCCTAAAGTGAACTAAATGGCAAAAATAACCATGCAAACTGTATTTTGAACTTACCTATTGCAAAAGTTCACACTGACTTGTGTTGTGATTTTATGTTTTTGATTTTGAATTAGTGCTACCTACCTACTTACCTACTGCTGTACTCCTGGAACTGGAATGAACGAGTGAACCAAGTCATACGACAATGCCTGCACACTCAAAACCATTCAACACTCCACAGGAACAAACAATCAAGTAAATAGACTTTCATGTTGTGGACAATTGTGCAGTAATTTCTCAGTAGCTCAAGACTGCATTTGTACCTGCAACTTTGTTGTTAATGAGAACCATGTACTGTGTAAATGCCATTGGAGTTTCAATCCAAGGGTTGGTTTGGTAATCCCATTCATGGAGTGCTGGATGAGTAGACTGGATTCATTCTTTAATTGAGGCTTGGAATAGATAAACTGGATGTAGAATTGGAGTTTAGCCTTCTAATAAGGGTTGATCGTCCCCAAATAATGGCTCATAAAATAAAATGAAAACTATCTCAGTAAAAACTTATGGGGTTTGTGGATTTCACCACCCTCATCATCATACGTTCAATATTTCTACCTTGAGACTACACAATAGATCAAATTATTGATTTAAAAATGAATTCAAACTGTCAGAATTTCAGATTTTGAGACTTGGGTATCAGACTCCCACTTTTTGCATTGTTAAATATTGCAGCAAATTTGTGCAGAGCATGGGTAGGAAGCAGTGTTTGTTTTTCCAACAATTTTGTCATGCTGTATTTAGGCCTGAGTTTCACCCTCTCTCTAATCTCTGTTTGATCCCCAATTGAGTGTAGCTGAAGGGCAAGTAAAATGCGTGCCAATCAATGAAACAGTATATCATTTCAGCATATTTGCACAATTTTATTCTGACAAAATTGTGGAAATTTTACTTAAAATTTTAAAATTAATTTCCAGTGACGAAAATTCAAAATTCCATATCCCCTATATACCATAGATCTTAGATTTACAAAATCACCTCCAAGACATCCCACTCGTCAAGGGCTTGCCCCAATTTCCTAAAATATTTAGTTTCAATTTTGTTGCATTTTTTTGACAAAATTGTTTGATGTTCAATAACTTTCCACCGTAGGTCTAAACACAGCCAAACCATGCCGATGCACCCTTACTCATTGAGAGCTTTCCAATGATACCAAGAGCATATGTGGAGAGGGTTGGGGGCACTGTGTTTAAGAGATTTCAACATCTCAAATAATGAAAAAGCTTTCCATGATCAAGGACAACAAAATAGTGTTGTAGAGTTTACAACACAGATTTGCTCGCTCATTGGGAAAGAAGTTATCAAAGTGCAAGCTCTCCAAAACATAATCTGCAAGAAAGCACACACCCAGTTAGGACATCTTTCCATGATGCTGCTGTGATCACAGGTTCTACAATCGCAACAACTTTCCATTATGCTTTTTCAACTAGCTCTGCTCACAGTCATCTCACAGCTCTACTGATCAAACATTACTTGACCAATTATGGGAGCTGTGACAGCTGCGAGTGAAACTGTGACGCCCCTCACAATGACATCTGTTTTTTTGAAATGACAACATGTGTTACCAGAGTTCCTAACATGATTAAATATTTCCCCCACACTTTGAACTCTTTAATGGAAACCGACTCTCCCCGCGGCGTAGAAAAAACAAGGCCCTATATTCGTGGCTTTCCAGTAGGCTGTCGTGATCACAGCAGCCTAGTGAAAAGAGACCCTTAAGCAATAGACTATGGATGTTTACTGAAGGAGATGATAGAGTGGTGCTTTTTAACACCTAGACAGCAAGGAAAAGGGAGGACGGGCATACAAATCCAACCTTTGCAGCAGGCCTGATAGATATCGGATTCTCTGTCTGATTTCCACGTCTTTGGAAAGTCTCAGCGATCTTGACAGCTCCCTTGCACCCTCCTCCCCCTCCCAAGCTCTAATATATTTCCACCCAATATTTCTCTTGCCAGGTCGGTGGCTATAAAATTGTTTCTTTGGTAGCGACAAGAGACATGTCACTCAGTTGGCGTTCAAAACTACCAAAACTGCGTTCGTGCAGCGATGCACATACTCGTATGTCGTCAATTGCTACAGCTCCCTCGAACGAAGGAAAAGATACTACACGATTTCCTGTCGATGAAGAACCGGGTTGAAGATAAAAAGTATTTACACGTCTACGCAACAGCCCCAGGTCACAAGTACATCCTCGTCATGTTGCGGTCGAAGACATCCATAGCCTTCTTCGATGTGCTCTGGCAGTACTCCGAATATATCTCTCTCGGATTGTCGGCCATCGACGCTGAAGGCCGCATAAAACAGCGTCCATTGTTGGCAAACGTGGAAGAGATTTGTACACATGAACTGCAAAATACAAAATACAGGGGATAGACGCCTTGAGTGAGTGCCCGCAGCACAGAAATGCATGCTAGAAAAACAGCGAAGGTAAAAGCAAACAAAGCTTCCTAGTTACGAAAATGCTAAAGACAACAGGAATGCTGATAGTGCTGTGAGATGAAGTGAGTTCGCTTACTCGTTGATAGCAGGGGCGACACTACTATCCTCCTCCGACTGGGCGTTTGCTACCATGCGATTCAACCTGCTAGGTCTTCCTGGGGGACTCTTAGCCAGAGGAGATGGGCGGTGGGAACCTGCCGGATTGTGCATGCCAGTACTAGCTGCTCTCATCATGGCAGCTTGGTAGCTGCTGTCTGCGGCAGGGGCCGTAATACAAGAGGTAGTAGAGGCCTCGGAAGACGAAGAAGAAGCGGCCCCCGGCGACTGCTTAACTGTACGGTGTAGCCGGCAACGGAAAGAGCCAGGGTGACTAGTAGGGGAGCACAGGCACGTCATCTTTACTGGAGGAGGTGATGACGAATGCCGCAACGACGATTGCCTCGCTACTACACTTGCAGCAGAGGGGAGTGAAGAATGATCCGAAGACGACATAAGATTGCCCTTCGTGCAAGAACCGTCGTTCTGTGGAGTATTCACCAAGGACTGTTTCTTGCCTGCGGTTGTGGATAGGGTACGAGGCTTCAGGACTGCCTTGAGAAGATTAGATGCATGCATCTTGGCCAATCTCTTATCTGAAAGAAGCACACTGACCAGTATTAACAAAAAGCTCACGTGCAGCAGCACAGCAGTATTGCTATTACTCAAATTTTCCTATGAACATTGATGGATAGTTTTCAGATCACGTTTCCCGAACAACACCTGCGCCATATCAACAGCCTTCTCGGTTTCATCCCGGAAACAAGAAAATACAGATCGTGTTACAACAGCACTTGAGGATCCAAGTCAATAGGAGCTAATAAGTGCAGGACGACATACCAGATACGAAATCCAAAAAGTCGCTCAGCGGTAGCGAACTTAATTGAGACTAGCACGGTTGCCACAGCCAGCCGGAACCAGCTACAATAATATGTTCAAATTTCCAGGGAAGGGACCAGACAGCTGGAATGCAGCACTTTCGACAGGATTGCACATACAGCGAAGAACTTCAAGCCAACGGAAAGAAAGAGAAACCACAGCTTCAATCCGACTCCGAATGTAAAGAGAGAAACAGACAATAAACCAACTTAACAACGAGAGGTAGATATACCGTCCAAATGATCTAAGCGTATCCGTGGCTCCACACTCTCACTACATATCCAAACAGAAAAGAAAATCAAGAGCGTCGATAATCTTCCTATGGGATGCACACAAACAAAGCAAAAGGAGGAACCGATATTCGGAGACTTCGAAGATCAGAGACACCGAGTATAACTAGATCGCGACTATGAAATCGTCCCTCGTCACAAAACGTCTACTGAAAGAGGCAAAATCAGAACCTCAGGAGGTTGTCTAAAAAGAAAACGAACTCTCCTCATCAGATATAGAGAACCCTCAAAACAACAAATAAAGAACTCTCAGCAGCAAGAAAGCGACTTCTTCTGCTGCTTCCGGCACAAGCGAGTTAAAGACCAGAGAGGACGAAGACCAAACAAGCTGACAAGGAAAGAGCAAAAAGAAGCGCGCGATACATACATGAGAGGCAACGAAAAAATTCCTGACACCGAATGATACCTATTCGATACGTGATATTCCAGTTGTACTTGAGCAATTTCTGTCAAGAACCTGACTAATATCTGTTTTTATGCGTGATGGTAATATTGTATAGAAAGGTCATATAATGATGCCGGCTAGGTACTTACAAGCGACGAAGTCGCTGCTGTGCTACTGCTGAGAATGCCAAGCAGGCAGTAAGCAAAACAGGTGTGGAGAAAGGGAAGGACCGCAAGCAACTGCAAGAAAGGAAAAGAAAAGGCGAAGACGAACAAGAAGCGAAACAGGAGAGAAGACCAAAACCAGGAAACACGAAGCTGCACTGCCGGTTTATAACGCTTCCGGACGGCCCATAGCACCGGGCCGGGAACCAGCCCAATCACCCGACCCGACACGACCTGACATGCGTTACGCGATTAGGTAGGTAATTTCGGTGTCTGGTTTTTAAAAATAACCTCCAGTTCCGGTTATTTAATTGAAAAATCAAAGAACCTCCGGTTCCAGGTTCTTAAGACTTTGGAAATTGAAGAGCATCACGTTCCAGTTTTTTTGCAAAATTTGGGAAATTCAAGAACTTCTGGTTCCAGTCTCTTTGTTTTTTTTTGCAAAATTTCGGAAATCAAAAGAAGATGATTTTTTGAAAATTTTCGGAATTCAAACTAACCTCCAGTTCCTGGTTTCATGAAATAACCGGCAATTTGAACAAGGTTATTTGACTGGTACTTAGATTGGGAGTGGGGGGGGGGAGGTCGGCAGAAACATATCAGAATAGGTTTTGAGATTTTTTTAGAACCATGGTTATCAATTCCATATCCTTGAGAACCTTCATATGTCAGTTACACATGTGAGAACCGCCGGTTACTTTTCTCCATTTTCTGGCAGCCGGCCCAACACTGGACCTGACCCCCGCATCCTTCCACACCTGACTCACTACCGCCGCCCAGGCGATGCACAGCTGCCTGTCAGATACGTGTGTGCATTAATGTCCATTAGATCTGTGAAATCGATCGAAGTGAACGGCTGCGAGCTTAGAACGTTTCAATGAATGAGCGACAGTTGCTTGGACCGAGCGTGCAATCTAGGCCGTTGGAAAATAGACGGCATCGGAAGGGGCTTGTTATGAATACAGTCTGTGAGGTCCCCACTTCTAATGACCAAACTGTACACAACTGATTTTATTTTTTTTAATTTCCCTTTTTTGCCTTTTCTTGGGATCATAGTCCAAGGAGTGGTTTTTTCAATTTTGTTTCTATAGCCAAACCCATGATTATCCACAAGAAGAAGACTTAGCCAAATTTGGCTATAGATGAGATATGAAAGCGGAAAATTTTAAGAACCATTTTATATTTTAGCTACCTGCTGGAACTTGTTGTAAAAATCTGGCTATTTCAGTGAATTACTCAGTTAAATCTGGCTTCTTAAGAATTAGGGACATTATTTTTTTTCCCCAGAAAAAATCCTTTGTATGTGTCAATCAAAATCATATTTCTGAAATCCAAAAAAAAAGTGGGAATTCGCCCAGAAAAAAGACACTCTTGACATGGTTTTGTGGATAAATCAATTGTTTTTGTTCTAGTTCTAACAAGCTGCTCGACCCATGTCCCTCCACATGGGTGTGATCATGCACATAGTCTTGTGAATAATCAATTATTTGCTTTTTGTTCAAGTTATAATAAGCTCCAAGTCCCTTCAAATGGGTTGTGATCATGCACATATTCTCAGTACTATCTACTTACATAGTTGAACTTGAGAGGACTTGAACCCGATCCAAAGTTGGAGACGCTTATTTGGTGAGCCATAAGCACAACCAAAAGCACTACTTACAAATGGGTTGTGCAATAGAGAATGGTTGTTGGACAACTCTGAACTATTATGTGTAAGGTAATGCATGAGCATCAGGCATTGCCAGAAAGAGGGCCCATGCAAGATGATAGCCCAAGCAATGGGAGCTTATAGGCTCTTGGGCGCATTTGCCCCCAAAAATCCTTTGTAGAAGTTGCAGTTCCTTAATTTTTGGTCATCAAAAGAAAAAGAAAAGAAAAAAATGTTGGTTGTTAGTACTTTGGGCAAGATAGTCAATTGTCCTAAACTCCATAAAGCTAGCATTACAAAACAAGATTTTTCACATTGTAGTGATCATTATAAGTTGAAATATGGCATGGTTTGTGGAAATGAACTTAAAGTTCTTGTAATATATCCAAGAAGACATTGATTTTTAATGCGAATATATTTTCAATTTTATTAGAAGGATAAATCTTTATTTTGTAGTCATAAACCCCAAGAAGGATAAAAGTAAGATTCCAAGCATTGCATTAGGTCAATTTTTGGGGGAACTAAACCACATGGATAATTATTGCAAGAATAGACAACAATATAACAAGTCCATGACTTTGTATATATATAATTGTGGTGAAATTTTTGAACTATAGTGATGTTTGGGTTCAAGAAGATACCTTTCTAATGCAATCCAAGAATTTTGTGGGATGTAATCCATATCACAAGCAAACTATGCAACCAACCCTATCCAACTTCCACAAGGGTCAAAAACAAAAGACACAAATCTGTCAAATTTTCATCTGTTGGGGTGAGGGAAAGCCAACAATCTTTGGTTTATATCCCAAGTTATGCCAAGTTCTAACCATCATAGTTACATA
>Ga0209208_10007535_pt1 | contig 14720 bp, 16 predicted proteins | sample S1TSphfallax_3_FD_187694 | JGI IMG/M metagenome (GOLD analysis project Ga0209208, IMG submission 187694) | Host-associated microbial communities from peat moss isolated from Minnesota, USA - S1T2_Fd - Sphagnum fallax MG (SPAdes) (version 2) | ecosystem: Host-associated > Plants > Peat moss >...
TTTTTTTCCTGAAAAAATTATAAAATAAAAAAATTTCCAGCATTTATAATAATAATAAATTAAAAAATTTCCTGCCCAAGCCACCAAGGTACAATGGCACTAACATCATGTAAATGTTGTAAAAGGTAGCAGCATCAGAAACCTTGTCCTTAGGTGCAAAGAAGGAAAAAAAAACTGTAACCAAATGAGATTGTTGAAATGGGTGCTTTGAATTCTCAGTGAACTAGTACTACTTACATGTTTGCATGCAAATGACATGCAAATTGCAAAGAGTTTTTAACAAGAATTTGGAGTTTTTTTTTTTTTTTTTTCACACATCAATCAAATCTCTGCTCTGATTTCATTGTGGTGTGATTTTACTCTCAGGGTGCTCATAGTATTATGAGACATGTTTTGTTGCACATTGTGTTACACACATCATTTTGTGGTGATTTTTACTCATAGATTTTACTCAGTGTGTTCCTCATATTAAGGGAGAGGACTTCTAGCACATTACTTGTGCTGGGTTCTACCACATTAGTCATGTTGTTTGTTTGTTTGTTGGATATATAGATTTGTAGGTTGTTGATTGATTGTTTTGCTCCATTGATTGATTGTTTGTTTGGTTGATTGATTGTTGTGTTGATGGATTGATTTCTCGATGGACGAAAAGAAGAAGAAGAGGACGATGATGATGATGGTGACAATGATGATGATGGGTATATAAGTGGTGTTTTTTTTTCTTGTAGCGGGGGGTCGGGGTCGGGGGGATGGAGAAATAGCTGTGATGGTGCATTTGACGAGAGAGAAGTCATAATTTTACTATTTATAGAAAACTGGGCTTGAAATCTCCCAGGGATGATGATTTCCAAATCATCGTCATCTTCGGCGCCAGGGGTCAGGCAGGTAATCGCAAAATGCTTGTGAGCCAAGGACGGCAAGTAGGAGACCTAAAAAAGCTTGATTATAAATCGGGGTTTTGAAGATTATTGTTGTGTCGTGTGTTTTTTTGTATTGGGGGCGCTGCTCAGATTTGCCGGGAGGTTGGAAAGAAGCGCTTCTTTTTGGTGACGGAATTTGGAACTGTAGTTTGGTTTGGTGTTTTGAATCTATGATGATTATGAGCAGGGGAGATTTTTTTTCGACTCGATCATCACGTCGTGAGTTTTGGATAAATTTGGGGTTTTAGGGTTAGGGTTTTGGGTTTTGCAGCTAGGAGGAGGATTGCGTGAAGATGGTGCTGGTTTTGTTGTAGAATGTGAGATCTACTACGGCGTTGCTCGCTCCAGTTCTGTGGCAAGAAAAAGCCTTTGATTTCTTTTCCCGAGATTTGGCTGTCTGGGTAGGTTGCAGAAAAAATCCTCTTTGGTGGAATCGAGAGCCGATTGATCACGAGTTTCGTGCTAGCTGTGTGCTGCGGCTCTCTCATTATCACTGGGAAGTTGTTGTGCAAAACACTTTGGATTCCGGTAAGTGTTTCACTTATGCTGGAAGATTTTTCTTTTGATTTGTGACTTCACTGGGAGCATTTTGCATGGTTGTCTGTGGGGATTTCTTTCAGGGAACACTTTTTCACACGCTGAGGAGGAGGTTATGATTGTTTGAGATAAGGGATTGACAATGATGGGTGCTTTAGTGAAGATTTCTTCATGAACAGTTCAGGTGTTGACAGCCATAGAAGCTTGCTTGCCATGAGTTTGTTGCACATGTAAACTTGCAGGAGGTGTCAGCTCGCACTGGCCTTGCAACAGATGAGCAGCAGTAAAGCCAGAATGAATGGCGGTCGGACTGCTGCAGACAGCATTTCTGGCTCCAAAAAAGTACCAGAGAATATGGGAGATGTATTTTGTGTAAGAAATGATGGAAGGGGTTGGCGGTGCAGCCAGCCAAGGGAGGGAGATACAAAGTACTGTGTGAAGCACAACTTGCAAAAATTGAGGCATTCCAAGTCCAAAGGGCATAATCTGAATGCAGGGCACAGAAGTTCTAGGAAGGAAGATGGACGAAAAAAGACTGGTCACAATGGTGGTCAATTAGCAGTGGTGAAGTTGAAGAAAAGGTTGAAGGAGGAAGAGATTGACAGTGGTAGTGAAGACAGGAACCTTAGCAAGCACATCAGAAGTTCCACTTATCATGAGGAAGCAGAAGTTGCTGATGATGATGAGGGATCTCCTGGCATTGAATGCAAGACTTTGGAAAGATCAGCAAACAGTGATGATCATGGTAGAAAGTTTAGCTCAAAGAGTGCCAAAGTTGCTGGAAAGATGATCAGACTACAGGCTAAAAATGAATCAAAGGGAAAAGAAAAGGGACACCAAAGACTTGCTGATGCTGTGAAAATTGAGGCTTCTGGAGTTGATGCTGATGATACACTGCCTCAGAATCAAAGCAAGGTGAGCATCGGATGCTGCCTGTATGGAACTCAGCCACTTACCTGTAGATGATAATAATAGATTCCCTCAGTGTTTCCTGCTCTGATATTCCAATGACATGCCTTTCCATGATCTGTTAGAGTAAGAGTTTGTTGGCATTGCAGCAACTGGACATTGCACTGTTGATTTTTGATTGATGGTGTTGATCATGGATGTATAGTTCTCATGGTGCTGCTGCTGGTGGATACCAAAGAACAGGAAGTGGATTCAAGTGGCAGCAGAATGTGTCATCAATGTCAACGGAATGACAAAGGAGCTGTGGCTTTCTGTGGCAGTTGTGGCCGCAAGCGCTATTGCTATCCATGTATCCAGAACTGGTAAACTTACAGTTCCTGCCATTTGTTGTGGCATTTATGTAATGCCAAAGTATATCAGAGACAGGGACTCTGCAGAGTGTTGATGGTTGTGCCTTTGTAGGTATCCACTGTTGACACCAAAGGATGTGTCTGTCAAATGCCCATTCTGTGTTGGGAACTGCAACTGCAAGGCCTGCCTACGGAGATTTGAACCAAAGATGGTAGGTTATCTCAACTCATGTGATCAAGTATAGCAGTGTCTTGATTCTGAATCAGTTCTGAAACACAATTCTGAACATGGGTTTTGTGATTGCATTGAATATGATGAGCAGGAGCCTGTACAGAAGGATGTCTCAAAGAAGGTGGAGTTCATGAAGTACACACTTACCAAGATTCTACCCTGTTTGAAGCAAATTGATCAAGAGCAGTGTGAGGAACTGCTTTTGGAGTCAAAAATACAAGGTAATCCTGTGTTTTTCAGGGCACAGTATTTTACTTCCCATGTCATTCATCCTTGCTGGCTAGTGAAAGACTGCATTACTGTATATGCATAGCTGGTTTACTGTAGCAGGTGTTTATTTGTGCAGGAAATGAAAATCTGAAGGTGCAACATGCAGCTATCCCTATGGATGAGCGTGTCTTTTGGTATGTTGCACATGGGCTCTCAGGTGATAGTGTATTTGGTTTAGAATGACTGTATATATGGCTTGTTGTAGGTCGATCGCACAGGTTGTCACAAGAAGCATAGGGCACTGGTTTTCTTTTATAAGGCTGGTTTCCCTCCCCAGAGGATGCTGTTTCATATTGCAGAGTGTGAAAACAGTTACTTCACAAGTATTTGTGTGTTCAAATTTGTTGCCGAATACAACTGGCTGACAGAGGTTTGTGGGACATGTTCTTCAGTGATAACTGCAGCACATCCATTGTAGATTACCATAGGAGCTGTCCAGAGTGCTCCTATGACCTGTGTCTAACTTGCTGCAAAGAGCTACGTGGAGGTTGTCAACAAGGCAGGAAGCAGCCAGTTCCACAGCAAGAGCCTGTGGATGGGGAGCCAAAATCTTCTGATGTAAATACAGATGAAGGGAAAAAGCCCATAGCTGCTTGGACAGCAAATTCCGATGGAAGTATTCCATGCCCTCCAGGTTTGGGGCAGGGTTGTGGTGGGTGTTTGCTGGAGCTGAGGACATTACTAAAGCCTGATCTAATTTCTAAACTTACCAAGGATGCAGAGGCTCTCTGCCAGGGTGTGCCTGCTGATGAGGTTGCTAGGTACTGCTCTTTTTGTGCTACATCTGGCCCAATTTCTGAGAATATGCGGTTGGCTGCTGATCGAGCAAGTGCGACTGATAATTATCTCTACTGCCCAACTTTAAAGGACACTGAGGGAGAGGGCTTTGTGCATTTTCAGAAGCATTGGGCGCAGGGTGAACCTATCATAGTGCGAAATGTGCTTGAAGGTGGCACTGGCCTCAGCTGGGAGCCCTTGGTCATGTGGCGTGCGATTCGTGAGACAACAAGCAACAAAGTCCAAGCTGATTCTAAAAGTGTCATTTCTGTGGACTGCTTGTTTTGGGCAGAGGTAACACATGCTTCACTACCAGTAATGATAGATAAGTCTTTGAGTCCAACCAGTTTCATGAGGCAATGATTTCATAGTGGGGTGCAGGTTGAAATAAACATTCATCAGTTTTTCAAAGGCTATGAAGAAGGGCGGGTTCATAAGGATGGATGGCCAGAGATGTTGAAGCTCAAGGATTGGCCACCTCAAACTGATTTTGTAAACCGTCTTCCACGACATGGAGCTGAATTTCTTGCTACCCTCCCATATAAAGATTACACTGATCCAAAGGAAGGCATTCTCAATTTAGCTACAAAGCTTCCTGAAAATGCTATAAAGCCTGATCTTGGCCCCAAGACTTACATTGCTTATGGGTTACGACAAGAGCTGGGCAGGGGTGACTCGGTGACCAAATTGCACTGTGATATGTCTGATGCGGTGAGGTCCTTTCTTTGCAATTAGAAACAAGTGTATTTGACTTCATTGTCAAATTTGCTGGGCAGTATGATATAATCAACCAGATCTACACCCATTTAGCTTCATTTTCTGTATTTGAGGGAAGGAACATTGAGTGGGTATTAATGTTGGAATTGTGGTAGGTCAATTTGCTCACACATACATCTGAGATTAAATTTTCGAAGCAACACCTGAAGTCTATTGCCAATCTTTGTAAGAAATACAAAGAGAAGTACAAGTCTGAGAAGGTGCAATCTGTAGAGCAACTAGTGGGGCTCCAACCTGAAGCAAATATGAAGGTAGAGTGTGAGAGTGTCTCCTCTGCACCTTCCAGACCAGAAGAAGCATACTCTGCACTCGGGGTCCCCCAAGTTGAACCAGATGGTGCAAAATCGATGGACAAGGTTACTGGACATAATGGACAAGAGAGCAGTTTGTTAAACAAGGCAGGTTCATTTGAGAAGACATCTGAAAACTCTGAGTATGGGGGGGCCTTATGGGATATCTTCCGACGTCAAGATGTACCAAAGCTGCAGGATTACTTGAGGAAACACTCACAGGAGTTTCAACACTTGATGGATTCTCCTCTTAAGGAAGTAAGTTTCTCCTTCAATATTCTCTTGACTGTTTGTAATCCTTCTGCTTTCTTTTGCACAGTTTCTTGATAGTGTTTGCCCTTGGATTTTTTCTCAGGTTTTTCATCCTGTTCACGACCAGACTTTCTTCCTGGATGAGGAGCACAAGAGGAAGCTGAAGGAGGAGTATCGTAAGTATGCAGGGTTGTTGAGTGTAGTATCATGATGTTCTTTTGGTATAATGGCTTGCGCTGAGAGAAAGTCTTGCTGTTTTTGACCACCTTGAAATCCTTCTTCCTGGAAATTCCCTCAGCAAGTTAATTGAGTTAGTGTTGCAGTAGTCTTCATGGGAACAAAAAGAGGGTTGTGACAGCCTTTGGGATTGCCCAAGGAAGCTTTTTCTGTGTTCTTTGGACTCAGAAAGCATGTCCCCATTGTGAAACTCATCACTTTTGTGGTTATAGTACTTGAATAGATAATAGTTGGTTCTCTTGGTTGTGCATAATTGATCCATACAAAGCTCATGTCCTTGATGTTATGGAATAACCAACTGGAGGTACATCTGTTGCATATGTGTAGAAGTGGAAGCATGGACATTCGAGCAAAACTATGGTGAAGCTGTGGTCATTCCTGCAGGTTGTCCACATCAAGTGCGCAATCTGAAGGTGCATTTAGGGCCCGAATTGCTACTTTTTTGTTTTGATTTGTACTTAATGGGAATTGTCTGTTGTGGATCTTCTCATAGCAATTTGTTTGAGTGATGCAGTCATGTATCAAAGTGGCTCTGGATTTTGTGTCCCCTGAAAATGTCGAAGAGTGTGTTCGATTGACAAATGAGTTTCGTCTGCTACCTATGGATCACCGTGCAAAGGAAGATAAGCTGGAGGTAATTTTAGCTTGCATCCCTGGCATAGTGATCTACTGATCTCTTAATTTTTCACTAGAAAAGCACAATAGCATCCTGGATTCTTACACAGGGGTCTTCCTGGTTGAGCTGACAGGTGAAGAAGATGGTGCTGTACACTGCTAGAGAAGCAGTGAAGTACCTTTATAATACTCGGATCCAGCACAAGTAAGTCTTCAGAGTGCAAACCACAAAGTCAGAATAGTATGTTTTTGGTCAACAGAAAATGGATTCATTTCTTCTACCTTGTGCACAGCAGCTTACCAGAGAAGCTCCTTCACATCTGCTGTGTCAGCATTGTCATGAACAGCAGTAGGTGTACAACAGGTTTGTTTGTCAGGAAGCCTCCATACCAGAGCAATATCATGTAGGTGGTAGGTGTGCAAAGTTCAACTGTAACCTTACTCATTGGAATCATAGAAAGACTCTTATTGATGAGATTTATGTGTGAGATTTACAGGAAAAACACTGGAAGGGGCAAGACTATTATGAATGGGAAGGGTGACCCATATCCATCTGTGAAAAGGAAATTACCACCTCCCTCTGAGAATAATGGACAAGGAAAAAAGAAGGGGAGGCAGTCATGAATGAAGGTCAAGGTATTTTTGTAATCAAGTTTTTCTGGCTGAGAACATTTGCTAATGTGCTTCACTCTGCCCAAACACTGTTCCAGAGTGTTTGGGAAGACCAGATGTTGCAAACTCAGACTTTCTTTTTTGCTTTGTAGCTTGCAACAAGTTGCGGGTATAATTTCATGTTCTGTCTCTTATGCACCACTCTCTCTCCAGTGCTCTTTGTAGTTAGAACATAGACAGGTGTATTTAGGGAGTAGGACAGGGAAGAAAGTAGTTGCAACATTTGTTGAAGAGGCAAGGATTTGGTAATCTCCCATGATGGGAGTTGTACATGATGAGCAGTTTTTGTGAACACGGATATGGCAGAGGTTGCAATTGCAAAGGGTTGTCTTGCTAACAATGGAAAGGATGTTGACACAGTTTGTGAACTCATTTTACAGTGAGTCTGGGGTTAAACTTCTTATATAATGGCCACCCTTACTCCCCTGCCCTGATAATCTCTTGCAACAGGTAGGTGAGGTCTTCCTTCCAGACAACAACCCTATAGTACTTAATCATCATCTGCCACAATTCCAGAAACTGCAGTATAATGCACCTGCATTTGGTTAATGTGTCAACTCACATCTTTTCTGTCAATCGGAGAATGTCCATCTCTTCTTCTCTTGCTTTGCTTGTGGGCTTATTAGCAAATTACCAGAGACATTGAATGGTTCTCTCAAGTTTGCATTATCACACAGATATGATGATTGTAGAGGATTTGCTTTCAGTCTGTGGTACTTATTGATTTCCTGAGATATAATCCATAGTCCACATCCTGAGCAAAGGTTTCAAGTTTCTAGATTGCAAATATTCAAAAACCTCCAGGGTTTCTGCCTCTGCCCCAAGGTTGCCTTCTAGCTTCAGTTTGTCCTTGTAAATTTGTCCAACCCTCAATGATGTATAGCTGTGAAAGCAAACAAAGAAAATTGAATGTCATTGGACTACAATCCTCAGAGAAGGGATTTGCAGTGGGATGGGGGAGGAGTTAGTGTTGGTCAAGCTTGGAAAGAGCATGACCAGGAATAGTGTATTAAATTTGCCATTAACAAAAGCAGCTGTTTCATTTCATGATGTCTGAGTTGAATTTGTACTCTTCTCATGCATGTGGTATGTAATACTTTACCAGAGCATGCTCAGAGCCCCATTCTGATAGCTTTTCTTTCTTGCCATAAGAAACGGAGGATGTACTGAGTCTGCACAAGCCTGCACCAGCTCCATTAGACATTACTCTACTCCATTTTGGTTCTCCCCTCAAATTCTACATCTCTCTGTTGTGTGATTTCTGTGACATTTGTCTGTGCACATGTGAGAGATAGAGAGAAATTAGCATCATGAACTGTGATGTCAAAACAGCTCTCTGGCAAGATGTGTTTTCTACAGTCTACAAGATTTTACAAATACCTCTGCAATAGCATCCTTGTTTCTAGATTCTCAAGCTCCCCTGTGCAGCCCACATTTAACCAGACCTCCAGTCTTGTCCATGGAGTCTTGAGCTTCCAAATCTCAACTAAGTTATGGATACTTCTACCTACACCACCAGAATAAGGAGACGTGCAACTGGCTGGGTAACCAAGCCTGAATCTGAAAGAAAACAGCTGAACAGTAGCTGAGTAACACAGGAGAATCTTGAAGTTTGTGAAGAATCAATCTCACAAGGTTCCAGAAATTTATAAATCCCTGGAAAACTTGTGCAGTGGCAAACATATGGTTTGTTGCGTGTTCACAATCTGTGCTCATATGTTACAGTCATTTGATTGAATGGAACAACCCTTCACAGATCATCATCAGAAAGGTTTGCCCCATCCATTTTGTATTGTGCACATTCATAATACTTTTGAGCACACAGAATACCTATGAAACCTCAGGTTACAACTGTGGACACACAGGTGGTTTTGCAGATTGGAAAGAAGGGGGACTTGCAAAAGTTGTGCAGAACTTGCCTGCTGCACTGATAGAAAATGCACTTCTCATGCAACACATGTAATGACAACACAGAACACAGTTTTTTGGTCCAACCAGAACCTAGTCATGAATCAAATTCAATTATAATGGAAAAAAAAGTCTGGCATGATTTTCTGTGTGTGGAAAGAATTTTTATGAGAGGAGGGGAGCATCACTAACCCACACCACAGAGATAGCTATTCAATCAACCAGAAAGTTGCAAGTTCCTTGGATGATCAAACCGTAAGAAATGTCAGTTATCTGCTGCACAGTCTGATGTTTCAGTTGGACTTTGCAGTCATATTCCTCATATTTACTATACTAGAAAGAATGGATGTGGCAGCAACATATGGATCTGCCCGTCTAGCTCAAACCTGAAGGAGACTAAGATTACTATGACAGACCTTGTCATACTAGATGGGCTGTGGGAAAAGCACCTTATGAATCTATGCTAGCACATAATTAAATGTATTGTTTTGAGTCAGATCAGGATTAGCTTGCAATAAATTAACCCCCAGGCCCTGAGTTTTAGGGTTCAAACCAATGCCTGCACCAAATTGAGATAGTCTTGGCAAAGGGGAAATAACTGTTGGTTGGAAGTCTGGAAATGAGCATAACGAATGAAGTAGGGCTCCTCAAAATCTTCATGGCTGCTGATGGGAATCAATATAGCCATTGTCAACCAGTACCTTCTCACGCTTTGCTCTATCCAAATCACCTGACACCATCATTGCCACCAACTGCTTGAAACCAACTTTTGGGGTCCAGCCAAGAGCGTTCTTGGCTTTTTCAGCTGAACCTCTGAGATTGTCCACCTCTGAAGGCCGGAAGTATCTGCATCAAAATCGAAGGGCAGAGTTGGCAGATCAAATAAGGGCACATGTCTGAATACATTGGCTGATCTAGCTCCATCAGAAGTTTGATGAGAGAGAGAGCTTAAAGGCTATATACATTATGGCACAACAATCAAGAAGCACTGACCTGGGATCAATTTCCACATAGTCCTTCCAATCAAGCCCAACATATCCAAATGCCTCCTCTAAGAACTCTTCAACAGTGTGAGATTCCTCGGTAGCGATGACATAATCATCAGGCTTTTCTTGCTGCAGCATGAGCCACATGGCCTCTACATAGTCACCTGCAAAACCCCAATCTCGGGAAGCCTTCAAATTGCCGAGGAAGAGCTTTTTCTGGAGACCAATCTTGATTCGTCCCACTGCTCTTGTGATCTTCCGAGTCACAAAATTCTCACCACGACGAGGAGATTCATGGTTGAAGAGTATTCCATTGCATGCAAAGAGGCCATAAGCCTCCCGGTAATTGACTGTGTACCAATGTGCTGCAACTTTTGAAACGGCATAAGGACTCCGGGGGTGGAAGATGGTATTCTCATCTTGTGGAGGTGGCGTAGCACCATACATTTCTGATGACCCAGCCTGATAGTACCTTACCTGCTACATCATCCCAAGGATTAGTATCAGCCAATACAAGAAGCTCACAATTTGAAGGAGACCTTAAACAGATGTCCAATACCTAAATCACATAAAACCCTATTGTCATGAGAATACAATCTGAATACAATCTGACACATAGCTCTAGACACCATGGGAATAGAAGTACTCAGATGCAAACCACAGTCACATTCTGGACATAAGCAGTGGAAGAGAGGAGACAAAACCAATATATATGTACACAGAAAACTCCATGGAATGCCAAGATGCCAATACTGGCTCAAAGAATTCCCACAAGGGTTTCTATACTACTGCTACCACCACCACTGCTACTACAACAGAGAGTAGAGGCAAAGAGATCAGAACTTAGAAGGAGGAGAGGTTCTTGCCAAGGTAGTAGTACCGACTGGCCCCAGAAAAAAAGAGAGGGTTTAGGGGCTTTCCCACCAGGAAAAGAGAATGGGTGTCTACAAAGGTCCGTAAGGAACAATGTCCAACACTGCAGACAAGATCAGAACAAACACCAAAAAGAAGAAGAGATCCGCTTGCTTGCAGAAAGGAGAAAATTTCACACCTGTCTACCAGTAGCTTCAATGTGAGAGCGCACAGCTTCAAGCAGTCTCAAGGCGCCCGTGGCCACCACATCGGCGGTGTAGTCCGGATTCTCGAAAGAGACACCAACGTGAGACTGCGCACCGAGGTTGTACACTTCGTCCGGGCAGATGGTATCCACCCACTTGCGCAACGCCGATGCGTCCGTGAGATCCCCGTAGTGCAGTTTCATTCGAGCACTGGAGCTGTGCGGATCGATGTAGATGTGGTCCAGTCGCTGGGTATTAAAATTTGACGATCGTCGAATAATGCCATGAACTTCGTAGCCTTTCTGCAACAAAAGCTCCGTCAGATAGGAACCATCTTGTCCCGTGATTCCTGTTATCAGCGCCGTCTTCGTCGTCCTTGGCTTGTTCACTGTCCCCGTCATCGTCGTAACTGCAAAATCATCCCCACCCAAGGAAAAAAAAACCTCTTTCCACAATGTGACCTCTGCTTACTGCTCACTACTCCCCTCTGTGTAATACCAAAAAAAACGAAGAAAAAAAAAAGAGTTGCGCACACGCTGAAAAAACAAAACTAGAATCTTTGTAGTACATACAAACAGATCTTGCCCCCCAAGAAAGTCCACTGGATTCACAGAGATCTTCAGAAACTAGACTATTCTCTAAACAGCCAAGATCTCAATCCAAAAAGAAAAGGAAAAACACATACCCCCCATCATCACACAAACACACACACACACACACACACACAAAGCTACATACAAAACTGACAACAACCAAATGAGAAACACATGAAACAAAATTGGAAAAGTAGCAAAAGAAATAACAGCAACAATGATAGCTACTCTTCTTCACAAAACTCAAGATTGAAATCCTAAGAGTAAGAAAAAAAGCCCAAAAAAAGGAAAAAAGAAAAACAGCAGCAGCAGCAATGACAGACTTCGAGTGAGTGGGTGATTCGATCACCTGAAAGTAAGTGGATTGGGAAATGGGGGTGATGTTGTTGATCAAGGTCTTCACCAGAGAATTGGGATTCGATTCGATCCAAGAGCGCGCGATGTGATGCGACTCACGAGTGCGGGGGGCGGAGGGAGAGACGAGGAAGACAGACGACGATGACGAAGAGCGCTGATGAAGAAGGCGGTTGCAGGAGACGGGCAAGAAATAAGGGAGCAAAAATGGCAGTAAAAGTAAAAAAGGGTAAAGATGAAAAATCAGTGGGAAGTGAAATGGTGTGGGGGCCGGGGGTAAAAAGAACTGGTAAAAACAAAAACCAAGAGGTTGGGGACCTGGATCATGCGATCGTGAGCAACGTGGATCGTGTGTTGGGGACTTGGAAATGAGGACCTGGATGGATCATGGGGATCGTGACAAACGTGGATCGTTCTCTTTCGGGACCTGGATAGTGCTTAATGGGATTGTGAGCAACGTGGATCGTTCTCTTTTGGGACCTGGATAATGCCTAATGGGATTGTGAGCAACGTGGATCGTTCTCTTTTGAGACCTGGATAATAATACCTAATTGGGACTTGGGGCATGCATGCACTCGAGGGATGATGTTTTGGGACGTGGGAATTTGGGACTTGAGCTTTGGTAAAATTTGGATCTCTACCTTGTACTCAAAATCATTAACTCTTTCTTTTCTTAAATTTTTTTTTTTTTCTCTGACGGAACTACCCCTTGACTTGAGATTATATGTTTAATTTATTGATTTGGTTTCATACAATCTAATTTTTCTAAATAATGAAGAAATTATAGGTTCCGCTTATAGGTGTCCTTTCCTTGTTGACAATCATTAAAAAAAAATTCACATTTGTTGTGTCAAAGGTGCCAGAGGACACAAAAATATTATAAATAATCTGTCAAATATGCTAAGGTCAAAGGAAGGGAAAATAAAATAAAAATGCCCAGCTCGACCCACATACTCCACTTGGCGACAATTGAAATCGAGCATGACTAATACAAAAGGATTTTTGTGGAAAAACAAAAGTGCCAAAGTCCCCAGATTTCACGGAAAAAATAATTCTGAAATTGTCGTCTTTTAGACAAATACTAATTTCCAAGCAGGTTGCCAAAAAATATAACAGGATTCTTGAAATTTTCTACTTTCCTCTCTGACGACCTGTAGCCAAAATTGGCTAATTCCTCTTGTGGATGATTGCCAGTGTGGCTACACCACAAAATTGCCAAAAAAAAAAAAGAAAAAAAACCCTGGTCCCACCCCCCTTGAGTACCTAAATTCACAGAATCCCCAAAAGCTTTGACTACATACCCACATTGCCGAGAAAAAGAGAGTGGGTCATGCAAAATGAGGGAACAAGTGAAGGAATCCGAGCAAAGATTTTTTTAATAAGTTTACATATTTGACTCTTGTGTATGCCTGACGTAAAACTTACCCTTCTGTCGAGTCAAGGGAGTGATGAGATAGCAAAGGATTGTGTGAGTTTAATTGAGGTTAAAGCTTTTTCATACAATTAGGTATACAAAAATGACCCCACAACAAATGAAGAAATATTTATCTATGAAGGAAGGTAGTTTGTTTGTTGGTTCGTCACATTGAGATCTCCCAAATCACACACCTCTTCGTTCCTGTCTTGGCACTGTTGAAAAGCCCTCGATGAGAACAGATGTATCGAGTTGGTTTCATAATGTTTTTACGCACGATGAAAAAGTTATTGAATATTGAATATTGAAAATTTTCATTTAAATAAAAGTAATAATTGAGAAATTTCGGCATGTTCTTGCTGTTGTTGTTGGAAACGTCTTTTGTGAGTAGGATTTACTGAAGGTGATTTGGAATTTTTTAAACTTAAGTGCATGAGATATTAAAATTTGAGTAATTTTAGTCATTGGAAAATTCAATTAAATTATCAAAAAATGATTTTAAAATGAAAAATTAGTTACATAACTAGTTCACATTTGGGCCAACATCATAGGCTTCACTAATTACATATGTATTAAAAAAATTGTTACATTTGACATTACTAAAGGGTTTTTCCCAAGGGGTTTAAATTCAAAGGCTATTTGACAAATTGAGATCGATGTTAAAGAATTGATGAATCAATTTTGTACTTGTGTTTTGTACATTACCGAGGGTCAATGGAATAGAATGTATAGTTCATGGAGTAAGTTAATCCTTAATTGACATTTGATCAAAATTGTCACATTCCCCTCTCCCCCCCTCCCCCCCCCCAAAAGAAAAAAAAGGCACCTAGCCCTCACAAACATGCATAGAAGTCATTGTAAAACATTGAAAATTGAAAAATTGGACTCGGTGAAGACTTCAGGCTTGATGTTTTGGTTTTTCAAAATAACATTTGAATGAGAAATGAGAAATTGCTACTCTTCAGAATTTGGAGTTTCTAGTTTCAAAATTGCAAGCCTTTTGGAGATTTAAACGGAGATTTTGTGCTCCATTATAAAAATGGTGACAAATCAAATATCATGCATATGAATCATGGGCAAAAGACTTATTATTAAAAAAGAGTTGAAATAAATGGCCAATGGACGATCAAAGTTGGCCATTCAAGGTTTTACTAGGGAGAAACAAGAGGGTGTGAGACACTATGGCCTTGACATTTCAATTTAAAAGTACTTTAAGGAAAAAGAAGAATTATGGAAACTCAAATATTTCACCATGCAAAAATATAATCTACAAAAAAAAATCCTCTAAAAGAAACCAAAAGCCTTCAAGATATTATAACTTTTATAACCAATCTCAAGTTTGAACACAAGCCAAAATATCATCTTTCAAAAATCCTCATATAAAAACAGGCAGGCAAGGCCAAAATCTTTGCTTTTTCATTCTTTTTAGGGGGGCAAACCAAAAGGGGGAAAAAAAGTTCGAGAATGTTGGAGAATTAAAAAGGGCGGTTCCTTTGTCCTCAAACACAAAAGAACATATATTTGTTACATACGTTGGTCTTTGTCGTTTTATAGGGGGGGGGGGGGGGG
>Ga0209208_10007536_pt1 | contig 14720 bp, 17 predicted proteins | sample S1TSphfallax_3_FD_187694 | JGI IMG/M metagenome (GOLD analysis project Ga0209208, IMG submission 187694) | Host-associated microbial communities from peat moss isolated from Minnesota, USA - S1T2_Fd - Sphagnum fallax MG (SPAdes) (version 2) | ecosystem: Host-associated > Plants > Peat moss >...
TGTGTTCTCCATGTGAGACATTCATTATAAGTACTGGAACATAAAAGAGATGTATCTTGTGTTTTTCTTTATTTGGTGCCGCAGCCACAAGGATCAGGTGTCCAGAAAACAAAGGGTGGTGGAGGCTATGTTGGCCTGGTGGCTGTAACAGCTGCTGTTGCTATTGTGGGTGGATCCTACTACACCATGACCAGAACTCAGCTGCCTACTACAAACCCTTCTGTCTCCCCTCAACCTGTTCCTTCCACTGCTACTACATACACAGATCATAATGCACCAGCCACATCACCACCACCAACACTTTCAGCCCATGACGAATTATTGAATAGGCGTGGAGAATTGTTAAAAGAGCTAGCTGTGCTGCGAACAAAAAAGCGTGACAAGCTTGTGGACTTGAAAAAGAAAGAAATCAAAGAAGAGATTCATATTATTGAGTCAGGCCTTGCCAAGCTCGAGGGAAGGTAGTAATGCCAGTTTAAAAAAAGGGATTTGCCTCAGATGTGTTGGCATTTTTTTGGAGTTGCTTGTGTGCTCTACTGAAGATGTCTTCACCGTCTCATTCTATCTTATTCTTCCGAGAGCAAGTCAACAGCATGTACACAGAGCATTTTCCCCATGATTGCTGTGTTCTTCTAGTCTTGAGAATGCTGCTGTTCCTGGATGTTTTACCATCAGGAGCTAGCATTTTGTGTACATAGATACTGCATTGCAATTTGTTTGATTCTTCACTCCCATCTAGTGTACGACAGCCATGCTCTCATCTGATCTGATCTGGCATTGCCCTGGTGTATGTAAGTTACAGCATGTCTGGGGTCTATGTGTTAATCCATTGTCTACTTTGTTCTGTTCTTTAGAAAAGATTGTACCTGACAAGCCACTAGAGAGTATGCATAACAATTTGTTCTCTTTTCCAGTAATCTTCAATCTCAACCTTGGCCACCATAAAATGTACTGTGTACAATTCGGGGGTTGGAAGATATGTCTGGCATCTTCCAACCTAGGATTTATATTCTGTGTTTCTGAAACCCTTTCATGTCTGTGATCCTTTTTCAAATGCTTTTCTGTTTCCATGATTGCTTTCAACAGCTGCCTAGTCATGGACTTCGCATATCTTTGGTTTGACACTATATGATGGGTCTCAAAGGGATTGGTGCATGTCTGTCCTGAAATCTCTGTACTCTGTATTATGTACATATGTAAAATGTAGAGCTAATGAGCCATAGGAGAATTTATGCCAGTTATTATAACAAATTATGTGATGTCTTTCCTGTGTTATGTAGTGTTTTGGAAGTCATTGAGGCTCTCATCTACAATCTGGAACTTCATGTATTAAGACTAAATCTGCTGTCTAGAAATCCTGTTCACCTGTAAACAGTAACAAGAGTTCTCCACTCATGAACATGAGCAGATGATTTTGGAATGCTGACTCTTCAATACAGTGAAACTTCACCACAACTCTCAGACAGATTTTTTTGAATTAGAGGTGTAACGTAAGGCTTTGTCATAAAATAAAACAAAACTGATAATTCAACATCCATTTGTCTATGTATTCAACCTGAAAAATTACTGGAAACTGTAATCTTTTAACCAACCAAGCTTACATATGTTGCTGGGCTCAAATAATTTAAGCAACTACAGTGCTAGAATCAGGCTGTTGAGCGGTAGTCGCACATGGCTTTAATGTACACAACAAGTGACCACAAGGCAAGGCCAGCTGCAACATATAGCAGACTTACACCAGCTGTTCCCAATGCATCACCTCCCCTGTCCAGTTCACACTTCTTCTGATCAGCCTCAAATTCCTTAACCTGGCACATACTGCACAAATTGCTCTGAAAGTTTTCGAGGGACTTTGTGAAGAACTTGGCTATTTAGACAGTCTATCTAGAAAAACTGGTTTTTGTCCCAGTTGGCAGAACATGGGAACAAACAAAGAGTGTATGACATAAAGAAGGGATGCCATACCCGCCATTTCGGTTAGCCAGAAGAAGAGTTAGTGCCACCATTTGAGACATAGTCTTCCATTTTCCCAGCTTATTGACAGCCACAGCCTGCCAAAACTGCCACTACTTTAGAGATGGACTGAAGGCTGCACATTGAAGAAAAGCTTGCACTATCCTCCCTCTCAAAATTTTAAGCAATTTGATGGTTTTAGACTTGTATTTTCCAATATTCAAAAGTAGATGGATCTTGCAAGGTTGTGAAGACTCAGAGAGGTGATCTGCCCATCAGACCTACATAGGACAAGAGATACCTTGTGCATTTCTTCACCTTGAGATGCAGCCCACTCTCGCACAGCTGACATTGTTATCTGCAAAACCACCCCAATGTGACCAGAATTGCCAGGTCTTCACCTGACATTCAATCTGAAACCCAAACCTCATTGAACATCTCCCACACTGCACAAATGCAGGAAGCCAAAATCTTGATGGAAACAACCAGACACAAAGCATTGCATCTTCCCAGAAGAAGAGATTTGGGCACAAGTACCTCACGACCAATGATAGCAATGGCTGGAAGTGGAAGAAGCCATGGAGCAACCCTAGCCCAGGCCATAGCTGGAGGTCTTGTACACAACAGCACCAATGTGGTTGCCACCATCAACTGCAGGCTTGTAACCTCTTCTCTCAGTACCAAGACTTACAAACAAATATTTGAGAAAGCTCACCCTCTGTAAAAATAAGCAGCTAACTTCTCTAAATAGGGAAAAATTCAGTTGACACAGACAGACTCCACAAGTGCCAACACTTGCACATCAACCAATATTCTAGCAAAGAAACTATTGACAAAAATTACCTTGTCAGCAACAGGGTCCAAAAATGCACCAAATTCAGAACTTGATCCCATCTGCACATCCAAGCAAAACCAATCACTTCAATCTATTATGTATGTACCCTAAACTACCAAAGACCTAAAAAACTGCACAATCAAGTTCAAAAGTGCTCAGGTTGTGAAGTCAACAGCAGATCACCTTTCGGGCAAGATAACCATCCAGCCAATCTGTGATTGCAGCTAGTACAAAGATTGTTGCAACAGCCGTTGTTGCCCACCTTTCTTGAGAGTAGAAAACTGTCAACCCCACAACAAACACACTTGAAGCATCACTCAACTTGTATCCACTATTGTCTTCATGCATCACCTCTCCAACCCTCACTACTTCCATACTACACCTAAGAGACTGATGCTTTCTCAATGGTAGGAGATGGTCATTGATCATCAGTTGAGAAGAAGAATGATCGATTGTCAGCAAGAAGCTGAATACCTTCTATCAACTGCTCCATTTCAAGTGCTGGACACATTCTACTGCAACCCTAACTTGGGGTTAGGCATCTAAGGGCAGGAATTTCTAAGGAACTGGTGCAAAATCACGGATTAGGGTACTCCAATCGGGTGAAGAGATCCATACCAGCAAGCATGGCAGGCACGGCTGCGACGCGGGTCAAGGTCAGAATAGTTGGGAGCGTAAGCAGCTTCTGCTCCAATTGCTTACCCTCTGTTGCCACTTCTCTATGGTCATCATCCCCACCACCAGATGTTGTTTTGCTACCAGTTTCCCCATTTCGCATCTTCACCCTTCCCTGTTGCATCTCCACAACCCCAGAGAGCTCTAGCTCCGATGATCTCCTACTCCTCCTCCTCCTGCCCAGAGAAACCTCACCAACACAAGCACCCACCTACAATTTCCAGCACCTCGGAATTCCCCACCCAAAAAATACCCTAAACTTGTTTCTCCTACTTTCTGACAGAGGAATCTAGACCTGCAAATGCCACCGCCCATCTGGGAGCTACTGTTGTTGTGCAACAGGACTTGAGGGGGTGGAATTGTAGAGGAAAGAAACATTTGACTGGCAATGAATGGGTCACCATCGTCTATGTATCAGATGATGCAAATGCAGCGAGCTCTTTTGATAAAAACAAAACTATTATACTAAGCTGCAAACATCATCAAAACAGAGACAGAAATTTTATTTTAATTTTTAAAAAAAAGAAAGAATCAGAGAAAAACAACAAAAATAACAACCCAATTCATCATGCTTCGTCAGTCATGGAATCATGATCTGAAAAACAAAAACAAATCGGAGAGACAGAGACCCACACACAGAGAGAACAGAAAAGAAGAGAGTTGCGTGCATACTGATGAAGTCAAACAGCGTGACTGCGGATTAGGGTTTCAGGCTACATACGTATTTTACATGTAAAAATGTACGTATTAGGGTGAACATAGAAATATGTATACGTATTTTGTAGAACTTAAGGTGTTTTTTACGTATTTTGTAGAAATACAGTTTTACGTATGTATATGCAGAATTGTACGTATTTTACGTATTGTACAGAAATTTAAGGTCGTTTTCAGGTTGCAGAATTTTGGCATTGGGCAGACTGACCGATTTTTTTTAATGACAATATTCCAAAATGGTATTTTTTTAAATAAATGGATTTTTAAATAATGACAATATTTCGATTTGGGACCTCAATTTAGGACTAGTTTTACAATTGGGGACTTCAATTGAACACTAGATTTTATTTTATTTTATTTTATTTTATTTTATTTTTCCAACTGGAGATTTCATAAATTTAAGACTCTAGGTTTTTCAATAATTGGGGACTTCAATTTTAGGACTAAATTTTCAGTTGGGCTGCCCTAGAAGAAGGGTGAGCATTATTACAAAGGGGGAAGGCTATGAAAGCAAGCCATTATATGGGTACAACCCTAACTCGAGGGTGTATTACACGGCGTAAAACATAATGCATTATTGTCAATGTCAAATCTAATTTGAATTTAGGGTTTATATCATGGACATGAAAATGCACAAGTTAATCTTACTTTTTCATATCTATATTGGTGCTAGGGGAAAGAGTGAAGAGAATTTGATTTGAAAAATGAGGTACAACTACCTCATTTCCAACCCTAACTATGTCACATTTTTTCTCCAACTCCTACTACAAAATGTGGATGCAATTCATTAATCCCTTGAAAATGAAGTTCAAATGAAGTTCAACCATCTCACATTTCCAAGCCTAACTATCTCACATTTTTTTCTTAACTCCTAGTACAAAATGTGGGTGCAATTCACTAATTCCTCTTCAATAAAACCAATAAATTCACTCAAAATCTAGTGAAAGCACTCAATGAATAGGGATGCATTTCCATGAACCAAAATCTAGTGAAAGCACTTGATGAACAGGGATGCATTTCAGCAAACCAAAATCTAGTGAAAGAACTCAATGAACAGGGATGCATTTCAATGAATCTCGAATTGTTTTTGGAAATGTCCAAGAATGACCATATTCGGAAAAGAATGACAAGAAATTTTGGGTAATTTCAATAACTCTTGTTTAAGTCTTGAAAAATCTTATAAAATCTTCAATAACCCAATTCTACTTTTCCTACAAGAAGAAAAAGTTTTTTGCACTTGAGCAAACAAAGTTTGATGCCAGGAAACGTAACATTTTAACAAGTCTCTAATAAGGGCTCAAGGAAAAGAAGTTTGTACTCTCAAACTACCCAGTTTCAGGCTTAAAGGGTTTAGGTTTACCCAGGACCAACAGTTTCTTATTTCATGTTTTGGAAATGACCCAATTATTGCACAAATTCAATTGATTCTCCAAATCCATGCACGATTGTAATGAGTGGCAGCACTGAGCAACATCTGTATGTCGTTGCTCCACAATCTTTCCTAAGTCAATGTAGTTTTTTTTCTCAATTAACAGAGTTGTGAACTAAATGCTGTTGCAATGAGCACTATACCAGCATACAACAATGTATGTGATTTGTAAAAGATCTTGCCCAACAATTCAGGGTTGAGGTTTCAAAAATCTGCCTTGCCAATTCATATCAAAAGAAACAGTTATCTCAGATTCCGAAGAGGGATTGCATTGCCAAACAATTTCCCAAGATCAGCAGCTTCCATCTTCAAGGATGCAAGTAATGCCTTCTCTTCATCACCCAGCTGCTCAAAAAATCTCTCTTCATCACGTCTGAATACCTTGGTGAGTTGCTCAAAGAGGGAGATTTCTGCCTTGCCAGCATTCTCCACTTGCTGTTCTATGTCCTCAACTTCTTGGACCACAAATTTCTCCCCTTCCTCAACCTATATTGCACACAACTCACAATTTTCAGAAATTTGGAATGTGCACACATACCTGCCCTCTACTGGGCTCTATATGAGAACAACAACAAAAAATCTAATGCACAATATTCAATCATGTGGCAGAGACCCTAAACCCTAAACCTTGTTGAACAAAGCTAGAGTCAGGATTGGTGAAGGCTTATTGTACTAACCTTCTTCTCAAGCCTTGCAAACAGAGGTGGTTCTGGCCCACACGTATTATCTGTTCGTGTGAACTTACTGAAGTCAAGTTTCACTCGCTGGGCTGCCTGTTGCAGTTCAGGAATGATGCTGGGAGGCAGAATCTTACTGCGAGTGTAAACCACTGCTCCTCCATACCCATCCCACGCGTCATTCTTGCCTCGATAATAAACAAACACATAGTCATCTGGCTCACCATTGGTCTTTGCAGCTAATATGTACCTGAAATAAGAAAGACTCAAATTGTGACCTACTGAGTATCGGAAGTGACAATGACAGACTCATACCCTATATTGCCCATCTGTTTCTCTGCCATGTCTTTGCTCCATAACAATGAGATTTATCCACCATCTTGATCAATCTTGAAGAAGAGATCAGTAGCACTGAACACAAAACCAGCAACATTCACCTGTTTCTACTGAAATGAGAGCACATTGCTGCTAAGATGGGAAGAAGCCACAGTAACAGGAGTGCAAATTCATGTAAAGCTAATTTTGGAACCCATTGAAGAAAAGAAGACTATTTGCCAGCTCTCTTGAAAAGAGTGTAGGAGAGACCAGTCGTCCTGGTAGTGAAGAAACTCATTGCCATGGTTGTAAAGCACACCAGGTTGTTGTGGGTCTTGCACAAAATTTTGCACAGCGCTCCGAGTAAAGAAGCCTCCATCTGGAGTTGAGATCCGCCAATTGAGCTTCCCTGTCAAACCCACATTCACCCATTTGCAATAGATCACTAAGTTGCACAGCAATGAAGGTGTCATCTTCTGTTCTATTACAACCAATCACGGTGACAGATGCATTGCAATTCAGAAAGCAGGTCAGTCAACCTACCTGAAAGCATGCTAGGCGAGGCTGAAAACTCATGAAGTTGACAGTCAAATGTATCAAATGTTCGATTCAAACCGCTGCTGATGTACCACTGCCCTGTGAACTTTGTTGTGTCGAAATTTGGAACCAATGCTGAAGGTGGGGGCACTGGGTAGCGACCTTCATCTGCTTTTTGTGGCACACACCCTTTCCTTGTAACTGCACAATCATTGAACTCATCCACCACCTGGTTTTCAAACAAGTCACCACATCCAATCTGGACCCACATTTCATACAGTTAGTATCCTTGGTGTAAACTGCCGCCACCCACATAGCACCTCACTTTTTATATCTGAAATAGAACTATTGTGATTTTCATGACCTCTCCAGGCATTGAACTGGATCGCCATGTGGAGTGAGAGGAAAGGCAGAATGGAAGTGCAAGGCTTTAACACTTCACTAAGAACATACCTGACACTCAGTCTCATCAGGACGCCCATTGCAGGTCTGCAGGCAAGCTACATTGGCTGCGCATTGAGGATTTTCAATACACTTGGCCAACTCCAGTCTTCCCAACCCACACAAATCCAGCCATGAACTTCTTTCAAATCCACAAAATTAGGATGTGCCAAAGCTAGATTTGCACAAGAAAGCTTACTTCTGCATCTCTATTCCAACAATGAAAGACAGGAAACAGCATATATAATCAGCCCAGGGAATGATGATGGCATGTAAGAGCAAGCTAGTTAAGACTATATGGAAGAAGATAATACTACTTCAAACGAAAGGGGAATTGGGCACGGGCACTTGATGATGCATCATACCGGCATTCTTTAAGAAGGCAAGCACATGTCTTCAGAGGGTCAACTGCTAGTGCACTAGGTGCAAGAAACACAAATACTCCTGCTGCCAGCGCTGCTGCTACTACTGCCTGCAATGCACTTTGTGATTGATCAGGATACATCCTCTTTGCAGGTTCTAGCCAGACCTGATTTTCACTTTGTGGAACAGATATGAATTTGATGGATCGAGAATATATCAAATCTGCTGCTTGTTGCTTCCATGTATATCAGATGAAACTAAAATTTGCAAACATGTTGTGAGGAATTCACAAACAAAGAGGCATGAGGAAAATGCTGTGAAGAAAGAAAGCATTGTTTCTACTACCATTTCTTGAAACAATTTTGCACCAACCTGCCTGAATTGCCTTGAGTGGATGTTGAACAAATCCCACCCAGAATATGCCAGTTCGTCATCTCCCACCTCTTGAAATGAGGAGATAGCTTCCTGCCAACCACCCATTGGAAGCTCCTTCACAGCTGTAGCTCTCCATGAGCAATTACTGATTCCAGTACCATGCATCGACAATCGGGTACACAAAAGCTGATGCTGCTGCCGCTGCTGTTGTGTGGGAAGAAGAAAATGCTCCAGTGAGCTGATTGCGTCCTTCCTTTGATTCACCCTTGCAACTGATGCCTCAATCCTCAGGCTCAAAAAATTGACTTGCACAGATGATGATGATGGCCTACAAACCACGCTACCCATCATCCCATTCTGCGGTTGCTTATTATTATAATAAGCTCCAAATACATCAGGTTTCATGCTTCTCAACATCCTTGAATGCTGTGTGAGTGCTCCAAGCGAAGAAGGCATCACAAAGAGCTTCTCACTATGAGCAACTGCAATAGCTAAAGCATAGGGGGAAAAACCCCTTTTCTCTAAAGCTCACCCGCTTCACAAATAACCAACCCCGAAATGCAACCCCCCACAAAAGCGAAAAAATGTCTTCCTTCCTTATCAAGCTGCGGAACAAAAACCCCTGGATTACTCAAACAACGAACCCTAACCCAAAAGCCACCAAATGAGTACAAGAAAAAATCGCTTAAACCCCAATTACCTCCAAATGGGTACAAGAGAAAGTCGCTTAAATCCCAAGAAACTCCAAATGGGTACCAACAGAAAATCGCTTAAATCCTAAAAACCTCCAAATGAGTACCAACAGAAAAATCTCCGCAACAGCCAAAAAGAAATCCCAAAACAACACAACCTCCCCAAAAAAGCGGTGGGGGGGGGAGGGAGATCAACAAACAACTGTGCTATAAGCCAAAATTTTGATCAGAAAATGTGTAAGCAAATTTTTGTGCCCACCACACTGGATTGAATGCAGCAGCACATGGACGTCACAACTTGTTTCTCCAGTGATGAAATCGGATTCAAAATCAAATCACTTCACTGATGATGATAAGGAGGAGGAGGAGGAGGCAGAGATTTTGCTGTTGCTCCTGCTGCTGAGGATCTTCATCAAGGAGATTGGGTTGCAAGAAATCGGTGGATATGGAGAAAAGTTGGAAATTTTTTTGTGCATGGAAAACAAAAGCAGTAGTTCTAATAGGAGTGGTGAATGAGATAAGAGTTAAGGGTCATACTAAGGGCCATCAAACTTAAGGGTCGGTTCTTAAAGACCCTTTTTTTATTAAGGGACCTCTGTTAGTTATAAAAGTGTCATTTGTTAGGTACCTCTCCATGTTTATTTGCACAACCAATTTTTCCTTCCAAAAACCTTTTTTGTTTCTTGATAATTTACTAAATTTTCAATCACAAAAACTACTCAAAATTTTCATTATCTCTCATCTTTTAGGTTTAAAAATGTCGAAATCACCTTCATAAAATCTTACTTGTGGTTGGTTGGCTTTCCAACAAAACCAAGAATGTGCCCAAATTCTTCTATAAATTTTTTATTTTGATTTAAATGAATTTTCAATGAAATTTTTGTTTAATATTTAATAACTTCTCCACCATAGTTTGAAACAATACATGTTGCACCCTTACTCATCGAGGGCTTTCCAACGGTATGAAAGTGTAACAAGACCCCTACGGGAGATTGCAGATGTGAAAAACAAACAACCTTCCTTCAAAAATAGATTATGAAAGCCAAAGCAAAATAAAAGAGTTTCTGAAGAGATCTAAGTGATTAATTGTCGTATGAAAGGTCATATAACTAAGGGTTGGTTATTAAGGGCCGTATTAAATTAAGGTCCAATTAATTTTAAAGGGTTGTTTATAAGTACCTATTATATAGAATTTTAATGTGGATGAAGAGCAAAGCAAAGGAGGAGTTGTGAAACAAATAAGGGTTAAGGGTTGTATTATTAAGGATTGTATAATTATGGGTTGGTTATTAAGGGTTCTATTATTAAGGTTCAGTTAGTTATAAGTATCAGTTCTTAGGTACCTACTATTGTGAATTATTTGTGGATATTAAAGGCCTTTTTCTTTTTAGCTTCTTTTCTTTTCTAAACCCTAAACCCTAAACCTTGAAGAACTCAATGTCTGAATATGATGACTTTCATGGTTTTCTCCTCAGAATGTGGCAAACCAAAAAGGCATCTAAAAGGAATGTTGCAACCGTGGGGAAACAAGGGAAAAAAAAATGGTGTTGTGTAGATGCAAAATTTCTTCGCACAGAAAAAATTTGGTGAAGTGAGTCTGGCCTTAGAACCATGTCCTCCTTGAGAAAATGTCAGCAATAGAAGCAAACGTAAAAAGTTTGAGCAAACAAAACCCCCCAAGTGTTGTGAATGAAACAACCCCCATGCTTGATTTGTCACATCAACACACGGTTTCTGTTGAAACATTCATTTGCACAGGACCTTGAAAGTGTCCTTGACCCACATGTCTAGTGAATCAAGGAACTGTGTACAATTGTCTCCAAGTGCAAGAGGTCCTTGAAAAGGGGGAGCTTGATTGGTTGAGTGATCCAAAAAAGAAAATTAAAATCTTGACTGAGTCTACGTGCTGAGCACTTCTAGCTTCCATATGTGCAACCTTCTTTCTTCTTCCTAGGATGCACTGATCAACACCACAACAACAGCACAAGGAGTTTATCCCTGTATGTAGCATAAGATTATAAAACTCTTCCATGAAAGCAATACCACACTGAATGGTGAAACACTCCAGAAATGACAGGTTTCAAGCATCTATGTGGTAACCCAAACATGCAACTGGAGGCCGATTTTCTTGAGGACATGAAATAGGCTCATTCAGGTCTCCCTGTCAGGATATAGGGTTTGCTTGCAGCTACTGTACTTGGGAGAGGTTACCAACCTTTGGGTGACAGTGGTGGTTCTTGTAGTTGAACAGAGCAATTTGATTGCATACTTTCTCCCCCTATCCCCCTGCTCCAGAACTTCAAGCTCCAGGTCCAAATGCAGGAATGTCCATCCCTTCACACCAAGGTCAACAATGCAGGACTGAGCCACACCCAGGGATATGACAGTCATTGAAAAAAAAAATTAAAAGGAAAAAACTGTATCTACAACCATAATCAACATCATCAATCATCCACTAGAGTAAACTTTCAATGACCATCACATATCTGAAGTGCAGCTGCACACTGTGAGAGATTCATCATGTTTCTGGGGTGTTCATGCCACCAGGAACATTGTCCATCATCATTCACACTTGTGTCAGGAAAGTGATCTCACACTAATAGCAATTACTATTTCTCCATTCAAAGCTCAAAGGTTCATGACATCCAGCTGCCTACTACATACCTCACAAAAATCAAGAGAGAGAAATTCACAAAAGATAGGAACATTGTCAGCTTGAGATGTCTTTCAAGTTTACAAAGGCACAATGGATTGCATTAGGGCCAATTGTTTGGAACAGAGCTCCCGTGTCCGAGAGTTGCAACATTTTCTCCTTGACTGTACTTTGCAGCCTCTTCACTTTGTCCTCCAATCTCTGCTGATCTGAACCCTGCAACCACAGAGCTCCCTTGTTAGGGTATTCAAACACAGCCCCAAATCTATAGTGTTACACAAAGATTGAATTGCAATCAGATCCTCACTCTGGCTGTTCTCACATAGATTGAATTACAATTAGATCCTTGATCTGGCCATTTCTCACATGGATTTGATTTGCAATCAGATTGTCACTCTGGCCATTTCACACATGGATTTGAATTGCAATTAGATCATCACTCTGGTCATTCTCAGCTTTCAATGAAACACAAGAATCTGACAAAGCAGATTGTCAAGCTCAACAGGAATCAGGAAATGGGAAGCAGAAGGGATTTTCCCAAGAAGAAAGGAAACAAGCAAACATCAAAGACCCATGAAGAAGAAGAAACAAACCTTGCTCCAATTCACTATGTGCAGTGTGGGATGGAAGCTGAATCAACATGTCAGTGCCAGAGCTCATCATCCAAACACAGGGAGATCCATCATGATCTCGTGTCAGGTACAGAAAAAGAAAGAATGGGTCCGAAGATTAATTATTGGGAACTCTGATCTTGGCTCACACCAGCTGGTGGGGAAGAAGAAGTTCAGTGACATGTTGAACGTCCGCCAATAATTGCTTCTGTAAGAGCTGCACCCCATCCATTTCAGAAAACACTTGCAGCAGTCAGTCTTGTGCACAGCAAGAAGAACAATCATGCTCTAGCATCTCTTGCTACCTGTCTCCTCCTGGTGTCATCTTTTGGTGGGTGTAACAAGAGTTGTGTATTTAGGGTTTGAGGCTCCTCCTCTTTCCAGGGTTTTGTGAGATATTTGCTACACTGTCTCGGATCATGAAGCCCTATGTGCAAGAATCACAAAAAGCAAACAAAGGTAGGTTTGGGATTTCAGGATTCCTTTCTGCTGTTGGGGAGTTCGGATTCAGGGATCTCCGCAGCTGAAGGAGTGGAGGAGACTGAAGTTTCTTAGGCGTGGTGGTTGAGGGAAGCTCTTGGAATCTGGATCTGCATTTCTCTTGTGCACAGTTCGTGTCCATCGTCTAAACCCTAAACCCTAAACCTGTGTGGACAGGAGAGAAAGCGCAGGCAGAAGTGTTGAAACAGAGAGCAATACAAGCGCGCACACATAGAGATGTTTGCAACAGCAGTGAGGCTGTTGGCTAGAAAATCAGCTGGACCCAAGCCAGTGAAACTGTCGAAGCTTGGAGATGGAGTGCAACCTGCAATAGAGAGTCTCTTCAACATCCTTAAAGATCATGGGCCTCTTACTGTTCAAGACTGCTGGAAACATGCTTCTCAGGTAATGAATGCTCCTCCTTCCCGCCCCCTTCTCCTCCTCATGAGCATCATTATCAGATAACAAAAGCCAGCAGGTTTCAGGGTTTAGGGTTTAAGTCTGGCTTGTTTCCTGACTCTCTATTCCCTCCTTATCAAAAACATCTCACTGCAGCAAGCAATCTTTCTATGGTCATTGTGGCTGCTGGAAGCAATTTTTCTCTCCCTGTTTGTTTAATTTTGTCATAATGCCAGCCAGAGCTTTGTCAAATAATGGGAAACATGGGTGGGGGGAGAGGAGAAATCCTTCAGTTAGAGAATTCCAGTTTCAGGAGCAAGAGGCACATGAAACTGATACTGAGATGGATGCGGGAGAATCGACGAGTGAGAAAGGTGTGTAACTCCATAGGTGAGCGTCCTGATGAGAGGGAGTTTGTGTTCTCTGTGGAGCCACCCAAGATTGAAAGAAAGAATCCCAGCATTCCACAAGAAGACAACACAACAACAACAACACTTTCCTCTGAATGACAGAGAAATGAGAAAGGGTATGGATAGTGGCCAGTTTTAGTGTCCTATTCCTTGATTCATATCATAGGTTTCTCTTCAGGCATCATCACACCCATAGCCTTGTGTTGCAAGCTCAGTTATGAGACAAAATTATATAGTAGTGTTGTTGTTGTTGTTGTTGTTCTTTGCATTTTTAGGGCTGGAGCTTCTTGGTCTCTCTGGAGCTTCTTAGCAAACCACATGAATGCTTGGTGTGTGGTGGGTGACACAGGTTTTGATTTGATTACAGGGGTGACTACTTCTCCATTCATATGGTATTTCTCTCCAGGCATCATGCCATTATGTTGTTGTGTTTCATATGCTCAGTTGTGAGAAAAACTATATAGTGTTGTTGTTGTTGGTCTGTGAATTTTAGGACTAGAGTTTCTTCATCATCTCTTTGGAGCTTCACAGCAATCTGCATGGCTGCGTGATGCTCAGTTTGTGGCAACAGAGGTTTTCAATATTGGCTGACAACCTTTCCATTTCATATGGTATTCTTTTCAGGCATCAAACCAGCACCTTGTGTTTGAGCTCACTTATGAGACAAGTTGTATAGTGTGGCGGTTGGTCTGGGAATTTCCAGACTGAGCTAGTCGGTATCTCTCTCTCTCTCTCTGGAGCTTCTTCTCAGCAAACTGCATGATGTGTGGCCTGTGGAGAGTTGTAAAACATGTTTTCATTATTGGCTGATAAACTTGCTGCATCTCCGAGTCTCTTGTTTGTTGAACTAAGTGTGCTTGTAGAATCAATGATTTTTCCTCTTGGCAATATTGGAACAATTTACTTCGATTATGGCTCAATCGTTTGTTTCTTTGGACTTGCAACGGGATTCATGAGGATTCAAAAAATTGGGTAGTGTTTCTGAAATGTGAATCTCCTTTCATATTTTCATTTTGAAAAAATAGAATAGTTTAAAGGATTCTCTCTCTTTCTCTCTCTCTCCACAAAATTTTGTTTCTTTGGAAAAAAAATATGTTTTGAAAATTTTGACTATTTTTTAAAATAATATAACTAGTGTCGAACTTGCCATGGTTCTACAAC
>Ga0209208_10007537_pt1 | contig 14720 bp, 10 predicted proteins | sample S1TSphfallax_3_FD_187694 | JGI IMG/M metagenome (GOLD analysis project Ga0209208, IMG submission 187694) | Host-associated microbial communities from peat moss isolated from Minnesota, USA - S1T2_Fd - Sphagnum fallax MG (SPAdes) (version 2) | ecosystem: Host-associated > Plants > Peat moss >...
CATAATTAAACCACAGCTATTCCCAACCCCACCATCAAAAGTGCCAAGCTTTCAACTATACACAATCAAGATCTATCATTCTTCTCTTCATTCATAAAAATATTTTGCATATCAATAACCATTGAAAGAACAAAAATCTATAGCAAACCTCACCTTAAACCTAAAGATTTGTAACAAACAATAAACCTCACCATAAACCCAAAAAACATAGGCATGATGAAGACCACATGGCCTTTAAATTTGGACCCAATATGAGCGCTTGGGTGATGAGGATGCAAGAGACAAGTCGTAACAAAATAGACCACCTCAAATGCTTAATCACACACACCAATGCCTTTGAAAACATGAGTATTTTAAATGCATAATCACACACATTGGTGCTTTTGAATTTGATAGTAGATATTGATGAAAATGCAAAAATGCATAAAGGTAAACGCTTCAGATGAAAATGTAGAAACAGAAACATAAAAGGTACAAGGTGATGAAATTGTAGAAACATAAATGCAAAAGCAGATGGTGATGAAAGTGTAGAAACACAAACACAAAAAGCCAAAGGTGATGTGAATGTAAAAGCACAAATGCAAAAGTAAATGGTGACGAGAATGTAGTAATGCAAGATACATTGAACGATGAATTGAAAGCTTACTTGAGGTGAGCGTTGGTTATTGGTTGGAAGTGACATCAAAAAATCGATGTTCCTTTTTGTTGTGTTGTCCTTTGCTTTTGTTTTTTCAAGTTGGCATGCTCAAACACATTCAACAACTCTAAAAATCTATATGCATCCTTATGAGATACATTTTCCAAAATCTTAAACCTTTAAAAATTCATAACCCTAAAGGCCCATGTCCTACGGGACTTTGTAATCTGAGATGCCCGCCCCATTGGTGCATTTGGTGAGCTTTGGAAAATACAAGCCCACCCCATTGCTGCATTTGGCAAGCTTTGGAAAATACAAGCCCGCCTAGGTAAAGGCATTGCTTGTGTATGGGAGAAAAGAAGCCTATCTCAACCAGGTATACGAAATGCTTTTTCCAACAAACCCTAGGCACACATACCCAAGTGCATGCCCTGGTTGATACCTGCCTCTAGCCTTGATACCCGTGTAACACTAGTGGGTACCAAGGTAAAAAGCCCAAATTTTATTTAAATTATTTTAAAATATTACAAATATTCTGTGCTTCCACTCAATCAGGGTCTCTGAGTTCAAAATTAACATTTTTGGGGCTTAATTTGGTATTGTACACTAAATGCCACATATACGTACTCTTCGTACAATACCACCTTAATACGCACCTTAATACGTACCTTGGTACCCAGACTTTTTTACACGAAGAGTACGTATATGTGTACACTAAATGCCTCATATACGTATTCTTCGTGGTATTGGACGTTTGGTCTTAGGTTTAGGGTTTTAATAGCTTTAGGGTTTCCCTGGTTTTGTACCGAAGAAGACGACGACGACGACGAGAGACAGAGAGAAAACACGCAGAACAGAAAATCTTTGTGCATGGATTACGAAGTTTTCGTCGCTAAGAAGACTTTCATTTCTGTTTCTTGAGCTTCGAGAGCACTTCTCGCTCGATTAATGCCCAAGGGTTCAAGAGATCTGAGGAAGAAGAGTTGGAGAAAAACCTTGCTAGGGTTTTTGTTTCTTTAGATTTCCTCTTTGTTTGCAGGTCCAAATGCTGCGGACTTGTGTATCTTTGCTGCGGCGGCGAGTGGTAGTGAGTTTAACGTCTTCTGCTTCTTCTTCTTCTTCCTGGCAACCATGTGTTGCGGGATGTTTGGATGACGAAGTAGTGGCGTTTCTGGAGACGACGAAGCGTCGTCAATTCTCCAGCGGTAGCAATGTGGGCGCAGCCGCAGCAGAACAAGAGAAAATAGTTGCTGCTGTCGTGTTGGAGCGACTTCCTGTTGTGCTCCCACAGCTTGCTCCTCCAGTAGAAGCTTTCCAGAATTTCTCGTAAGTAAAAAGCAATGGAAAACACTAGATAAAAAAATCTCACCCTCAACGGCTTGAAAACCTGTGTCAAAATTTGCCATTAGGGTTTCAGGAGCAAGAAAAAATCTAGGGTTCTTCTGGATGGACACATCATGTGTACACTCTTGGAAGGATGGTCAGATGAACCGCACAGAAATCAAGCTTCTTTCTCATGGATTTCAGAAAGCTGGGATGATCTCAGCTTGCTTAGAGGGATTCACAAAGATCCAAATGTTTGGAGAATGTGCTGTTTCTGAGATGTGGTTCTAACCTTGTTGGGCTAGGAGAGGCTGGCAGGTTTGAGTGGCAGCAACAGTATCGGCGTGAGTATCCCAAAGAGTTTCTGGATGCATCCTCTAGCAGGTTTCCTTGCAGACTCTGGCCTTGTTTTGAAACTGCCCTTTTTCTTGGGGTTTTTTGTTAGGGTTTCTGCTTCCTGGCTATGTCACTTGAATTCGCAAGTTAGTTTTGTCAGGAGTCTTTTGATCCTGATTTCTTTCTGCATTTATGAATCCATCCAGAGGGGATGATGAAGGAGAAGTTGCATTTGAACCTGCTCCAACAGTCACTGAAGCTGACCGGACTAACAATCGAAGGTAAATAAGGATTCACAGTAGGTGGGTAGCACTAATGTGTTGTCATGGTGCTCTTCAGAAACAGTTTCAGAAACTCTTAATGATGCTGATGATTTATGGACATGAAAAAAAAACAGTAAAGATTGAACCCAGAATCCAGTGTAATTTCAATGTGATGTTTCTTCCTTGCATGTTGACTGCAATTTCAGGGTTTGTACAAGGATGGTTCATATTAGAAATGGGTTGCATTTTAAGATCCTTCTTTTTTGTTTGTACTTCGGTTTATATTTCTTTATTTTATCACATGTACATGTGAAGAATGGTTTGCTGAAAAGCAGAATAGTGTTTTTCCAGAAATGCTTTTGGTATAATGAATCTCTGCTGTTTGAGGAAACTAATAAGGCCAGTTGGTCGGCAGATCATTGGACCGAGCACTGTGCAAGCGGCTTTATCTTATACTTCAAGGATTTCCTCACGGTGGGCCAAAGGATAAGCCCATCTGGCATTTTCCAGAGAAAGAGTATTCGAATGAAGATTCATTGCGGAAGGTGTGTGGTTGTCTTGAATGTGGGCTGGTTCCCTTCCATTCATTGATTTGTTCAATGAGAGAGTTATCATGTGCAGGTCTTCTGCTGGGGACTTTGAGAATGCTCTTAGTTTTATGTCTGGATATTGCAACCCAGCCTTGGATTTTTAGTTTTGTGGGGGCTTTGAGAAATGATCAGAGTTATGCCTGGGTATTGTAAAGCAGCCTTTGATATTTATTATAGCTCATACTTGCATTTTGTCTTGGAGTATAGGTTGCAGAATCAGCAGTAGAATTATTTGCTGCCAATCCTTCAGATTTCTTCTTTGTGGGAAATGCACCTTGTGGGCATCTTGCATACCGCCTTTCAACTCCTCCATATAAGGTATGCACCCTGCTACTGAGTTATCTCTTTTCTGCACTCCATAGAGGCTCTTATATTGGAATCTCTTCATCCTTAATAGCTGCCATTCCTATGTTGCAGTCACAGTATAAGGAATGATGGGTTCACAAGCTACCATGAGGCTTCTCTTTTGGCCTGTGAATTGGGCATTTTCATTAAGTCTTCATATCTGTACTGTTTGTGCTAGACATGGGCTGAAAATATTGTGCAGAATGACACAGGACTCTAGTTGACACTTGTGCTAGTTGGTTGTCACAGCGATTTTTCTTCAAATCACAGATGATGGGATCCAATGTGAATGTGAAAGGTCGAAAGATTCGAGACTATGCCTGGGTTGCAAAAGATGAACTTGCTGAATATTTTGACCCAGCAGAATTTGAATACATGAAGAAGATGCTAATTGATTAGAGTAGATGTGAATATTTGTTTTTTAGAGCCCAAACCATTTATTCTGTTCTGAAATGCTACAACTTCAGTAGCCTGAGAATTCCTGGTCTCAGCAGTTCAACTATTCACATCATTCTGAGGTAGTCAATTTTGTAAATCACAGCAAGAGCAAATTCCATGAATTGCAATTCCATTTTGTAGTTTTGGTGTTCTGACAGATGCTGTGAAGCTATAGAGTAGTTTGCCTTGGATGGGTCAACTGAGCTTGGGTGCAGACAATGCAATCTGGTTTGAGCCTTTGTGCCCAAGATTATAAATGTTACAGCTATGATTGATACATGATTGTGTTCACATCAGAATGGAAGCAATTTGAACTGTATGGCCAAATTCAGCTCTTCTCAACTTTAAAGTGGATGTACTTTAAAGATAACATGGATGTGTGAGACACCAGAATTTGAAGCTAGAATGTATTGATCAAGCAGATGAGGAATATGAACATGGATGCGTATGATGACATTTGAGTCACAAGCAGAATGTACTGATCAAGCAGACAAGGAATATGAACATGGATGTGTGACACCAGAATCAGAAGCTATAATGTATTGATCAAGAATCAGAAGCTAGATTGTATCAAGCAGCTGAGGAATGTGGACATGGAGGCAAATGACACTAGAATCAGAAGCTAGAATGTATTGATCAAGCAGATGAGGAATGTGAACATGGAGGCACATGACACCAGAATCAGAAGTTAGAATGTATTGATGATTGATCAAGCAGATGAGGAATGTGAACATGGAGGCACATGACACCAGAATCAGAAGCTAGAATGTATTTTGATGATTGATCAAGCAGATGAGGAATGTGAACATGGAAGAACATGACACCAGAATCACAAGCTAAAATGTATTGATCAAACAGGGATTGATATGACAACAGATACACACACAAGCTGGAATTCATTATAGATAATGTTTTACAGCACAAAAGGGGTACAAAGGACAGAAAGCTAAATCTCCAAACCCAACAGGTGTTATGTATTGATAGATCTAACTACATAAACATGGGAACAACAGAGATCTAGTGCTAAATCTCCAAACCCAACAGTAAAATGTATAGATAGATCACCACAGAACCAGTTGTTACAAAACATAACAGGAAGGAAAGGGAAGAGATTTAATGCAAGATCTCCAAACGCAACAACACTTGCATAAAAGTGTTACAAAACATAACAAAGGGAGCTCAGATCTCTAGAGTGTGCTAAATCTCCAGATCCCAACAACAAACAACAAGAGTCACCAAATTCCTGCCCAACAACAACAGTTACCAAGCCCGTCACCAAGTCCCTGCCTGCCTACTGTTATAAATCTAGTGTTGTAAATCTCATGAGCTTGCATGCATGCATGCATGCATGATGTAGTAACAGCAGCAGCATCAACAGACACTATGTAAAAACCTCATGAGCTTGCAAGCTCATGGTGCCTGCAGTATCAAAGTTCCAGATCTACTAGAGATCTTCCAGAGATTGATCACCTTAATGTAAGGTGATAGAGGTTCTGCGCAGCAGGAGGGGAGCCTGATTGGTGTTGATGGGTTCCCGTCTTCTCAAGACTCCAACTTTCCTCGTAAAGCTGGGAGAGAATGGGAAGCCTTGCACTTCAACCTGATGCTCACCCGGCAGCAGTCCATAAGAACCTGGAAAGGGAGGCATCCAGATCCATTTGTTCTCCACAAGGTGGTAGTATCCAATGTTTCTCCCGTTTCTGCCAACTACGAAGATTCGCTCTCCGTGCACAAAGCAGCTGAAGGTTGAGTCGGGTTGCCAATCATGGTGGGGAGGGGCAGCTCCTCCATTTCCGCCTCCTAAGGAATAAGAAGCCCAGTATTGCATGTGCGTGTAGAAACACTCGAAACGTGGATCGGTGAGAGTGACTATGTGAATCCAAACGAAGCGAATGCGACGAGTCAGGACATGCTCCACTCCCAGTTGTGAGATTGTGATCGTGTCACGGGCAATGCTCTCGAGCTTGACGGGTCTGCGAAAGTAAGTAACCAGCTGCGGAGCGCAGAGATCGCGTGTGAGATCAGGTTTGAAATCCGTTCTCCATGCACATACTCTCCAGTCGAAGGTATGGATGTGCTCATCGCGATCGGCTATCACCATGAAGTATTGTCCGCACACGACGCTGCGAAGCCGAGGTCCATACTCTACGGTCGGTATGTTGTTGTTGTTGTTGTGAGATGCATATCGACCCTGGCGAACAATAGGACGGTGTCCCAAGTAGCGTCGGAGGTGCGGACCTCTGACGGTTTCCCATCTCCCCGTAGTGGAAGTGTATACCAGAGTGCCGTAACCGTCCAAGGGAGATCTGCTGTGGGGAGTAGGATACTGAAAGACACCCACGACTATCAGAGTGTATGTGAAAGGGGAATGTTCGTGAACGATCAATTCATGTAGACGACCCATTCCCCACAAACACGGACCTCTGCGATCCGGCGTCACTAGCTCACTGAAGCCTGTCACAGGGTTGCATATCCAGTAGTACCCGGGATGAAGCCATGATGTATAGCAGATCAAGCCTCCTGCTGAGGCCACTGGGAGAATGGCCTCAGCAGGCAGCTCGGGGGTGCACGCCACAGTGAATGAATCCCACCTGCAGCAAACAAGGTTTGCACATGTTGGTTTGTACATGGTTTGCACATGGTTTGCACATAGATTGCACATAGATTGCACATGGTTTTCACATGGGGATCAGAAAGGAGTAGACATGTAGACATACATTTGCTGCAAGAAACTCATCATAATCAGTTCAAAGAAACGGGTTCCTCACATGATTGATCAATTGGAAGCTCATGTGCGGGGGAAAAAAATCATCAAGGGGGGAGCTTGCGATTCCTACCTGTTGAGGATAATGTCGAAAGTGAAGTTCCTCAGTGGCGTCACACCCACCGAAAGGAAAATGGGGAAGCGATCGGTTGTAAGTGGTTGCACTTGCAGAGGCAGAGGAGCTTCCTGCATGTGGAAGGTGAAGAACAGTTTCTTGATCACCCTCATCCAGTATTTGTTCAGAGTTAGGAAACGGCATAAACTGAGAATCGGAAGTAGACTCAGGATTTTGTGTATGATCTCATCTGGAATGATCTTCGTCTCAAGGTCAGCTTCGTGCTGTTGTTCTTCCTCCATCACAAGACTACGTTGCCCTTTCCATACCATCGTGGTGCAGGCACAGGGATTGGGGTAAGTTGGAGCTGGAGCTATCTGTAGAGTTGCTATGGAGCTCGAGAATCTGTAGTTACTCACAAATTCCAATCCGAAATGCAAACAACCCATGAATATGCATGAGAGAAAAAGACCTTAATTGAGATCACCACCTTTCTCTTCCAAATTACACTCGCTGTTCTACTACAATGCAGGTCGAACTCGCATAGTTACTGAGAACATGAAAACTTACAATGAGAAGTTCTCCCCTTGTGAATAAATTTGTGCAACTGGCCAGTAATTAGCTGTTGCATGCGGGATGATCTCCAAAGAGTCAGCAGGAGCAGTAACAGTTTCATCATGCGAGACGATCTCCAAAGAGTCAGCAGCAGCAGTAACAGTTTCATCATCATGCGAGATGATCTCCAAAGAGTCAGCAGCAGCAGTAACAGTTTCATCTTCATCATGCGAGATGATCTCCAAAGATTCAGTAGCTGCAGGGACATCATGATGATGAGTGATCTCCACAGCTGATTTGTGCTGTGTGAGCTTCGCCTGATCCATAGTAAGAGCTGATTTGTACGTTGTCTTCGGCTCCATAGTAAGAACTCGACGATGAGGAGAGTGACGTACAGGCTGGGGAAATTCAATCCTCCAACGGAAGTCTACAAGAGCTACAAACCCTCCAATGCAAACAAGAGAGACCACAGTTGATCAGTTTTATTACTCTAAATATATCTATGCTCAAAACCTTTGCTAGATCGAAAACAAAAAGTCAGAGAATGCACGCACGCGTAGGCAGGTCGATGCAGCGCAACTGCGTTTGCACTGTGAGTCTCTCTGGCTACCTCTGCAAGATGCCTAAATGACACCAAGACACAAAAGCAAGAAAGGAAGAACATTACGATACGGATAAGCTTAAGAGAGCGAAAACAAAAAGTCAAAGAATGCACGCGTATATATCAACAGCTATGTGCGCATGGTGATCATGCAGCTGACGGATGCGCGACTGCTTTTGCACCGCACAAGTCCCTTCGTCTCCCTCTGCAAGATTGTTAGCCGACCTCAAGGCACGAAAAACAAGGAAAGCGGGAAGATTAAGACAAGCAAGCTTGCGAGACCGAAAACAACAGAAAGGTCAGAGAATGCACGCGCATGAAGAACTATGTGCGGATGGGCAGACATGATTCGCGGCCCGCGCCTGGGAGTCTGTCTGGCTACCAACTCTACAATATGCATAACTGAACTCAAGGCACATGAAAAGCAAGGATCAAGGCAGGAAGATTACGACAAGTTTACGAGACCGAAAACAACATAAAGTCGTCTGAGAATGCGCGCGTATGTGTTTATGTACAGTCAACAGCTATGCGCGCATGGTCAGGCAGGATATATGCAACTGCTTTTGCTCTGCGAGTCTCTCTGGCTAGCGACCTCTGCAAAATGGCGAACTGATCTCAAGGTGCACATGAAAAGCAAGGAAGGCAGGAAGATAAAGATCAAGCTTTCCGGGAAAAAACATCATTAAGGTAAGTCATAAGCAAGACTCGAAAGCAAGCAATTAGGCAAGAGTTAGTTTAACTACGAACCGGAAAGAACAAGCTCTACAAATAGACTGAAAGTCGAGAATGGGGTACTCACGAAATGGGTGCACAGAGCGAGCGCGGATGGAGCGCGGATGGGTTGTCGCGAGATGGGTGCAATGGAGAGAGCGTGCTAAGGAGAAATGGGTAGTCACGATATGAATGCACAGAAGGCGCGCGGAGGAATGGGTACTCGCGATGAGGGCGTGTGCAGACACACTGTCAACTAATTAGTAGAGCAGGAGAGAGAGAGAGAGAGAGAGAGAGAGAGAGAGAGAGAGAGAGAGGAAACACTGAAAATACCAAAAGATATGAAACGGTGATCCCTCTTGGCGTCTCCTCTTGTGGGGGGGGAGGCCATCCAAAAGCTGTTGTTCCTCCAGTCTAATTGTACTCAATAAAATTTCCAGAAGCTCCAAAAGGATCTCGACTATTATGATGAGTGCTGCTACAACGTATGAAAAAGAGAACACATAAAACAACGAAGGCCAGGCCAGGGCGAGCGAGCCCGCGCGAGGCTTCTAGAGTTCTGTGTTATGTGATGGACTCCGACATCACATCGGCTCATGGGAGCCCCACACGTACTCTAACAACAGCGACGTACTGGTGAACGTGAAACTGTGGAAAATGCCCCGGTGTAGAACTTGGGCGGCCCTTTGGGGTTTTTGCCTGAACTTGGGTTCTTCCAACTTTTGTGGCCTCTCTCTCTCTCCCCCTCTCTCGGGTAGCGTGAACCAGCACCCAAGGATGGATGGTAACTAGGGGTTAAGAAACAGTTTTGTGTTGGGCTCCAGTTCCCTAGCTAACCATGGTCAATTATTAGCTCGGTAGGTTTTTTTTGTTTTACTACCTACTAATAATAACCTTCTTGTGAGTTGTTAGTAGGTTGATAGGAAAAACAGACCTAGTTACCTATGTATAAACCATAGTTGTCACCTATTTTCCTACCTATCTACCTATATATGGAACTCACTTCTTATACAGAATGGGTTACCATGGTGAAACTGGATATTAACTCAGTTGAGGTTCATCCGCAACTCAGTCATAAGGGGCGTCCATCCAGTGGGTGGGGGTGTGCTGGTCGGTGCTGGTTCACATCTGGCCCCGAACTATGGTTCTTCTAGAAGGCCCCAAAGTCTTAGGATCCCTTTAGAGAAGGACATATTTCTCATGTTCAAAAGGTCTTATTCACCCATAAGACTGTTCTTCTCTATGGGAAATCTCTGTAGAATTCCCCCCAGAGAGATTAGATTTTCCAGGGTTACCAAATATGGAGTATAATGTTTAAAAAGAAATTAAATATGAAAATTAGACCGTTTTTTCAGGTAGTGTAAAAAATCACCAAGGGATGTGTGGTTTCTATTTATCAAAAAATAATTTGAAAACTTTAGATACTCCAAGGTGATATTTGGCACTTCCAAGGATTTACACATCACATCACATTCTACCAACCAGGTTACCTAATGTAAAGATTCTTTTAGGTTTAGGGTTGCACAATGGTTTTCTTGATGTTTTCATATGCTAACTATGAATACACATGTAAAATGCATACTTGGGAGGGAGTACAGTATTTTCGGTAACATTGCATGCTTCTACATGGTATTTAATCTCTTGTAAATGTAGATCCGTCTTGTAACTCTAGATGTGAAATCTCTGTAGTTCACATCTCTATAGGGTCCCCAGAGAGTAAAATTTTTGTCATGCTTAGATGGTAAATTAATCTCTCCTTTAACTATTTAACTGTGAAATACTAGAAATCAAAAGTTTTTATATATGTTGAACAATAGTGTAATGAAACATGATATAACTATGAGATCATAAAGCTTAGCTAAACCCAAACATTTACAGTTGCTGAAAAAATCTAAAACTAGTTCAATATGGGTCTCCAGAAAGTTATAGAGGTTGATGAGGGTAGACATCGTGAGCCGATGATGATATGCATGCCAACCTGTTTGAAGTTGAAAGATATTGGAAACGTTTTATCACTTAAATTATTCAATTATCCGGCAACATCACATAATGGTAGAATAAGAAGTTGAGGATCGTTTATTTAATTAAGAATTCCATTCATGAGTTTGAACATAAATCAGTGCACAAGTTTCAAACCCTTGCAAAAAGAATTCTAGTTTTTTAGAAAAAATTTCATCGGTTAGAAATAAAAGCTTTGGCTGATGTCCCTCTGGAAAAGGAAAAGGAGGAGCTGATCACAAACAAGATGGTGGTGCAAAACACATGTGGAGCTTACAAGTGCTTGAGGGAGTTAATGTTACAAGGTTTTAAGCCAGGAACCTCTAGCCATCTCCAGACAAGAGTGGATGACTAAATGGATGATTATTAGGAGTTCACAATGCAAGGCTCTCCAATGAATTAAAAGAATAAAGAAAAGAAAAAAACTGCCCCACCTAGAAGTTATTCGACCTTTTGTGAAAAATTGTTATTAGGACCTTGGGCCAATGTAAAAAGATCTGAATTTATGGAATGTCCTCTAATAGTTAAGTAAATCTTTAAATTTTAATTGAAGCTTCACTTTGAAAATGGGTCAAAGAGGTAAGAATAATCATGGTAAAGTAGATGAAAATTTATCAAATGAATAATATCCCCTCCCTTCCACCCCTTTTATTTCCTTTGTATGTTCCTGTATGGTTTCCAATAGTTCATCATTATTTTATGTCAATTTCAATTTCAATTTTACTATATAACATGTGTTTTTTCATTTTTTTTGAAAAGTTATTAAAAAATCATTTTTTGAAGTCCATACATATATAATTGACCGCTTGAAATTATAGACTGTGGATTAATCCAAAGAATATATATATAAGATTTGTCAAAAGAAAAGGTTCAGACACTTTTCCTTTGGATGTGCCTTTTCAAATCTTTAACAAGCGATCTTGAATGTAGTGTTGGAAAAATAGAATTACACCTAGTAAAAGTGAAAGAAATGCCTGTTATTTCTGGAGATAACATGTGATGCAGAAGAATAATTCAACAATAAGTCATATAGTTAAGTTAATTGTGTGAGTTGTAACCATTGAATATACCAAACATATTATGTACAAGTACCTAATTAACTTAATATAACTTTTCTTGATGGACTAGTACTTCTACCTTTTAACATTAGACAAATGACTTTTCACATACTGTGAGCCTTTGTATATGTTTTCAATGTTCATCTAATCATGATTGACTTACAAATGTATTTATGTCAGTAGTTATCACATATTTTATTATCTCTTTGCTTCATAAGATACATTTGAATGTGGTTTATCTCCAGCTGTTTCAAGTTGGTATGAGATTTATTTCAGAAATTGTGGCCAGACTCATAACAAAAATGCTCCAGCTGTTTCAGAGAAAAAGAATTAGTACGAATCATGCTGGAATTTTCATGTAAGATTGTAAAAATGTTGAATAAACTTATGGACCCAAAATGAATTGAAGAACGTGGCTCTGAGCCAAAAGGGGGTTTCAATTCAAACTCTATGGTTATAAAATTGACCGTTCACTCGGAGGTGGAATTGCGGTTATCTGAGTCTGGAGAGTTACAAAATTATGCAACATTTCCATAGATGACTGTTTGCTAAATGCAATAGCCTAAATATAAATTTTCATCTGATCATGACTAATGTAAGAATGTAACATTTATGTGTGAGTTGTTCTTGCCTATTTTAACATGTGTTTGCTCCATGAGGTGATGTGTATTAATCTCCTCCGTAGAGTAAGAGTTTATATATAATATGCCTAATCACAAGAAGCAAATTCAATGGTAAATTAGTCTTATGTAACTATATATTACAAGTTTGCTGGCTCTTGTGGCCTGGGGGACCTCCCTAGGGACATCCTAAGGAGGTCCTACATGATGGCATGATTCAGCATCTGGGGTAAAACATAGGCTAAGAATGGGCCCAGGAGGTTTGGGGACATCTTGCTTTGGCATGAACAACTATGGGAAAACACCAAAGATGAGGGGATAACAAAAAATGACACATTGGGACAATGGGAAACAATGAATGATGATAGGGAACAATGGGCTAAGAATTTTATAAAAAAAGGGTGATATGTAGGTGAGTTAGTGACAATTTATTTTATTTTTTAAGAATTAATTATTTTACTGGTTTCATTCCATAATAAATAAGGTATGGTATGTAAGAGCTTATCATTAATAATTAGATAATTACTAGGAGGTCAACTAGACTAGCAGATTTACTCACTAACAATTGTTTTATATTAGAATTATATTTTAAATTTATTTTAAATTATTTTATTTTGAAAATAATTTATTGACAATACTATTGTCAAGTAACATTTTTATTTTAGAATTAACCTTTGATTATTTTGCCCTATAACCATTTGCCCTATTACATGTTTATGATCACTAAAATCATGTTGGATAACTTGTTTAAACAATTCAACATGACATGGCATCATGTCATGTCCGAAATAATGATGTGTAATGCCCACTTGGATTTACACTTAAAATAGAAAATAAATAGGTTTTTAATTTATTTTAAATGTTATATATATATTATCTTCTTAAAATTTAATGACTTAATTGGCCATGTCACTAGCCACATCACTGGAATATGTAATCATGTTATAGTCATTTAAGACACAAGTTCAAAAGCTTAAATTTTCATGGCCACAAATCAATTCCTTAACCATGTAATTAATATTTCAACTTGTGATATATTATGTCATTGCATGAATAAAAAAATGTATATTTGACACATTATCATATCATTATTTGACTATGTAAGTTCATAATGAAATTAATTCCACATTTTAATTATATACTTATAATTTATTTAAATAGATATTTTTAATTTAGTGTTTTAAACTTCTGATTTTGATTATAAATTAAATATATTTTTAAGTTTTAAACTCAATTTATAATTTAATATTTAAAATAAACTCGTATACTTGTTTCAAAAATTCAGTTAAATATTAAGTCTTTTTATTTTGTTCACACATTCAAATAAATATTTGATAGTTAAGTTAAATTAATTTTAGATTGTATATATCTTTGGGCCATAAATTAAAATTTTATTTAAATTTAAAGTTTTTAAAGAAATTTAATCCATATTTTTAATTCCATAACTCTATGAAAATTATAATTTTCAAATTTTTAGATGCAAATAAATTACATCAATTTAAAATATTTATTTAAAAAATTCATTGTAAATTTTTTAACTATAGAAATACACATAAATATCACATGATTTAGTTTTAAATCTAATTTTAAATATTATTGATTAAGCCTTCATACATGATTATTGCCATTACAAAATGAATTATAATTTTTTTTATGAATGTATGTTATTAAATTTTATGGTGAATGATGCCAATTATTTAATGTACATTTTTTATACAACTCACAATGTACAATTAGGTTAGGCTTACAATTATGTAAATTCGATTGCATATTGAGATGATGTGGCAAAATTACACATGTTAAATGTAAAGTGATAGACATTATTTCTTCACATCATATGTTACATCATGTCATAGTTATTGTTGTTGGTTAGTCATTTAAACAATTTTACATTTTAAATTTGAATACATGCACACATTATGTTAAACATTCATTCCATTCATCTATTAATTATAAAAAACACTAGATGCAACTACACATATTGTCACATAAGTTAGATAGTTGCAAATATGATTCATAGTTGTGTTTTTAATTGTTAAATATCATTAGTTGTTTGAAAAGTGATTGCATAGGACATGAATTCTTCTAATTATGGTGTGTGACAATATTTTTTTAGGCAATGGATGAGTGATGGGGGATGCTCAGAGCAATGGTCGGGGTGCCAAGGTGTAGCAAATGTTTTTTGGGTGAGGGACAAGTGATAAAGAATGATGGGGGGGGCCTTAGGAATGAGGGCTTGAAGCATAGGAGTGCAATGAATTCTTTTGGGGCAAAATGATGTGATGGCAAACAATCAAAATTTTGTCAATTTTCATTTTATTTTCAGTTGACATGAACTAACAAGAGATGCTGACACACATCGGAAAGGAAAAAATGTAGCATTGAGAGGGATGAGGGGGACACTATGAAAGATGATGGGCATCATG
>Ga0209208_10007538_pt1 | contig 14720 bp, 11 predicted proteins | sample S1TSphfallax_3_FD_187694 | JGI IMG/M metagenome (GOLD analysis project Ga0209208, IMG submission 187694) | Host-associated microbial communities from peat moss isolated from Minnesota, USA - S1T2_Fd - Sphagnum fallax MG (SPAdes) (version 2) | ecosystem: Host-associated > Plants > Peat moss >...
TCTGTAATTTTTCATATTTTAGGGGAAATAAAATAAATACCTATTATCACAAATGACATATAAATATATATAAATAAATAAATAAATAACACGTGAGAGACTGAATGAGCTGTGATTTCTGTGTATTCAATCTTTAGGTCCAGTTGGGGTAATAATTCCAAAGCTGAAATCATTTTTTTGTGGGCGATTGGTTTTCCAAACATTAAATGTACTGGCTACTTTCCTACTCTACGCCAGCAATTTTTAGCTATTTTGGGGGCGTGTCGGGAGACTGCAGTGAGTGGATGATTCGTCTTTTTTGTGTAAGTAAATAATGGAGAGTGCTTGCTCCTCTGTGTGTGTGTGAGAGAGAGAGAGAGAGCATTATTTTATTTTATTTTATTTCTGCCGAATTTTTTCAGTAAATGAAAAAAATGAAATTTTTGCAAATTTTCGGGATTTTTTTCGGCAATTTTTTAAAAATGAAAATATTCACCATATCTAGACCTAGGCATTTCCTAGGTCGTCATTCGTAAAAATAATTACACTGTTCTAAAAATGCCACAACCCACGTCGGTCAGTCGCCATTTAATGCTAATTAAAGGTAATTAAATGCAGGGAATCCTCGCCAGTAGACTTGGTTTAGGAATTTGAAAAAACATAAAACCCTGGCGTGTGTCTGTTTTCTCGCCCTTTTATTAAATTGAAAGTTTTGAAAGTTGTGTTTGCTTGTTTGTTTGCTTGCTTGTTTGTTTATTTGTTTCTCTCTCTCTCTCTGTCTCTCTCTCTCTCTTTGCAGAAGTAGACCTCTGAAACATAGCAAGCCCTGAGAAAACAACAATCATTATTATAATAATGCTGCGTTACTGTTTCTTCTTCTTCTTCTTCGCGCTCTGTTGTTGCTGTTGTTATGAGTCCAAACTCGGTGGCATTTTGGATGCGAACTGCCGTCCCTTGAAGCAAGCAGAGCAGATGAGGAATTTTCTGTCATGAGGAAAATTGTGAGTTGGTTTTTCTTTTTCTGTGTTGCAGGCTGATCGAATCTCACATGTTTCGATGCCTTTTCGTAGCGTTCCCTCTTGAATTCAGGTAAGTATCTATCATGATCTCTCCTCTTGAAGCTCAATTATTGATTGCATCCCAGACAGAGCTCCCTCCCTCCCTCTTCTCTGTCTCCCCCCGTTTTTTTAGGAGTTGTTCTTGTGTGGTTTCATGCTCAACAAATCTCAGCGAAATGTCTTGTGTGTTTTTGTCTGCGTCGAGAAGGATCATTTTGCATGTGTGAGGAGCCTATATTCTATGTGTTTTAGCAGCTGAGTTTTTGGTAACTATCTATTGTATTTCGATGCGATTTCCAGCCATGAATTCTGAACAAGAGTTCCTTGATTGAAGCTCTCCTGGAACGTCATTTCTTCTTTTGCGATGTGTTACACCGGTTTCATTTATTCGCTATACAACAAAAATAGTGATCTGTGCTGAATGCAGCTGTCGGGGTTTTGACAGTTTGTTCGTGAAATTGCTGGCTATCCCAGCTTTGTCACACGACGACTACGCGGCTGCTCAACGTGTGGAGATTGTCGCATCGCAAAAGTACTCAGTCGTTCTTGAAGCCACCTGCAACCTCTTATTTGGAATAAAGTACGACTTTGGCCCGCGATTTCTTTGTTTTACGAAAGGTGTGTGCATGTAGTAGATTTGATCAGGAAAATGCATATCAGGTGTCGGGAAGTTGTGTGACTTATCCCGTGGTGCATCTGCTGCAACAGGAGCTGCAGCTGCCGGATTTGCATTGTTCACGTAGCAAAAGATTTAAAAGATCAATTCTGGAGTAATGTCATAGTCCATGGACTTATTCCCAGCCGTAGAGGAGATATAGGTTTTTGTTGAAACGTCGAAGTCGCGCCGGCGTCAGGAGACCTTACAAATCTACCAAGATGATTTTAGGATTTTTGTTACCTGGAGCGATGAACTTGCCAAGGTCGGTTCCATTCCACAATGACCTGGACAAGCTTCTTGGAGAATGGAGTTCAGTTGGAGAACCTCTTCTCTGGCTTATTTCGGTGTCGTCTGGCATCATTTTCTGTGAGCTTGTGCGTTCTTCTTATTCTCCCTGGTTGTTGCGCGCTTCAGCCGATTGTGTGGATATTGTCTACTCGATCAGGTGTTTCATGACATCATGACATGTCTGTGCACTTGAGATGCAGTGTCTATCTGAATGTATATGCTTCCTGTCTGCAATGGTAGTTCCAGTTTTCTAGCTTCATGAGTTACAACCTGTTTCTGTTTTTGGTGTCCGTGGAGAAAGCTCTGTACACATATATTCAAGTTTGATTTGAAAAGAGGGAGATTTTGGGGTGTTGCAGGTGGGTGATATTTCGAGAACATTTAGTCCGGTGTTCTTTCCACGCCATAGCGAGCTTTCAAAGAAGGAGAAAGTGGAATGGATTAACAGGTTGAGAACTCATTGTATTACGATACAACCACCAGCAAGAATGTATCCAAGTGCAGCATTTCTTTCAGTTTGTGGTTGTGTCCTGCATCATAATTCTGGAAATAGATACAGATGATTGACAGAGTGAAGGACTTGAAAATTTGAGATATATATGAATTTATATATTGCAGCTTAGTTTTCTCCTGAACTTATGGACCATCAAAGTGTAACAATGTACCATTTGATGAGTCGAAGATGATTTTCTTGTCCTGATATCCCCTGATATATTCTTTGTGGTCAAGAGAAAAATTACTGACCTAAAAATGGATGCATGCCTTTCAGGTCTTTTTCAACAGCTCATGCAGTTGTGGTATCGATCGTCGCATTCTACCTACTATACATAAGTGATATTTTCTGTGATGATGCTCCTTATGGACCTGTTATATTTCGGAGCACCATACTTTCCCAGTTCACTCTTGGAGTGAGTGACAAGTACCTTCTCCTTTTCTGCATTCCATTTCTTGTGTATCCCCACTTAACAGTTAATTTTCCCTTCAATTCATGAGACTTGAGTCCTCTCATGAGACTTAACTCATGTGCTCATAACTGGAGTCATCTCAAGTGCTTGACAGAGATTTCTATGCTTGCATGTTGTAGATGCTAAAGTGATTTATTATGCTTTTAGAGCTTTCCAGGCTTTTGAGACTGTACCAAAATGCTGGCTGCCTTCTATAAAAGGCAAAGTTTCTTTGGAAACTTTGCCCTTGAAGATCTGGTTATGTGATTAACTCAACAGTTGTAATCAAACAGGTTTTATATTTAGGTTAAACTCAGGCTTCCAAAACCAACATTTGATGTTGCTATGCCAGTCCTTGACCCTTACAAAAGGGCCTCCTTTCATAGAAGTGTGTAGACTTTATAGACACCATGCCTGATTCTTTAGGATTGAGGAATATTGTTTATGTTTTTTTTTCCCCCACTTCTTTTGAACTGAGATTCCACCTACACTGGAAGTTCTTGTGAGTTCCAGAGGTCTAAAAACTGATCTGCTAGCTGGACCAAATTAATATCACATATGTAGATTCAGGTCCCTGGAGTAGATGTGTTCCACACTCCAGACAACCCATATCTTTCTCAAGGCTACCCTAACCATGATGCAGAAACCATTAACTAGTCTGAAGGTAACTTGATCATCTAAAGTCTTCAGGGTCCTACAACTCTGATTAGACAATATGGGTCCATGGTACTTTCCTGCAAATTTTGAATCCATGTTTTAAGGCTGTCAGTCATAACATCCCCAATCCAGAATCTATGATTTGACTATTTTGATTTATGTCTAGATGACAATGGAACTACAGCTGGAACTCTCAACCTTGTATCACTACTGTGCATGACACATCAAGAGTTTCTTCAGGGTTGCAGTAAGCTGCTCCAAGGTTTTAGTCATTTCCTAGATTACCACAATAGAAAGTGGTTGACATGAATTTCTCTTTTTCTGTGCAGTTTTCATGTGGTTATTTCCTTGCTGATATGGCAATGATGTTCCACCATTATCCCAACCTAGGACGCCTTGAATTTGTGAGTTATACTGTCCTACTTTGGTGTGTTTGCAGTAATCCTGATGGTGCTGAATTGCAATTTTTTTATTCCCCCATAGACATGTTGGCAGATTGTTACAAATCCACTGTTTATTTTGATTTCATATTCTTTGGACTGTCATACCATAGCTTTTCTTTGAGAGTCTCCCACACAGTTCAAGTTGAGGGGAAAAAAGAGGTTTGTAGAGGCTTCTTTATCATGAATCTGCAGATGCATTTATTCTAGCAGTAAATGACATTGTGCAATTGTTGATTTTCGGATGCCAGTTTGTACATCATCTGCTGTCAATTATATCGCTGGTTCTTGGAGTTCATAGTGGGCATGGCCAAGTGTACATCTGTATGGTTCTCTTGTCAGAATGTACAACACCCTTTGTCAATCTTCGGTGGTGGGTGATCTGCTCCCTGCTTAATCCTGTGTTCCACACTGCAACTGATCAATTTCATCAACTACCAGTTATCCAGGATGAAGTCAAAAGATTGGCATGACTGCAAAACTAATTAAGATTTCACTGAGCAATGCAGGTTTTTGTTTGCACTGGGGCAGAAGCATTCAAAGTTATACTACCTCAATGGGTTATGTCTGACCCTGTTCTGGCTGGTAATTGTCTGTGCAGTGTAGTCTTTGGTCTGCATTACTCCTTGAAATGCTCACCTCCAAGTGTGTGCATTTATTTTCTCTGTCCCAATGGACTTGCCATGGAGTGCGCAAAGCTCCTAAAGATCTCACTGAAACAGATTTCAGTATTCTGAAGGATCGGTGGGATTGCAGGTTGCTCGTGTGCTATTGTTCATATATTGTTTCACCCACATGTACTTCCATCATGACCAGGTACACACTTCTGCAATCTTGACCTCAATCTAAGTGCTCTAAACTGAAGATCTGAAACAACCTTCATCTTGATACTTTCAACCCTACGCCTGAATCTAAAAGAAACCCTCCATTATGTTGTCTAATGGAAAATACAATTTCCTGATTAGAAATCGTACGAAACTCAGATCTATGAAAAATGCAGAATATTTTGAGTCTCTTTCTACAGAACATTTTGGGCAAGTCCCCAGAACAAGAGTCAGCACCAGATAAAGTGGTTTTCCATTTGGATGGTTTTTTTGCAGTTGAGACAAGTGCACAAATTGGGATATTTTTTTATGATATTGGCACCTGGAGGCTTGGGTTTCATGAATGTCATATGGTTTTTCAAGATCCTGCAGTCATTGTTCAGGACATTGTATCGCAAGCAAGCTCCATGAGCTTTTCATAAGATTTTCATGTTGTTTAGTCTACAGAGGCTGTTTCTGGCAGTTCTGAAGGATTGTTGTAGTTTGTCCAATCAGGTTCAACAGTTGTGTATGATGTTTCCTATACCCAGCTCATGACTAGTTCTTTTGTTTTGAAGATATGTGTTGTTCAATTAGGCAGCAACTCTGGTGACCATGGTTCAGCAGTGGTTCAACCAGAATACTAGTGTCCTCTTGGATAAGATATAGTATGGCACACTCTTGGTACAGCAGCACAATGGGAATTTCCATGCAGAGATTATGCATTTGGCCACAATTCAATGAGGTTCTCTTCACAAATGTATCTTGTAAGGAATCGGTTGACCATTTATAAGAAGATTGACCAAACAGAAAGGAGAATAGATGAGGCTTGTCCAGGATCTCAGATGTCATAGAGGGCTTTCAGTTCACTAGTCAAAGTTTCAGTTGATAGGCTGAGCATTTTGGGCTCACTAAGTGTTCTTTGCTGGTTTGGTGTCTCTTCATATACAGGTTTACTCTTTTCCTGATTCTTTTCAATCAGCTAGAGAATTTTGTGCTGATGCTGCTCCCCTTTCCTGTGAAGAAATGAGAACTAAGCAAGTATCAATTTGGCCACAGGTTAGCATGTTACAATGGAACAAATTGATGTGAGGGACTTAGGCTTCAGCAATGCTGCAAGGACTTCACCAGATTGAGGTAAACCTTCTAACACATGTTTGTACTGCTCAGAAGTTCCAAATCTTTCAAAAACCATGGTAATGATGGGTTTTAAGTTGAATCTCCCACCATATTATGTGTTGGCTTCAATCCTCTCAACCATATGAATCAAGTACCTGTTTGCATGTAAGTTGACTATCTATACCACAATTCACCCACCTTCACACTTTCACCTTTTATAAACCTTTACAGCTTCAGAAATAACATGTTCTCTGTTCTGACAGAGAAGGAACATGATGCATAATGGTTGAACACCTGCATTTTGACTTTTCATTCTACAAGGAATGTGTTGTGGATTTGTCTTCTGCAGGTCATGGAGGATCTGTAAAGTTCAGAGATAGCATCTGACAGACAGAGAATATGAACCAGAATGGTTCAACACCCATACATTGGCTTCTTATTCTATGAGGAATGTGTTTGTGGATTTGTCTTCTGCAGACCATGGAGGATTTTTTTAACTTTCTGATGGAATACTTCTTACCTGTGAGTACTTCTTACCATTTGCCAGCTTATGGTTGGAAGTCCAATTATTGTGTATGTGTAGTGCAGTTTAGTGAAGTTGTATAACTGGACAACCACATGTTCTTATCATCAATGGTCTTACAAGTGAAAGAGATATTCTGATAAAGCATCAACCTTAACCAATTGTGCTGCACTATGTGCACCTTCAAAGTTAAAACAAACCTAGATGCTTGAGGTAGTTTGGGTGCTAGAATATGCATCAGGAGTGTGTGACATGTCTTTCATAATTCAGCTCCAAAGGAGTAACCTCCAATTGGCCCCAAGACATAGTGCAATTTGCAATTTAGTTGTGTCCATGGTAATGGTCTCCTTCCTGAATTGCTGCCACAAACAATCCTACAAAAGTTCGCTGGCCTCATTTTACGGCCTCTGAGGTGCACTTCAATTGCACTCCAAACACACTTTTCAACAGCATCAAGCTATTTACACAGGTACATGTACCTTCAGTACTGTGTACATGTTGATGAAGTAAGGATTCTATTATTTGCAATCACAGGTGAGCATTACATTTTGTGTAACACCCCTGTTCAGCCCAAGCAGAGTACAGCAGGGCCTCCTACTGTGTGCTATGGTGGGGAATTATGCAACTTAGTAGTGTTCTGCTTGTGCATTATGCAGGGTAATGCCCTGCTGCCAAGGCAGTACCCCGCACATAGACTCATAGGCTTAGACAGAAGAATAAGAGAATATTTGGAGGACACTTGGAGAATTTGGACATTGAATGTCTAATAATATTACCATGGTACTTTAGAACCCTTAATGGACATTTGACCCAAATTGTCCCAAGTGCAAGGAGGGAGTTGCAAGCCTTGAAATTACCCCATGGTCCTGTAAAATGTCACTATTTAAATAATCTGACATGGTGGAGTTATAGGAGACTGCAAGCTGAAACTCTTGGTAAAAAGAACTTGGAATTTGGTTTAAGAAGTGGGAATATCCAAACTGTTGGGTGTATAATTGATGTTATTATGGGTAGCCTCCAAAACAATTCACTTTGTAGAGAATTGACCCCCTTACCATTCTTCATAGAATGCATAGCATAGAAAATCCACTAAAGACCCATTTGGTACAGAATCAATTTGAAAATTTTGATACCTTATTTATACCCAGGCATGTGTTCATCCAAGTTGGTTATTTGCAAACCCTAAACCCCCTTTCCTTTGAACACTTTGATTCAAAGTTATAGGTTGAAATTGTGTAGAATATGTTCCATAATTGCTGTCATTGGATGCATAGTTAATATTGGCATAGTAGTCAAAGGGCTTTCATTGAGGAGGTTATAAGATTGATCAGTAGTGTGTGATAAAAAGGGCAATATAAAAGTTAAAACGTAAGAGTTGTGTCACTTTAAAGTGGGGAAATCTTCATACCCAGGTTCAATGGTACTTGTTGATTTCTAGATTTTCAAGCAAGTTGGTTATGTTTAAGTTTCAATGACTATCTTTTTATAAGATGCTTCATTTTGAGTAAAGCATGTGTATTTTTAAAACTTTCACATCTTCAATACCAATATCGTGATGATGGACATGTCAAGAACTTGTGCCCATGCATCATTTGACTATTGTCAATAGCAATAGCCATGTTTTCCATTTGATTATGTTCAGGTATAATATAAATTGAATATTAAAAGTAATCATATAAAACTTGGAATATTTGATCAACATGTCACCAAAAATTTGATGATACCAAAAATGGTCCGAAAACTTTACCTACCAATCTAAATTTGGTCTATCATTTTTTTTCCCCAATACCCACCTAGTTTGGTCTTTGAATTATTTGATGCATTTTAAAGATATTCAAAGACCTACCTAGTTGGGAATTGAAGAATAAAATTGGCCGGATTAGTGTAAACCCAATCCCTTCCCAAATCCCTTTAGGTGTATTTATGCAAGTAGCAAAACTTGGGATTTGAAATAGCTATAAACATTAGTTTCACATTGCACAAGCTAGAAACAAAACTATATAAGGACTTGAAAGACACAAATCATTCATCACAAGGCCAAGAAGGAAAGAATGAAGTGGCCTTCATTTGTTTGACATGTCCCTTGATTTAAATAGTATGTGAACATGCAAGGGAAGGAACCTCAACCCTCCCAAATAAGTTCCCACTTTGAAAGTTGGAAATCTTACAATGTCTCAAGTTTTTGTAACAAGGTCTATACAAATTGGGACCTTTTTATTGTTGGAAAGGTCTTGAACACTACTACACTAAAATGGGGTCACATTTTTAAAACAAAGATTTATAACAATAATTATAGCCATTTAAAAGGTTTGTAAGCAAACTATCAAAATGATTCCCAATCACTCAAATGACAATTTGAAGAAAAAATCTCCTTTGATTGAAAAGTTTAGTACAACCTTAAAGAGTTGTGAGTTTTCCGTTGATAAGATACCACTCGTAGATGGGACTTGCAATAGCAAATGCATTGAATGACTTTCTTCAAATTTTGAATGTCAAGAAGCTTGTAAAACAAGTTTATAAATGGATGGACTTTTCACACTATGAAGATGTATGGTTTTTTATAGGAAATGGGAGTCCATGTTTTCAAGTTGCATGTTTCAACTTCGTGGCATTAAATGGTTGTTTCAAAGACAAATTATGGTATGACTAATGAAGTTGTTGCCTAAAATTCCCAAATGTGCTCTCACACATCCAATGCCAACACCCAAAGGTGATATAAAAATGCTTGCATGGTGTTGTGTATGTTTATTTACATGTGTTCGTTGATGTTTTGACATAATTGAATAAGTTCAACATGTACTTTCAAAAGGAGTTCATGTGGATCCCACAATTTTTGGGGTAATTGCTGATTAATATACTAGTTTTTTAAACACCCTAACGATATTATTTGTGAAGGAACACCATTTTGGCCAATTTTTACACACATGATTACATTGAAAAAATGATTGATTCAAGATGTAGAAATGTTTGCATTGATATTCAAGGATAAGGTCAAACATGTGCAGGCATTGACTTATGACAAGATATACAACACATGTGTTTAGGATGTGACATGAATTGATGGTGGGTATTACCATCAAGCAAATACATACATGGCAAGCAGTGTTATGCATTCCTACAACCAACACCTTGTGAACATGGGTTCAATATATAAAATATCATGAAGAAAACCAAACTTATAATTAGACTCAACACTTTAAACAATAGATTGTTTCATGCAAATATCCGTTATTGGTCCAAAGGTTTTTTGGTGGATTGGGGGGCTCAAACTTCCATTTTGCAAATGAATGTTAAAGATGTCAAAGCTCAAACAATTCTTGAAAACTTGTGAAGGCTAAGATATGTTATTAAACAATTTGAGCCATATGTTCACTTGAATAATTTCCTATGTCATTTATACGTAGTCTTCTACATGTAAGTGCAAAACATTTTGTATGGTTGAAAGTGACATTCATTTGCTCATGTTGATTCAAATATGGAGAAGCTCAAGGAGGATTCAAATTTCATATATGCATCCATATTTGTATTATATTCGTTGTGGAATAAAATGTATATTGTATAATGACCTATTTAATATGTCAAGTTTTATTATTGATGCATAATGAAGCTAATGTAAAAAGGGATTAATAATTGATGACTTTCACTCATGAAGGGTAATGTTGAATCCAACCTTTCAAAATGAAGGGCAAATTTTGAACCTTCTAATGGAAGGTCAATTTTAAGACCTATCCACACTTATAATTTGAACAAAACACTTGGAAACTACATGTGGGTAGAAACAAAATCAAGTACGAAACCCTTAGTCCTTGTCAACACAAATGGAAAGTAGCCATAGAATAAGTCAATCGACATATCAAATTTAAGAATATTATTTACTTCAATGATCATTACGAACATGTTCTTTGACTTTATGCCAATGATATATTGAAAAATCACATGTAAATATGCACTTTTAAGTGAATTATAAAAATTCAATTATATACAAGTAGATGTTCATTTTTACAAAATAGGTTTCAAATAGATGAAATATTGGATTTTTCTACTTTCTTGGATAATCTCGATACAAAACATCTTTTTTTTTTAACCTTTACATATTAAGATCATAATATATCAAAATTCAAATGTAAAATTATTTTTGAACAACATATTCACTAACTAGTTTCAAAAATATTTGTGATCTACTTTCATTATACCAAAGTATTTTAAACTTTGTATACAACTTACTATAAACACAATATTTAAAGTTGTGATGGTTTGATAATGATAATTAAAAAGGTCGAATGACTCCACTTTTGTGCAATTATGTATCCAAAATATGATTGTACGAAAGTGAACTTGTTAAAAACTAGTTTGTGTTTAATTGATTGTGTTTTCACCCATGTCTCTCAAGTAGTCACATAGGTGGGTAGTTTGACCATTGCAATCAAATTATGTATAAATTGTCTTCATTAGCCTTCCTACCATGTTCTTGCACTAAAAATGTGCAAGGGTTGCATATTAATGTTCAATCCCATTAATCAAGCACAATTCAAAAAACTCGCCAACCCATATAGTGCCATTGTATGTTTGCACACCATTGAACCTATAAATCATCTCACTTTTCAAAACTCAAGTTGTTGTCAAGGCCCCATGGTCAACTATAGTTCTAGCTTTGACATCCCACTTCAACTAATGGTTTAATGGTAGAAGAATTTATTGATTGCATGACTCCATTTGAAATTATAATGGGTCAAGAGTGTCCATTAATGCAATTATTTAGAAAACTCACACATTGAAATACATTGTTGGATTCTTGAATTCCATATACATTTCATGATATGGTTTCCCTTCCCAACTAGCCATCTCTTCGTCCTTAGACCATTTCTCATACAATGTGAATACATAATTATGCCAAAATGTTACATTTAACTCCATCTTGTATCTTCTTTCCAAATGCCCAAGTTCCTTATAAGAATAGTTTTCTCTATTCCTCCTTGGGAATCACTAACTATGTTAAATGTAACTAATTGCCCTTTCTAGTAGTATTTTGTCATTATTTTCCTAATTTGTGATTTCTTTCATCAATAGTGCATGTTGTCAAAATTTCACATAATCATAACATGCATGTAGCTAATTAGCTTCATCTCACCATACATTTGACATTTACTCCTCTTCTCGATAGTTTGAACTTTCATATTAATGTTTAATTGAACCTTCAACTTCCAATTGAATGCCAATATGATTAGCTCCCATGGTTCATATCATGGACCCATTTTAATTGGAGTCATCCACACTTCATTTGTTGCAATAGCATTCAAGTTCATCTCCATCTAATCTTGTTGGATTGATTTGTCTAATTACATGTGCATGTTTTTCTTCATCACATGAATCCTCATTAGTCATTTAGGTTGATGTGAATTATTTACGGACAATGTGTACATGTGCATGATTGATGCCAAAGCATTAATTTACATGTGTCTATGCAAACTTTGGACACTCCATGAGTCAAATTGATGGCTGAAAATTGGCAATCGCAACAAACTAATTGGTCATGATCAATGGTTTTTGTTTCAATTTCATGATGGAACCAAGGTGGCAAGCATCTTTAGGCAAAATTTGATTTAATGGCGACATTATTTCTAAAAACTATAGCCAATAGATGTAAATTTGGTGACACGCTCCCCAAAATAATAATTTATGTCACTTTTGGGTGAATGTTTTTTCAAAAAACAAATTTTGTGATAAAATATTCTAATTTCAAAAAATTGCCTTTTGAGGTGGAAACACATTACACTCTAGCAAAATGGGTAGTTGAAAGTCCATTTTTAAAGTCCAAATATAGTGTATGTTTGAATAAAACATCTAAATGATTCTAAAGTTCACATTTTTTTCCATATCTAAATTCATGCCACCCTAATTTAAACCTTTTCAAAACAACTTTAAAAATGTGGGCTTTGAAAAAATCAATTTTTAACATCCTACAAAGTTACATTTTATAGAGTTCAATTTCATATTTACTTCATATAATCATTAAACAACACTATTGCTAGATGACCCAAATTATATGCCCATGAATTGCTGATATTGTGGGATATAACATCATCCATAAATGTTTTTATGAATTATTCAAATTTAACACCAAATATTCCATTCATGATGCAAAACAAGTGTTAAAGTGGTGTTCTTCAACCCAAATGGATTCATTAAATATAATAAAAACTCCCTTGTTTATGACCACCATCTTCTTGGTGACCTCTAATGCCATCAAGATTCATTAAAACCCAACTTTTAAATTTGAAACAATAAATATTCAAAACTCTGCACTCATTGAATTAACATGACATTTTGAATTTGTGGCATGGAATAATATTTTTTTCCTGTTTATTAGTTTAGAAGTGACCAATAGTCCCCAAAAAATGCTTTGGAACCATTTTTTTTTTTAAATGTTAAATTCCATGCATACTTGGAATTACTATGTCACATTTTGCTTGGTTTAACAAAACCTTTTGTCATTGATGACATGTAACAACCAACACCAACATAGGTCATCAACCATATATTGATAATTTCAAATTTTACAAAAAATATATAACATATTTCATATAACTTATATCATTGTTCAGTCATCCATGGTCATTCATTTTCATCCATATTAAATGAAATTTATCCATAATCACTTTTTCATTTATGGATGAATTTCATCCATCATTTCTCGTTTTTCATTAGATTATAAGTATATAGCAATTTGTTGAAAAAGATTTTGTGGATGGTGGGCCTTATGGAAGCAATTATGGGGCTTCCTTGATTTAAATTCCCAAACATGTATAAATACATATATTTTGCCAGGTTTTTTAAGTTAGTTTAACATTAGTTTGAAGTACAACCTAATGTTCTATCCTTATTCCTTTTCATGTTTTCAACCTTTCTTTCATGTTATTAATACATTTTTGTTTGAATGATTCTTGCATATTTCATGGCTTTGATTTAGGTTTTTATGTGTATTATTGGACTTAAGTTTAGGCTTATTTTTATTGTAGTTTGTCCTAGCCTTTGTATAGGTTGGGTATTCTTTGTTCATGGACGTAGTTTCTATATTTGTGACACCTTTTATCTATATCTTTATTTCCCCTTCTTCCCAAAATGACAATAAACTAGGGGTTGTTCTCCATCTAAGCAAAAGTTTTGTGGATCAATGACATGTTTTTTCAATGCACAATTATCATCCTTATTGGAAGCAAAAACCTCTTTGAATTGGGAATGCACCATTTGGAAAACATCAACTTCAAGATTCCCCTTGATGCATTGCTTGATTTTTGGCCATCTCACATAAAAATGTACCTAACCTATTACCTTTCAAAATTTTAATATTTCTTATAAACTCTTTCCAACATCTAAGTAGTGAAAGTTTTCTTTGACTTTTGAACAATGTGCAATTGAGTCTTTCTAACCTTGGTAATCATCCAGTTTTTCAATTTTTGATTAGCCATCCAATACAATCATTATTATTTGTTTAAACCTTATCTTTGGACAACTTCTAGTGTTGCATTGCAATGACTTTTTTTATCATTGACTTTTCAAATTTGTCACAACTTTCAATTCTAATAATTCTTTAGTTTCATATCACACCTCAAGTCATGTTGTTGGGGTCATGCAATTTCCACTTATGGTCATATTGTACATATCCACCCCTAACATCTCACACATAATTGTTTTTCCATCTTATGTGCCAACTATCATGAAGACAATGGACATGCGTTCTACAATTTTAATTCCTTACACATGACCTAGTCCAATTTTGACCCTTCATACTTCGAGGTAGGATATTTTTAAAACCCTCACATCTTCCATTAGAATTGTTTCCTTTTCTTTTTCATTTAAACATCTAACATGGGTACTTCACTTGTTTCACACTTTTGGATTCCATGGAAATCATCACATTAATCATATTTAGAAGCAAATTTTTACCATTTAACCTTGAGCTATACAAATATTATCAATGCCATCTCCATAGATCCACTATAGCCCAATATGTAGCCAAAAATCCAAGCATGTGAACTTGTTATATGTGTTCATGTCCATAATTATATATGAAGATAATATGACATTGAATCTATCATGTCAAAGTCCCATTGCTTGGGTCACTAAAATAGATTTATAATATTGTAACTTCTAGTTCTACCCAATCAACATATGCATCAACTAATTCTTTGACTATGTTAGGAAGCATCTTCAACATTGAGACACACATATGTCAACTAAACCATCCTCTTTA
>Ga0209208_10007540_pt1 | contig 14719 bp, 12 predicted proteins | sample S1TSphfallax_3_FD_187694 | JGI IMG/M metagenome (GOLD analysis project Ga0209208, IMG submission 187694) | Host-associated microbial communities from peat moss isolated from Minnesota, USA - S1T2_Fd - Sphagnum fallax MG (SPAdes) (version 2) | ecosystem: Host-associated > Plants > Peat moss >...
GAGGCTCGGGCTCGGTATTACCACCTCATTATAGGCCCCTTATTTTGGGAATGCCCCGCGCCTTTAGTTCTACACTACAATACTAAATTTGGGAAAACTCCAAATGACACCCATCACCATATAGTACATATTTTCCTCGGGGACAACAAAATTATCATATCTTTTTCTTTTTCTTTTCCATAAAAGGCATGGCAAAATTTAGAGCTATGGACTCACTAACCAATTTTAACTAACTAACCAACCAACTAACTAACTAACTAATTAGCTAACTAGGTACTCTTCAAGACCAAGTTTGGGCTTTAAACTCTAAACTAAAATGCCAAACTTTGGGGGGCGAAAACTCCACATAGACTAAATTCAGAGGTGTGAAGTGACTAACAAATTAACTAACTAACAAACTAACCAGCTAGCTAATTAACTAACTAACTGAGTACTCTTTCACACTGAGAGAGTCCTAAACCCTAAACCTCCTCATCTTCATGACCTAATTTAGCAGCAGAGTTGAAAGCGTCCCTTCTTCTTCTTCTTCTTTCTCGCCGAAATAAGTAAGTACTTGTTCATTTGCTTATTTTCGATGCACAACTTTACCACAGCGCGCATCTCGACGACGACGGAGGCCGACCACTGCCCATGATCCCATCACTACCAGTAAAGTACCAAGCATCATACAGCACCTGAAGTAAATAAAATAAAATCAGCAAATGGTTTGAACTTTGAAGACGACGTTTTGGGGGCGAGTGTAGATGGATAAGAAGAAGAAGAAGAAGAAGAGCTAGATTGATAACTTAGATTGATAGATAATAATTTTTAAGTTTATAACGTAACTACAACAAGAAGAAGAAGATCAAGTACTTGCGCCGGCCTGCGTGCCTGTTCCCGAGTCATCAGTCAGGGTTTTCGATCAGCACACCGCGCAGCACAAAATGTACGCACGGAAACTACTTTTATATATACATAGAGAGAGAGAGAGAGAGAAAAGGCAAAGGCGATGGCGGCGCGCGACTGTCCAGTGGGTAAAAAAAAATAAAAATGTGCGCGTGGTCCCCCGGTCTGTAGCCTGTCTTCTTCCCTCGACGTACCCACGACACTTGCTAATAACGTGAAAGAAATCCAGGGGCTGGAAAGAAAGAAAAAGAAAGAGAAGCCAAAAAAACAAACACGCACACACATGAATCAGGACCTGGAAATAGGTTAAGGTTTTTTCAAGACCTGGAAATAAGTAGAAAAACTTTTCAGGGATCTGGAATCCGCAGTAAAAGTAGCTAGCAACTATACATGATTATTAAATTAAATTTTACTGGATTTACTTGCTTACTTTCCGACCTACCTACCTACCTACCTACCAACGAAAGTGCCTATTATTATACCAACGTTTGCATGATTCATTATTTCCAAATTACCCTACTACCTACTAGTTTACCCTAGTCCTAGGCTTAGCCAGTGTGTTTTTTTTGGAATTTTTGTTTGTAGCCAAAATGGCTATCATTCTTAAGAAGATTTTAACAAAATCTGGCTATAAAACAAATATGAAGTGCAAATCTTTAGTCGTTTTTCTACATTTTTGTCCTACAAAATGAAAACCACTTATAAAAATTTGACGATTTTTACTTTTTCTTTCTTTTTTTCTTTTTTAAAAAATGATTTCTGGCGATTGAAAATCTCTAGAATCACTTATTTTCGAAATTTTTAATTTTATTTTCGCTTTTTTGCCGAAATTTCGCCCCAAAAAAAGGCTGCTCCTAGCATGGGTGACAACAGCTAGCTACTAGGGGGGCCGGGGAGGGGGGGGGACAGAAGTAGGTAGCTAGTTGTCGGTTTAGAGCTGACCTTTAGGGTTAGTAGTGTTGCGCCGTAATTTAATATTGGCGGGGGGTAAAAATAAAACAGTAACTATTGGCTGGTTTGAGACGTGGAATTGGGCAGTCGTTTGTATGTATTTGTACCAATGTAAATATTTTTCCGGGCAGTATAGGTCAGGTTTTCTTCTTCTGCCCGTTTTGTTTTCTCTCTCTCTCTCTCTCTCTTCCTTCTGACAACGTGGGGTGTGTGTGGGGGGGGCGCAAGGAGAGAAGAAAGAGTGTTTTGTGGGGACGCTCTGGACAAGTCCGAGGAGGAGCAGGGAGAGGTTCTGCGGGGGGGTGATTATTAGAGCGAGTTTGTTTGTTTGTTTGTTGCCGCAGTAGTGGAAGAACTTCGTCGTTTCTGACTGCGATTATTTTTCTGTTTTGTTTTTTTTTTTGGTTGGTTGTTTCGGTTCTGTTTGAGGCGCTGTGTTTTGTGTCGATATTTTGTTGTTATAGCCTCTCTCTCTCGCTCAATGCCAATGCCGATTTGTTTTTCCGTAGCTGTCGCTGCTTTTACATAGCCGGGAGTAAGAAGAAGACGAAGATGATCGCAGAGATTCAAGAAGTCTGTTCCATGAGCTTCTTCTACGGCGGCAGCAAGTCTGCTTTCTCAATATATTCTTGACAAGCTCCGACAGTCGAAGAAGAAGTAGAAGGTGCAATATTATTAGTCTTACTTCCTCCCCTTTCTCTTTTTGTCTCTGTGTGTTTTCCTTCGTCTATTATGTACCGTGGGTCTTTTTGTTCATTTCCTTTTTCTTCGCTGTTGTCTTGGTCTTCGGCCTTTTGTGTAATATACATGTGTGTAAGTATCAAACCGTGTTTTGTAGAGTAGGAGGAGTTGAGACGAGATCTTTCAAGGAGAATGTCTTTCAAGGAGAACATTGTGCCATGTTGTTCATCAAATACTTGCTTGCAATTGTTTCGATGTTTTTTTAACATTTCAGAGTCGTTTTGCTTTTGCTTGGACTTATTTTCTTCTTCGGCGTTTTGCGACTCTAAGTTTCTATGAATCAGATTGGAGAAAAACTGTCTGCTTCATAGTAAGTATTTCAGATGATCTTCAAGTTTTTGTTCATGGTCGTCTTTCAAGACGACCTTTAAACTAAGGTTCTGAACAGGACTACTTCCGCTTCCGGCCGGGAGCTTATCAAATAAGTCATATCTGTCTTAGAAAGTTGACAGAGAACGACGAGAGACTTAGGGACAGGAAAGAGCGAAAAATGTTCTAATCCGACCATGCCGAGTTCCTCTTCTGCTCCTAACTCTTGCACAAGAGAGTAGACATTGTTGTCTGGTAGCTGTCCAGAGTTCCGGGAATTGTTGAAATTACAGTAGCACGACGGAGTCGAGAACGCTTGCTTTGTCACAGTAGTAGTAATTCGCAGAGACTTGATGTGCGCGTGATGTGCCATGATCGAATGATCTTTCCCGTCCGGCAGAAGAAACTGGAGGGAATTGATTCCTGGCCGGCTGGCCAGAAGAATCGTAACACTGATTCTTCTGAGCTGTGCTGCTGCACTGGCTCTTCCACTGCTAACAATGCTGCAGCAGGAGATCACATTACTTACTGAGACAAGAACTCTCTATGCGATCTTAGCAGTAAGACTTTCCACTGCCATCAATCCGTCAAACCTGGAAGCCGTTCGACGTCAAAAACTGCAAAGGAACAGGACCTGTGGAAGTCGCAGATAGCTGGATTCACACCAGGATGCTTACCTGCTGCGTATTTGCCTACTACTACCTCTTTCAGAACTGAAGAAGAAGGAATCGCAAGCAGAGCTCTACCACACAATCAATTGCATCACGATCTAGTTTCCAGTCCTTTCTTTTCCAGTAGGCAAAGTCGCAAATTGCTAAGAGAATAGCGAAACACTCGGCAATCTTCGGATTAGAACATTTGCGTTTCAGCTTCAGCGTCCTTCGCTTCAAGAGAACAACAACGCACACTGGAGGAAGATCGGTATCGTCTGAAGTGTGGTTTTGCGGTTACAGATTTTTGAAGCAAAGCGAGGAGGTAGGAGTAGGGAGGAGCGAGGAGTACAAGCATGCAGGGGATGGACGCTTCCGGGAAGTACGTTCGCTACACTAATGAGCAAGTGGAGGCTTTGGAGCGTGTGTACCATGAGTGCCCCAAGCCCAGTTCTATCAGGCGCCAGCAGCTCATCAAGGACTGCCCTATCCTTGCAAACATTGAACCCAAGCAGATCAAAGTCTGGTTCCAGAACAGACGGTGCGGTGCACAGTCTCACTTGCCCCCCTTCCCCAGACAGATCTTTATTCAAATCTTCTTTTCTTACTTCTGTGATCGTCTCCACATCGTGTATTTGAGAAGGGAAAGCTGCTGTCAATGGCGGCAATATTGTATCTGAGAGCTTGCCTGCTTTGAGACACATTGTCAACCTTCTTCTTGTAGTAGAACTTGGGAGAGGGGAGCTGGGTGAGGAGGCTCCTGATGCAATATGTATGTATGGTTATGCTTGCAGGTGTCGGGAGAAGCAGCGCAAAGAAGCAACACGGTTGGTGAGTGTGAATGCAAAGTTGACAGCACTGAACAAACTCCTGATGGAGGAGAATGAGCGGCTTGCAAAGCACACCTCGCAACTCACTGTTGACAACCACTTCCTGCGGAAGCAACTGCAACAGTCACCTCCCATACCTGGCAGTAAGCGCCCACCAGATCAGGTATGCATGACTCTATACTGCAACTCCAGAGTACAGAATTGAGTTCTGTTGTTCATGAGGGGTAGTAACCTTTGATTAAGTTGAATTACAATCTGAGACCTTTTCCATGATCCCAATTCCAATCAGAGATATATGCAATTTTGTGAGGTAGCATCCCATGAAGGGAAGAAAGGGACCACCAGCAGCTCATAGTTATAGGGGGCAAAGCACAATTGTGGAGGGAATGCTAGCTCAGCACATGAGTATGTGGGTATATGTGCAGGCTGCTGTGGGCTCCACTGACACTAGCTCAGATTCAGTGGTTACTGTTGGCCTTCCACCACAGCCCACTCCACAGCATTCACCTCGTGGTACAAGCCCAGCTGGGTTAGTTCTGAAATGCCCTGTGCCACTAAGACTCTTCTCACCAGGGATGTCAATCACTGTCTTCATTGCAATCCCTGTTTCTTTTTTGGTTTTTAATATCAGCTGCTGCTTCTGTTGGTGGTCTTGTAAGTGCTTTTGGCTCACACTGGGCATAAGGAATTCTTGATTTGGTTGATCAGTGTGATGTTTCTGGGCATGTATTGCAAGCTCTTTCTGGCAAAAGAGTCATTCTGACATTTCTCTCTGACAGTTTGCACATCAGATGAACAGATAGTTTGTCTCAGCTAGAGAAACCACTGTCTTCCTCCTCTCATCAAATTTGTTGTGAATGGCAGACTGTTGTCAATAGCAGAGGAAACTGTAACAGAGTTCGTTGCTAAAGCCACGGGAACTGCAATTGACTGGATTCAGTTACCGGGTATGAAGGTGTGTGCGTCTTTGCTTCCTCTGTCAGCTCAGAGGAAAATCTTGATGTTGAGTTCTGGTACAAAGGTGTATGGTAACTGACTATCTGGTCCAATTAGATCTAATATGGTCACTCAAACTTCAAATGGATTGGGATTCTTGGGTGTAGCCTGGTCCGGATGCCATTGGCATTGTCTCCATATCTCATGGCTGTCCGGGAGTAGCAGCAAGAGCTTGTGGCTTGGTGGGGCTAGAGCCTAACAAGGTATGAAACACTTTTACACAAATGGCCATTTCTGAATGAAAATATGCTAGTGGAGAATTGCCCAGCAGAACTGACTATTCTCTCTGACTCACTCTTCATGGTATAGAGTATGATTTTGACAAGCTGACAAGCACCAGTTATACTGTGCTTATGGACCAGGTGGCAGAAATTTTGAAAGATCGGCCATCATGGCTCCCGGACTGCCGCTGCCTAGACATATTGGGTGCATTTCCAACAGGAAATGGGGGAACTGTGGAGCTCATTTACACACAGGTCAGAAAAACTATATGCCTACAACCACTTGCCTTCCTACTTCATCTAGATGTTGCTGTTTGTAACGTTGCTCTTAGAAAACCATGCATCATTGTGAACATCCATGCTCTACTGGTAAATTGCCAGTGCACACACAAACTGAAATCTGGATTCTTTGTCTACAGATGTATGCACCCACAACATTGGCTCCTCCTCGGGACTTCTGTACTTTAAGATATACCACTCTTCTTGAAGATGGAAGCTTGGTGGTATGTTGATGAAAGTCATTCTCCATACACACTAGATGTCCATGACTGCTTGCAAGTGTTTCATCTCAGTTCATCAGTGGAAGAGGGAACTGTTGGATGTCCAGACTAGCCCTTAGAGAGTTCAAGGATGCAATGCTGAACAGCAAAATTTAGTGGACCAATGCAAGATGCAAGCAACCAGTTGAGCTTTGATGAGGACATTTTTTTTCTAAATGCCTAAACTGCACTCATCAATTTGTGCAGATTTGTGAAAGATCATTGACTGGAACACAGGGGGGGCCTACAATGCCTCGTGTCCAGTCCTTTGTGAGGGCAGAGATGTTACCCAGTGGTTACTTGATTCGGCCATGTGATGGAGGGGGGTGCATTATTCACATTGTTGATCATGTGGACTTGGAGGTAGAGCTTGTGCAAAAGACCCTGTCATGGCTTCTCAAGAGACTGGCATGTTGCTTGTACATACATGATACCGTGATATTTCACTCATCAAAATGTGATAGTTGGACATAGTATGAGTTTTACACAGCATCTGTAGGGCCCTTGCAATCTGAAAGACCATTTCTCAAGATTTAGCCTTAGAAATTCTTTTCAGTTGAAACCAACCTGTCTTCAGTGCATGTGACACAGGCTAACAGAGAAGTGTGCATCTGCTAAGTGTTGACTGTAAATGCTTCTCTTGTGAGTGCAGCCATGGAGTGTCCCAGAGGTGCTGCGACCCCTCTATGAGTCTTCAGCTGTCCTGGCACAAAAGACAACAATTGTGGTAAGATATTTGCAAATTTGAAAGTCACCCCTTGGTTTTCCTGCAGGATCATTGAATGGTTTTTGTCAGCTCAGGCAGTCTTCAAAAACCTGCAATGCTTCCGGGGATCTGGCTTGTTCCAATTAAAACTCAGAATCTCATACCCAAGACATGGCTTCATAAAAAGACACACAACCTGACCTACAGATAAAGAGGCCTTTCAACGCATATTGTCCACTTCCACCTGAATTTGCACACAGAGATGTAGAGTTTGGAAATTAGATATGTGTACTTCCAGTGAATAGAGATTTTGTAATTCCTGGGTATATGAGTTTAGTTCAGAAATGCTGAAGGGTAGAAAAGAATCTAAGGTGCAGTTATAGAGCCTTGCACATTGTTGCCATCTACATTTCAAAACACAGTCTATTGGCAACATAGAATGTTTTAGTACCCTTCAAAGCTCAACTGTATTTTTGGGTGTGCAGGCATTTAGGCATTTGCGGCGGGTTGCACAAGAGGCAAGTGGTGCTGTGGGACCACGGGGTGGGCAGCAGCCTGCTGTGCTTCGAGCTCTCAGTCAGCGCCTTGCAAGGTAAACCCCTATTGGAAGCACTTGAGCGTGCTGTGAACATGCATGTGCCCAGAACTTGGACAATTGGAAAACAAGAACCAGGGATCATTTGCCTGCAGCATTTCCCTACCAGCTGGAAAATGAAAGTCATCTAATGTTACGTCATGGTCATGGGCCTACAGGGGTTTCAACCAGGCAGTGAATGGATTTCCAGATGACGGTTGGGCTGCAACAGTTAGTGATGGCATGGATGATGTAAGTGTGGTCCTCAATGAGTCTCCTACTGCCAAAGGTATGGGACAGGTAGCCGCTGACAGGCTTCTCTGTTCCCTTGGTGGAGGTATCTTATGTGCAAAGGCATCCATGCTCTTACAGGTTCGTATCATGCTGTTCTGACAATTTCTTCCTTCTTCCTTTCTGTTCCATTTTTTCATTGTCAGATCATGCCCCACTCCTAAGGCCCACCAGGGCCTCAATGTCCTGAAGGGTGATCTTTCCTGCTGAGATTGGGGCAGTGACTGACAACAGGTGATACTGGGTGTCTCTCGTAGTTTTCTAGCTAGTATCATCCTCTGCAATTTAAGATCTCATGTTGGGGGTTTAGGGACACAGTGACTTTTGTTTCTTACATATTTTGTTTATATCGACTTCAATTTTCAGTGGACTTAAATTCACAGAAGGTGCTGGCCATTAAGGTTTGATCTATTCAGCAGAACCTATTCTTATAGAATGGGACTGTATTCTGATTGCAGAATGTACCTCCAGCACTGTTGATACGGTTTTTACGGGAGCATCGATCAGAGTGGGCTGACTGTGATATTGATGCTGATGCTGCCGCCGCCTTCCGTACTAGTACTCGCAGTGGAAATGCTGGTCATGTGCAGCTGCCCCTACCTTTGGCTCATTCAGTCGAGCAAGAAGAGGTAAAGTTCTTTCACTTCTTGTGCTCTTTCAGTTCCAAGGCACATAGTTAAATAACTAAAATTGATGCATCAGAGTCTCAGAGTTTTTGAGTGAATGGTTCATAAGTACAAATGTAAACTCTGGTGCTGATTGGTTTTGGCCAACTGGTTCTGGATGTGTAGTTTCTGGAGGTTGTGAAACTGGAAAGGCATGGAGGAGCACCCAATGGTATTCACACCCGTGACAATTTCTTATTACAGGTCTCTACCTCTTGCCCATAAATTTGTGAACAGTGAAATCCCATTTCTAGCTCTCACAGTGCCTGTGAGAGACCAAACAAAATTGGTCCACAACCATGTCATGAATACAGATTTCTGAAAGAAACCCTTACCTCTTTTAGCCTTTGTGAGCTCAGCTAATGATAAAAAGGAAGTTTTGGGAAAGTTGAAGTACATACTGAACTCCATGCCATTGTGGAAAGCATGAGACTGGCCACTACCTCTTCATTTCCTAGTATCGAAGGTTTCACTAAAGGGCTCAGTTGACAAACTACTCCTTGGCATGTGTGGGATGGGGAATGCAGTTTTGTAGTGGAGTTGACGAGAATGCAGTGGGGGCCTGTGCTCAGCTTGTCTTCGCACCTGTTGATGTCGCAGTGTCAGATGATGTTCCTCTTTTACCATCAGGATTCCGAGTCATCCCTCTTGATTGCAGCCTTATTGTGAGTAGTGCCCTTATTTCAAATGTGTTCTCTGCTTTTGCTCATTCAATTGGACTGTAACTCTCTCTAGACTTCAAATGTAACGTACTTATCATAAGTGGAGTAATAAAGATGATATGCATATTGCAGGATGGGTTGGGGTTATCACGTACTCTTGATTTAGCATCAACATTAGAAGGGGGAACAGAACCAAGCCGTGAAAGCGGTACAGGCCTGAATAGTAGCTTGCGATCAGTGCTCACCATTGCATTCCAGTTTGCATATGAGGCACATATGCGTGAAGCGTGTGCAAACATGGCTCGGCAGTATGTGCGCACAGTAGTGGCCTCAGTCCAGAGGGTAGCAATGGCTCTTGCTCCCTCACGCCTGCCATTGCACCTGGGCGCCCAGCAACCTCCTGAATCTCCAGATGTGGTCACATTAACATGTCATATTCTTCAGAGTTATAGGTACAGTCCTCCTGTTCTCTTTGTTGCTCTATTTTGATTGTGTTTTGTTTCAGCATGTGCAAACTCAATCCTTGGAAGGGCCATGTAAGTTACATCAGTTTTTATATGATTTGGAGTGTGCAATTTTAGATAGACTCCATCTAGTGGTGACATCTGTTGCATTCACAAAAGTTCTGTGCCAACCTCAAGGTTTGTTTGGGATTCCAGATGAGACAGAAGTACTGATCCTTATCAGAAGCTTTCAGTGAATTATGTCAACTTCTGTATGTTTACGCAATGAAATGATACCTATGCAGACTTCATTTGGGCATAGACCTCACTAGGTCTGACTCTGGGGATGAAGGATTATTCAAGGCATTTTGGCATCACAGTGATGCCATAATGTGTTGTGCTTGGAAGGTATATTTTCTTCTTCTATTGCTTATATCATGTTGTCAGGTCAGACAGCTGAGATGTTGAAATACTGTTGTTATTAAGATGATCAGCTGAGTAACCTACCATAATGGACTTATTAGATTCACAGACATGCCTTTCTTCTTGTCCTTTTTGCTGTGTCTCTGAAGATTCAACTTGCAGTTTACATTCCTCATCTTTTAGATTAGTTGACTTAAAACTCATCAATCCTGGAGAGAGCAATGCTAACTCAGAAAATGTTTGCAATGTGACTACAGCAAGGGTTACCTGAATTCACTTTCGCAAACCAGGCAGGTTTGGATATGCTGGAAACAACATCAGGGGCATTGCAGGATTTGTCATGGGAGAAGACTCTGGATGAAAATGGTCGCAAGACTGCCTATAATGACTTCACCCAGGTCTTACAACAGGTGAGCCCAGATAGTGATGATGCAAGAACCTGTGCATGATAAAAAATATTCAGGTGCAACATCACAATCACGTCTTTGTCTAAATTAAGGTTTTCATTTGTGCAGCACTGAGTGGATCCTTCTTAGACAAACAAGAGAGCTCTTGGCAATTTGTCGACCAAGCTTTCTACATTTTGGGTGTTCATTTCATTTGCTGGATGTGGCAGGGATACGTGTATCTTCCAGCTGGAGTCCGGATATCAAGTAGGGGGCAACCAGTCACATATGAAAGGGCACTTGCCTGGAAAGTTTTGGCAGATGATGATACCACGAGGTGCATCGCATTCCTCTTCATGAATTGGTCATTTTTCACATAGTTTATGTGTTCCTCTTGTATGCTTTGCCCCTCATGAAAAAAGTGGTTTTAGACGTGAAATGCTACAGCACAGCATATGCTCATAACATTGCTGTGCAAAGGTGAAAAACATATGAGTCCTTTGGGGTTATGACATTGCGAGAGACATAACATAGCCAAGATTGACTTACAAGTCAGGAGAAGACAATTTCATTTACATTAGAATGCCAGCAGTATCGATGCATCCATCAAAAGACATTCATTGTCTCATGGCCAAACCACCAGACTTTTTCTGATTTTTCTTTTTGTAGGATAGTGTGACAACCAATGAGGGCAAACACAGAGACCTAAACATGGGGAAATCTGGATTTGAGATCCCAGATATCTAGACATGATTGTAGTGGTCTTGTCTATCATGAAAAAGATAGAAATTTTCATGATAGACAAAATTTTCATGCTTGTATTGATTTTTGTCTATCATGAAGAATTTCCATGCCGCAATCATATGGAGGTATAAACATACATATATATACATATATTATACATGATGTCTTTTCATTCACAAAGTTTTCTCTTTGTACAGCAATTAGTGTAGTGGTAGTTCTCTTCAGCAGGAGGATTATGGTGATGGTTTATATAGTTTGTGTGTGATTGACACCGTGCAACAAGTGCTGCTGACTGCACTCATTCGCAGTGTGTTGAGTTTTGGTTTCTCTGGAAGGACTGGTCTGAAATTTGAAGAACCCAGGACCAAGAGGAGTCGGTATTCGGTATGTTCAAAAGTTGATACTTGACTAACACTTGATTCATATATACTTTCAAATCGTTATTATGGAGTTCATCTGTAGATATTGTAGTAAGTGCATATTATATGTACTGAAATATCATTGCATGCTTGTTAAAATGTTTTGTGAAAAAAATACTGCAAGGGAAAATGGAGACTTGCAGAGTGGTGATGTTAGAGATCTCAACAAAAAAAATTTCAAATTCCAGATTTAGCTATTGTGAAAGTATTTTGGCAATAGATTTGTTGCCAATTAGTTTTAAGAATAATGACTTGTTCTCAAATACGGTTTGTTTTTTTTTTTAATTTTTGGTTGTCAAAAAAGAAATAATAACATTAAAAATTAAATAACACATGAATATTTTGACAACAAAATCTGCTTGTCTCCTCTACCATTATCACTCTTATACACCATCAACACAAGGTTTGACCGTTTGTGGATGTTTGTGTTGTGACGAATGAGGATATTGCAATACACATGCGGTCGGTATTTACATGAGCCCTCCTACCTACCTACCTACCCACCACGGTCATGACATCACTAACAATAGATCAAGGTATTGCATACGCATTGCATAGCCCACCCTTACCCCTTCGAACTTTGCTTAATGAAGCCTTCCTTTTACCCCCTTGATGAAAATACACGAGGCAACATTCATGTGGGGTATTGCATATAATGGACCAATCATAATGTGATGGGACTTAAATTACAATGGACCAAGTTTTTGCAATATCATCATATGGGGCCATGATGACATGGGGATTTGTTATGAAACTTGAACCAAAAAATAATTAAATCTTTGCAATTCTTGCATGTTGGGTGAAACACAAAAGAGCATCACCGATTTGAGGTGAATGAATGTGGATGTTGCATTTTATGAATCAAGTGCAATTGAAGTAACCTTAAGTAATGGAAGAGTAAGTTTTTGCAATATGGGCATTATATTCAAACCCTTACCATGCAGTGTGGCAATAGTGATTTTAAACCTTCATCAATGAGGATTGTTCATTTGACTATGGCCACAAGCAATGTTTACCTCTTACTTTGAAGGTATTGTTCATTTGGTTTTTTGGTTAATGTAAATTGTTCATGGTGGATGGGGTTATCGTGTGAAACATGGCATGTTAAGTCTATGCAATACAACATAGGGTGATCGACGCCCACAAATTGGGATTGGAAATTTTTTGTTTGGAAAATAAAATGGGTGGAAAGTTACAAAAATGAATTGGTGGACATGTATAAAAATGTTCAAATGACCATGCTACAAAAATGGTGGTGACATATTAAAAGATTCCACTATAAGGTAGGTTATAATGGTCCAAAACTATGCTTTTAAGGTCCACCTTCACTTTAGGAAGATGAATTGACATATATGCCCATGTTTTTTTGATAAGTTTCACAACTATTGTGGCCTTTGTTGCGTGATGATGGGTGAAAATTTGGTGGTGTTGGAGCATGTACTAGACGACATTTATCATAAAAGCTTCTTTTGTTATACCTTGAAACCTAATTTAACAAAAGAAAAAAATTAATGTTATGATTTAGTTGGAAGAAGGAAACAATGTAAAATACAAGGGTGCAGTTTTGCTAAAATGTACCAAAATAGTTATAATTTTATTTATATAAAAATCAGAATCAATCTAATGAATATTTTATATTTTAAAACGTTTTTTTAATCAAATTATTATCATTATTATAATTAAAGTAAAAGCATTCAAAGCACAATTTGAAAATGAATTTTTTTGGGGAATTTTTTAATAAAACCTTAACATAATAATATTTTAAAAACTTTGAAAATTGTAAATGATGTGTCAAAAAGATGTCAAAAATGTTCGTGATAAAAAAATAATCAAAAGCAAATGTTCAAGGGGACAAGTATGGCTCATTATATAGTGTGGTAGTTGGACCCATAAACTAAATGTTTACAAATTTACTGACTATGAATCATTTCTAACTCATGGTACTTGCATACTATTTGGATTGTCCTTGGTGGATTCCAATGATTAATTCTAGGCATCCCATGCAATCTTGAAGGGATTTGCATAAACAACCTTGTGTATTTGAATTATATTAACAAGTTCATCATCATTTTCAATTCATGAGAAAACATTATGTGGGATGAACCCCATACCTCATGGAAAAATGTCAATGGGTTTTACCTTGTTAAAGGTTACATGCATTAATAATCACTATTGAACCTTTTGCAAATGTTGCACTTCAACTTGAAGTTGATTCCATTCAATTTTAACGTTCTTTTTCACTTGATCAATGGCATTATTCATTAGTAGGATTTTAGAAAAAAAAACAACTATGTTTACAACTAAATTTATTATCATTTTGGATTAAACGACCATGATCACTAGAGTTGTGCTAGATAGCTTGCTTAAACAACACAATATGACATGTGTCAAGTTGTGTCCAAAACAACTATGTAATGTCCTCATGGATTTACAATTAAAATAAAAATGTGCAATCATTTAAGACACATGTAATTATGTTATAGTCATTTATGACACCATGTAATCATATTGTAGTCATTTAAGACCAAGTTTAGAATGTCATTAAGGGGAATTAAACCTTCATATCCATGGCCACAAATCAACTCTTTAACCATCTAACCAATATTTTAACTTGTGATATATTATGTCATTGCATAAACATAAACATGCATATTTCAAATCTTATGCATATTCATATCATTATTTAATTATGTAAGATCATAAATTAATTTCATATTTTACTTACATATTTAGAATTTATTTAAATATATATTTATTTAATTATTCAAATTTAATGTTTTAAAATTCTGATTCAATTATTAATTAAATATAACTTTAAATTAATTTTAAATTTTTATTTATTTAATAATTAAGTTAATTTTATTTAATACTTTGGGCCATAAATTAAAATTAAATTTAATCCATATTTTTAATTCCACATTTCTAAAATATATATATATTTCAAATTTTCAGATGTAAATATATTATATCAATTTTGAATATTTATTTCAAAAATTCAATGTAAACTTTTGAACTATAAACATACACATACACATAAATATCACATGATTTAATTTTTTTAAATAAATATAATTATCATTTATTAAACCTTTATACATGTATGCATGCCATTTGTAAAAATAACAAACTAAAATATAACTTTTTATAAATCCCTAAAAAATGATTCCACTTGAACTTCATATACACATGTGTTTTCATGTAATGCATACATGACTATTGCCATTACCAAATGACCTATGAAAAATTTTATGAATGTACATGTTAAATTATATTTTATTATGTAT
>Ga0209208_10007541_pt1 | contig 14719 bp, 8 predicted proteins | sample S1TSphfallax_3_FD_187694 | JGI IMG/M metagenome (GOLD analysis project Ga0209208, IMG submission 187694) | Host-associated microbial communities from peat moss isolated from Minnesota, USA - S1T2_Fd - Sphagnum fallax MG (SPAdes) (version 2) | ecosystem: Host-associated > Plants > Peat moss >...
TAAGTGGTTTCATATGAGCTTTATATCTTTTCAATTTTTATTTTATTTTTGGCACAAATGAAGAAATAATGTTTTCAATTTTGGTTGTCTATCAGTTTGTGTGTGTGTGTGTGTGTGTGTGTGTGTTTTTTGTTTTTTGTTTTTTTTTCTAATTTTGTGATGTTGCTCTAGTGGCAATCATCCGTAAGATGATTTAGCATTTTTAAGCAATATTAAATATATGAAAGTAGAAAAAATCTTAAGCATGCTTTGATGCATAGGCAGTTCTGACAATTTTTGGCAAATTTGTTTTGCAATGATTTCTTTTCAAAAAAAAGAATTTTGACAGAATATCCTTTTTTTGGAAATATTTCTGTCAAAATGGCGAAAATTTGCCACCAAAATAATTACCGATCAGTTTAGAGTAAAGAGAATTTTGATTGATGTTCTGAAGTGAAATGCCCTAATAAAATCACATAACCTTCTGTTTAGAGGTTTTCAAGCCCTCCCCTCATCTCTCATGATGCATAACTTCTCCCTGGGCACTCACATGACAGAACCTAGGTTGGCAAGGGGTTCTATATGGAATACAAGAGGAGCCATACTGGAGATGACTCTAGGACTAGGCCAAAGCCATCGACCCTAGGCCAAGATGTCAAAAAAAATTCTAATCCTAAATCAAGATGCCATAAATGATTTTTATCCTAAGCCCAAATGTTGAAGAATATTTTAACCCTAAATCAATATGCTTGAAAATATTCTAACACTAGGCCAAGATGCCCAAGCCAAAGTGTGCTTTGGCTTGGGGGTTGAACTTCATGATTTAGGGTCTAACACTAGGCCAAAAAGCATTGACTTTTTACCTCATTTAAAAAAAATTGTGACCTAGGGTTATTTCATATTGGTCTCAATGGTCTCAAGGACATTGAGCTAACCATGTTTGCAAAACATTTGTTTTAGGATGTTCATAGGACTTTGAGCCTATGGTCTAAAGTCCTTTTGCTTAGGGTCCTCATAATATTTTTGGTTTAGAGTGCTCATGGGACTTTTGGCTTAACATCTTTACAAGACATTTGGCTTGAGGCACTCATGGGAATTTTGGCTTAATGTCTTTACAAAAGAAATTTGGCTTCAAGTTCTTGTGGCTAAGCAATGGCTCAGGACAATTGGCGATGTTACAGTCGACTTTTTGTGAATGGCCAAGGAACTTTGGCTTAGGGCCTAGGACATTTGACTTAAGACCTAAGACTTGTGGCTTAAGGCTTAGGACATAAGGGCTAGGGCTTGAGACAGTTGGCTTAAGGCCTAGGACTTGTGGCTTAATGCCTAAGAGATTTGGCTTAGGGCCCAGGACATTTGACTTAAGACCTAACACTTGTGGCTGAAGGCCTAGAACATAAAGGCTAGGGCTTGAGACATTTGGCTTAAGGCTTAGGACTTATGGCTTAATGCCTAAGACATTTGGCTTAGGGCCCAGGACATCTGGCTTGGGGCTTGGGACTTGTGGATTAAGGCTTAGGACATTTGACTTCAGGCATTTGGCTTGAGATCCTCCTGTCCTATATCTTCAAACCTTATTATGGTCCTAGGCTTTTAAAGACATTCTGTCCTAGCACACTGAGTCCTAGGGTGTGCATGCTTATGTGATCACCAGTGTTCACACTCTTGACCTAGAAACGCAACACCATACCTACAACCCATGTTCGGCAAACCTATTCAAAATAATTAATTAAAGGAAAAAAAGGCCCACCAGCCCCAATTTGAATATTTCAAAATTCCAACAATAGTCTCTAAGTATGCTAAATCCACTAGTAAGTTTCAAAGTTATCTTGTGTTTGAACTGAGTCAATTTTCTAAAATTTTGACAAATGAATCTTAGTTCCTGGCCCAAGGGAAAACTTAAAAGGGTACCTGGATAGGACACCAAAAAATCCAGTTACAAAGGGAATTGGACCTAAGATATCCTGAGGAACTGGGTTGTAGTTTCAGAGCTTGGACATGCTTGTCATGGCTTTTACTTTATTCCTAGTGCTTCTGGAGTGGCTCTCTTGGGTTCTCTTCATTATGTGAAGCTCTGAGCAGCCTGCTTCAGATTCTATACTATATATATATATAGCTCAGGGTTCCACAAAGTGCCCTCACAGCCTCCCATTTTGCCTGGCATTGAACAGGCGAAGGGTCTATGTTTAGACCCTTGTTGGATTTTTTGGAAGGGTCCAAATGTAGGCCCTTCACCCACCTAAAGAAACACTTAGGCATAGGCTCGCGAGGAGCCAGAATTAGCCAAACCTTGCCCACTCTCTAGTACATAAATTTCTATTTTCAGGAAAAGAACGAGAAAATGTTACAATCAATTAGTGTTCCCATTTTTTGTGTTATGTAATCAAAGCCCAAATGATTTTGAGAACTCAAGTTTTGATTGGAGTAAACCTAATGTTTCTATATGTGTGTCCATTGCTTTGTAGACTCCAGAGAATGTGACCAAAATGAAAGGAGATATGAGATGGTGCGAGGACAAAACTTTAATGCACTTGGTCAAAATACACCAAGTAGCCGTGGTCACTTTGGCACTTTGTTGGTTCCAAATTTCAAGTGATGATGACAAAAAAGCATGGGCACTAGAGGACTACCATACCCTTCCCACGCGAGCAATTAGGTTTGTATTGGCCCATGGATTCTGGTGCAATTCAAGCCTCTCTTTTGCAACATATGCCACTTTTGGGAATCCAATAGCACCTAGCTAGGCTTGTGATTTCAGATTTTAGTCCACTCCATCTTTTTTAGATTGTCCAGTGCTGTGTTAAGTAAGTTCACCAATTGAAGGTTGTATGGTAGGAAGAAGGGTTGGTTAATATTCTGAGTTCTTTCAGGTTTTGTTTTATTTGGCTGGCCTGCTTGTTTGTAGGTGGGGTCTGTGTATGTGTGTGTATGTGTGGGGGTGGAAGAGATCAAAAGTAGGGACATGCTTCATGACAATTTTCCATGTCCTCACGCATGTCTTGCACCCTTCCTTGTACAGGGGCAGGTTCAGCACATGTCTTCCAATTAATTAATGAATTTTGAAGATTCCATTTAAAGAGAAATAAACGATTCCTGAAGATTTCAAACTATTCTTCATTTAGGCTAAAAAACAATTTCAGGTTTTGTTTTATTTGGGTGTTTGTGGGAGGAAGGGGGGGAGGAGGGAGAGATCAAAGGTAGGGACATGCTTCACTATGTTGTTTCATATTTTCACAAATGTCTTGTACCCTAGTACAAGGGCAGGTTCAAGACATGTCTTCAGAATAATTAATTAAAATTTGAAGATTCCCTTTAGAAAAATAAACTACTCCTGAAGATTTCAAAATATTCTTCTTTTTCTTTCAAAAACATTCAGATATTGTTTTATTTGGGTGTGCAGGTGGGGGTGTGTGTTGGGAAGGGGGGGCGGGGGGAGATCAAAGGTGGGGGGCGTGGGGACATGCTTCACCACATTTTTTCATATTCTCACAAATGTCTTGTACCCTAGTAGAAGGGCAGGTTCAGGACATGTCTTGCAAATAATTAATTAAAATTTGAAGATTCCATCTAGAAAAATAAATATATTCCTTGAAGATTTCAAAAGATTTTTCATTTACCTTCACAAAAAAAAATCTTCAAAAAAAAGTTATTTTAAAAAAATCATTTTTAGAGTAATATAATTTGTGCCAAAATTGCTAAAGTGCTACAGTTTATGAAAATGTTTCAATAATAATAATAATAATTATTATTATTAGTAAAGACATGTAAATCTTTATTAAAAAACACATCGAAGATTAGGGAAATGTACAAAGGAGTAAAATAAAAGAAAAGGGAGAAGTGATAGGATGTCAAATTGGTTCAAAGTTAATATGAAAATCTATGCATGTCCATAACTGACTACCTATGGAAGGTTAGCCATATTTACATGTCACAAACCAACAACTTGCAATACATTGGTTGTGGTGATGGGAGGTGTGTTTTGATTGGGTGGAAGTCGAAAAGTAGCTAAGCTTACAACTATCACCTAACTTAAGATGGAAGACACTTGTATCTTTTGTAATGTGATTGAAATTTTTTGACAAAGAAAAGTGACCAAGGTAAAAAGATGAAGGCTTTATATTCCCTTGAATTTTTAAGTGGCATTAGCACAATCATGTAAAAACAAATTGACATGTTTGTGTAAGCAACCAAATACTTCAATTGTTCAAAGGAGGAATTGATTAATGGGGTGTCAGTTGCAATATTTACTTTCCTTGATTTGAATTACATTTGAGGCAACAAATCCTTGAATTGCACAAGATCAGGGAAATAAATTGTCGCAACCGCACTTTTGGAAAAGTGTGGGGTGACACTCACATTCCCGAAATGGGGACTTATGAGTCCTCCAAGACTCCCAAGATTTCAGAGTTTGATCGCAGGGGTCAAAACACCTTGCTTTGAGGCGTTCTTTATATCATTGGAAAGCTATCGAAGTGTAGATGTCGAAAATGGCCTTGCATGAGCCATTTTGACATCTTCAGCACAAGTTATGGCAAAAAGAAGGGTTGGGAGTCAAACTGGCAGGGTTTAGGGTTTGGCAGTTTGACTCCCGATCACTAAAAGTCGGGAATCGACCCAACCCCAGTGTGTGCAGATAGAGTGCAACACACCGTTGGAAAGCTTTCAAAGAGAGCTACAAGTTTGCTTCAGACCTCATCCCAATTGGAGGTCCGAGCAAAAAGTTATGAACTCACAAAGTCTCGGAAGTCTAAACCGAAACATTTTCGAGACTCCTTTTTGGGAGTCCCGGGACAAAAAACCATTCGGGTGTAGGTGCCACAGAGAGACACAGAGAATACTATATGGGGGAAGGTGGTGGCTTCCCCCGAGTCCAAGCCATGGTGAGTCTTGTGAGTCCAAAGTTGCCCATGGCTTGTCCTAGCATTAAGGGTGCTTCAAAATGTGAACTAACCAACTTGTTGGTTGGTTTGATGTAGGTTCGAATAAGTAACTAAAGCTTGTCCCTCTTCCTAGTCCCATCCTGGAGCTTCAACATGCCCCTCTACCCCTTTTAATGCTGAGAGTTGGGAGTGTGCCCCCAAATTCTAAACAATTTCGTTGTTTGACTGACTTGGACCCAACTTGGGTCCAATAAGGAATTTGGGAATGCATCATAAATCCACTCATGTTGGGTTCATAATGACAACATTGGCTAAGGTGCAAATTCCATCTTTAGTAGGCACAATGTCAATTTGTCGATGAAAGGAATTGAATGTGATTGAAGGAAATGCATGTAATTGTTCTCATCCAACGTGCAAATCAACATTTCTCGCTATGACAAAGAAGGTGTCATGAATTGCATCATGGGTTTTAGTGTGTTTGTTGCCATGAACACAACATAAAAAATGGACACCCATAGGGTCAATGGGATGTGTGCACACACATCAAGGGATGTTTGCAATTAAAAGTTGAGGTGGTCCAAGTCATGCACGAAATGTTGTGCAAAAAACTAGGGAAGATAATCGAAAGGTTGGGAAGACTAGTCAAGTTGTAAGCCAAGTGCCTACCCCTAGGTTTGAACATGATACAATTCAAGCACAAAAGGCCTCAAATGTCTTGTTAAAAAGCATGCTAGAAAGGGTATGATGGTGTTAATGCTCCAATATGGAATCTTGAAGTTGAACCATTTGTGGAATGGTGAATTGTTCAAATGGAAGAAAACACACATGGGCTAGGGGTGGTAAAAAATCACATGTCACTTTGAGGTGTTGTTGGAAAAGAAATGTGTTGTTGTCAATTCGTGCTAAGGCTTTAAAAAGGAAGGGACGTTGATCAACTAAAAACTAGTAGCTATGACTGAAATGACAAGGGCCCAACTCCCTAAATAGGTAACCGAGGTGATGGTGAATGTCGATATGAACCCAACACCACTAAAAATTATTGGGAAGGAGGCTTGTTTACGAACTAAAAATCTTTTTAGGCTATCAAAAGATCATGGACCCAAAAGGCATCCAAACATTTTATGGAAGGAAAGCCAAAGGAAATAAGGAATTCCATGAAGGTGGAAAATGGAGGTGTGCATCGTAAAAAATACGATGGGCGTTGCATGAAACAACAAGTTAGAATTCCAAAGGCCACCTAGACATCACCCATTTTAAGGAGAAGGTTCACATGTCGAACATCCTCTTGAAGGGCATCTTTGATGAAGGATAATGTGAAAGTTAAGGTGCCCAATGGAACCCCCAAGACTTTAATTCTTTTGAATGGGTTGGTAAATTGGGATGGGGTGTTGAAGTCTAATGGTAGGCCAGAGGGTGATCATGCAATGCATTTCTAAGGTTGGATGGAAAGACCTATCACATGAAGTTCGGTCTAGAAGTGTTCATATATAGATGATACAATTGAAGGGGGGCCTATGATATGAGTGTCCTCTACAATGGATGGAAATAGACAAGAGGGGAAATAATTAGTTGTAAAATGTAAAACCCTAAAATGGGCTAAAATCAATAGTGCCCCCCCCAAAAGGATTACTTTGACAAATCCCCATGGCAAATGGGATGACTATGACATCACCTTCATGATTCCGATGATTGCAAAACAAAGGATATTCAAATGCTAAAATGCACTAATAAAGAGGATGAGTTGTGTGATGTCCCCACATGCTACACAAAGTTCTTGAAATATGACCCTTCTTAATAATGAATTGAATGCATTTGCCACGTCCAATTGAAAAACAACGTGGTTGGGGTGAAGGTCCGAGGTGCATTTAATGGCATGGATTATTGTTTCACAACCACCCTTAGTTGCAATTCCAAATTGGTGTGACGAAAAATATGTTGTAAAAGTTTCATGAAATTGAAAACATAAAACATGGCTTGTGAATCGATACAATGTTTCTCCCATTGCAATGGGACAAATTCCACATGAAGGCTTGGTCATGGCTAAGAGGTGGCCACTCCAAGGACACGTGCAATTTGGGGTGGAGTGTGGCTTGTACAATATGAAAACAAAGTTGGAACAATTGAAGGAATCCATTCATTGAATTTTCAAGGTGAAATAGTTTTAAATGTGTTCAAAAACCATCATAGAAGAACCACTTGCTAATAAATGCAACATGCATTGGAATGCCAACTTGAAGGAATCAAAAGAAAGCTTGAGGTCTTAGTTTAACTCGTAATCTTCGAAGAAAAGTGCGAAGTAGCCATCCAATTTGAGGTGTAATGCAGTGAGAGCTAAGGCGATGTTGGAGGATTTAGGTGCAAGAGAAAATGGTAACAAAACGCAAGTTGTTCAAGAGTATTTCCTTGCACGGCCAAAGGTTAAATTATGGAACAAATGTTTGTAAGTTGGAGGATCATGTTGGGGAAAAGGGATGGAGTTCGAATTGGCTGACAAAGCTTGGGCTCATGAAAGAAATTCCTCCTACAAGTTGTCCCAATCGCATGCTAAAAATTGTTTGAGTCGAATTTGTGTTTTCTTGTGCCTTATCACCTCGCCATGAAAAGGAAAAACGAGACACTATTCGGGTGGCAAGAGGAACCTTAGTTGAAAACCCTAATTCCTCATAAGATAATTCAAGTTGACACATAATATTTGGTTTTGAAATGTGTTTTCATCATCGTAAACCTCTAAAAACCACACACATACAAAGTAATCCTATTAAAAAAGGTTACAAAACTCATATTTGTCATGGTCCACTAGCCACATGGCAAAAAAAATGTTCTTATTTATAGTTGGGCAGGTCATCCTTTTCTTTCTTTAAAACTAAAATTTGTACATGATGGTGCTCAACAAGGTATTTAAGAGATGAAATACAATAGAAAGTAAACAAGAAAAAAACAACAAACATCAAAAGACTGAAAGAAAGAACACTAGAATGCTTTGAGTTCTTTTTCCTTTACACACTTGACTATGTGCTCGGCTTGCTTGTTGGCCATTGATCGTTAGCTTGATTGATTGACCTCTTTGACAATGTTCTTCCCTTTTTTGTGTCTTCATGGCTTTCCTTTTTCCTAAGCCCTTCCACTACTATACTAGCTAATTCACATTTCGTACCAAAAACACACCATGTTCTGTTTCTAACTTAGTAGGCTACTTTCATTGCAATGTTCTTGTCATGGTGTCTAGTCATGATGATGATTCTTTCAAAATATTCTTCCACTATTTCCTTAAAGCTTCAATTATTCCTTAGACAAAATTTAGCAAATGATTCACTTTCCAAACTAGGCATTGAATTCAAAGTTCAATTGAAGCTCCTATGAATCTAGTTCTTCAAAGTGAAGGATTTGATTGATATGTTGTCCTTTACAGAAAAAGAAGGAAAGAGTGACAATGAATTTTTGCACAAAAGATTTCAAAACAAAGAATTGACATGTATGATGTATCAAATAGTACATGCACCACCATACCCACACATGCATATATATATGGAAAAACCTTGTTTTCAAATGCATTTTAAATTAAATGATTCATTAGATTATTGCTCTTTGGATTCGAAAGATCATTGTTTTCGAACCATAAATTAGAAGAATTAAATTAATGTTGAGTCAGTAGATCAATGAAACCTTGGTAATAGATTAGAAATGGTCCTTGGGATCTCAAGAAATTGATCAAATATTGCTATTATACCTTACCATTCCTTATGGTGATCCAATGATATCTCTATTGATATGCAACATGTATATAGATTGAGACCAATATTGGCCTTTCTTGTCAATAAGTGTCATAAAATACCAATAAAGAATTTGGAGTTTCAAAAGCTCATGTTCCATATTTCCTAAATTTGAACTCAAATGTCAATTCTTAGTCTTGAAATTCATGGGTCACAAATGTGACAACTCTAGTTCAATATGTTTTCTTGCTTAGTGTGGAATTGAGGTAGACCTTTGCATTCCCTATTGCTTGACTTCATGCTTGGGACAATTTGAACATCTTTGTTTGGGGTCATTTCAATATTCAAAATCTCTTAAAATGTAATTGCATCTTCAGCAAGAGGATGAACACACTATTGAAATCTCTTTCTAGCATTGAGTTATGATGTTTTGTTCAAGAGATGAGTAGCCTATTGAGGAGTTTTTAATTCTTCCTCCCAAAACTCATAGGAAAATATTCAAATTTGATTTTTCATTTCAAGGAAGGTAGAATGTTGTCAACATGAATTAGTAGGCCAATATTGATAATGACTATTATCGAACTTCAAAAATCATAACTATTAATGCTAGAGATTGTTACCCCATGATTCAAAGTACTTATATCAATTTGAGCTTTGCATTGCTATGCACCACTAGTGACGATCAACTATTTTATATATTTTCTTATGTTTTCAATAATTCATCATTATTTATGTGAGAATTGATATTGGTATTGTCTTGATGGTTTTTTCATTACCAGTAGTGTATAAGACCAAAATTGGTTACTTAGAACCTATAAGCAATGGTAGTTATGGCTTAGGGAAGCAAGATGGGTAGGTATGACAATTAAATATTGGTCTTATATGCTTTACACATAAGGATTTTATTTATTAGTGATTTATTTTGTACTCGTATGTGGGTAAGTTAGTTACTCTAATTTAGGCACAAATAAAAATTAATTAATTTGATCTCACTTGTGACAAAACAATAAACTCTAATGTCAGAGATGTCAAATAATATAAAAGCCTCTCTACACAGAGAAGGATGTGTGTTCTCAAGAACTACTAGGTAGAATAATATTCTAGCTAATGAATGATAATATTTGATAGATTTAGATGAAAGGGGTAAGTGATTTATTCATTCTTCTTTCATTTATTTAAAAAGCTATGGGTGGAGTTTTGGGTTTATTCCCCATTTCCATACTTTTGTGTTATTAATTTATTATTTAGTTTTGTAATAGGGTTTTTATGTGTGATGAATTAATGATACAATATACTCTCCTCTTCACCTCTTTCATCCTATTCATTAGATGCGATGCCTGCCAAATTTTTTTATCTTATTGTATTCAGCAATGGGCCATTTTGATTATCACCCAGAAAATTGAAACTCGGAAAGCTCCCCAAAATAGCAATTCCTATGTGGGGATGAAGTTCCTCCCCTTTGGCTCACCTATATAAGTGAGAAGGGGAGAACTCTGGGCAAATGATATGGAATAAAGGGAGGTGCTATTGGGAACACCCTTGGGGAGCACATTAAGAACTTGGGGCACATCACGAACTCGTTGAGAACTTATGGAACATATGGGAACATGTTGGGAACACAAGAATTAAAAAACTCCATCCTCACAGCCCCTCCCCCAAGGCAAAGAATCAGATCTGTTTTGCAGCCTTCTTTGAATCCTTCCTTTCAAATCAGATTTATAGGGTACTTATTTTGTCTTGGAATTTTAAGAAATCCACAATAGCCAAGATTTAGTTCTGAATTCTTTTAGGAAGATTTGTTGCCAACCAGAGCAGAGAAAAGAAAGGTGGGCGGCTTAATTTTCAGAGGTTGGTTAGCTATATCCCTTTAGAGCTGAATTCTAAGTGTTGCTTGTTGCATGTCACACACCACGCTCTGACTGTTTCACAAACTGACAATCGGCATGAAAGAATTCATGTTGCATCACAGAGCCTAATAGAATAAGCTGTTTAAATACATAAGTAGCACCTGTGTTGGGTGGGTATCGACTATCGACTTTTGAACATACCAGCTAGTACAAGTATCAAATCTTTTCAAACAAAATCATACCAACTGATACTGGTATTCAATCTTTTTCTGAAAAATTCATACCAACCTGGTGCTCATATTGGATCTTCTTAAAAAATTTCATTCCTGCCTGGTCCTGGAAGCCTATTATGGTCCAAGGCTGGTTTTTGGCTGGTATGTGTCGCAGGTGAATACTTGGTATTGAGACTAATATGGCCTTGTTATTGAACTGGTATATTGCCTCAAGTCCCTACCAGGCAAGTACTTGAGTATGAAGCTGGTATTACCTCATGTTCCTACAAGGCAGGTCTTGGTATGAGGTTGGTATTGCCTCAGATCACACTAGTATGATGAGTTCTTTGGTATCAAGACCAGTACTAGTCTATATACCCTGCTAGCTTGGTACCCCGCTCAACACCGATTAGCACCAATGTTGTGTGGAATTAGAAATGGCCCCAAACTCCTTCCAGTTATATGGAGGTTCTTTAATCCCATAACTGTTGTTCTCAGCAGATAAGCTAATTGGTTTTGATATGTTACCAGCATTCTCAAAAAATAGAAAATAACTAAAGAACCTTCCCAAACCACAGTTCTTGGCCAGTTCTTTCATGAGAACCATTGATTCATGAGTTTTTGAAACAAATGGAACCAATCAATGGTTTTGTAGTTCTGATTTTTCCAGAAAGCCAGAACCGGTGGTTCTTTGAATTTGAAATTTCAAAAAACTGGAACCATAGGTAATTAACAAAACTCTTTCCCCATAGGGAAGAGACAAGGCATTGGTATAGGATCTTGGGCATCAAATTTTGGCTCAAGTGTGACCCACTTTGTGAGTGACATCTGGAGTATTATGTGTGCATATGACGGATGATGCATGTTCCATAGAACTGCATGCATCTAGATGAGAAAGTCTAGATGCCTTGTAAGGGAAGATTTCTTTTAGTTTGAAGTTTAAATCTGTCATAAAGGGCGGAGCCATTACATGATGAGCTACTTGTTGGTTCTTGCGATGTATATTGTCCTACATATACACACACTAACCTGACCAACTAGGAACCTGAACATGATGAGGTACATATCCGGGACAAAAAATAGAGCTTCAAATTCAAGGTTCATTCACTTATCTCCAAGTGTGTGCATATCATGCCAACAAAACTAAGCATGTTGTGGGCTTAGCTCAGGTTAGATTACACCCACAAGCAATTTTCAATTCATTTGTATATTTTTTGGATAAGTAGATGTTTTAACAGAGCATTGGTTTGAATTTGTTTTTCCTTTTTCCTTGGTGATGTCTTCGATTCATGGGCATGCCTCGTACAGCCCTCAATGAAAATTGCTAACCTTCAGGTTGTGCAGTTCAAGAGATGTTTTAATCATTTGGCCCACATGAACTAGAAGGTGAGCGAATTAGAGACGTCATATCTGTCGAAGGATTTGGTGATCAGAAGGAGCATTCACCAAAATTGCCCATATAGCGTAGTGAACATTTTCAGTAGAAAAACTCACAATTAGGAGCAGTATTCCTTTTTGGGTTTAGTTTGTGGGCCCTATGAAGGGCAATCCAAAAATTAGGGTATGCCGCTAAGTGTGGCCTGCGCACGGTATTCTTTAGTAAAAGGCGAAAGAATAGTTCGCTTTGCGCTGACCACGCGACTTGTGAGGTTACTGGGTTTCGACCCAGAGTTTATATATTCGAATTTGGGATTCTCTGGCAAAACATATGGGACAAAACGCTTCTTCGAGCATCGCACACAGGTGACCAGGAGTTTCCTGTTTGCTCTTGGAGCTTACAAATCCGCATTTGGACAAGTCGTGACGTTCTACCTCTATGATACCCTCTCCTTTGGGAGGAGCACCAATGCCATGTGGTTGGTGATTGTGGTGAGTTCCGTGGAAGTGCTGGTTGCACCCACGGTCTGCTTTCTCTGAGATCTGAGTACTGGCCACACAAAGCAAAGAATTTCCAATCAAAGCTGAATGACAACTTGAAAGACATGCCTTTCTCCTTCTTAGAACCAGTACCTTCAGTTCACTCCCTGGAAGATTGTTCATGTTTTCTGCTTGTCATAACTTGGTCACGATAACTCGATGTAAGAGCAGCTTCAGCAGTGCTCAATATGTGGCCGTGGAAATTCAAATTGGATGATGAAAAGTCAAAACATGCCGGTTTGGCTCAGCAAAATGGTTGGCAACCCAGTTGTGCACAGTTTATTGAGGCTGGTAAAAGGCACAGTACAGCCTAACACCCTCCAGAGAAGAGTGTAATAAATATGAGCTGACTGCTGCTCCATGTTTTTGATTCGCCAATCATAATGATTGGTCCAAGCGGGTTAGTATTAGTAGTCTCTCATCTATTTGCAGTTTCAGTTTTAGTTTTATGGTTGAGGTTGGGAAAAAGTAAATTACTAAACTTGGATGTGAGAAATATTTTTGCAACGTCTCATACTGAGCACCAACTTGGTGCAAGAATAATGTGATTCTCGTCAAGCCAAATGTCCCTTCAAATGCTCTCTCCATATAAGAGGACAGAGAGAGTGAGAGACATGCATGAACTTGGGTCAATGTAAGAAAAATTGAAAGTGATAGACACAGTGGAAATACCTTGCACATTGTAAAATCACAATGATCCAGCAGCTGCTTTGAGATTGAAATTGATAGCAGTATGAAGAACACTTGTACAATGACTGCCTCCCTTGGCCCCTTTTTCATTTTCGCAAGTCACTGAAAGTTTAAAATTTGCATCCAGCTGCTTGCTTTCTTCAAGCTAAGAGTTGTCTCCAGGAGCTCATGACCAGATAGATATGGTGGGCATTTTTCCATGATGGCCATAGATTGTAGGAGCTGGAGTCTAGAGCTTGTGGATATCACCTCCCTCTCCACTGTGAAGATCAGACAGTTTCATACATAGCCTTTTCATTTGCTCTCTGGTTCTCTTTGGATTCTCACATTTTTTGAACTTGGAGAAACAAATCTTACAACTCTCTTTGCTTCTTCATTTCAGCTCTCCCTGAATTTCCCACACACATGTGTCTATGATGAAGAAGGCTCAGACCTCAATGTTTTTTTTTTTTTTTTTTCTGCAATCCCTGGTTTCGCAGCTTTGTGTCTTTGGGCTTGAAACTTCTCAACCCCAGCAATGTATTCTTGTGTTCCACTGTAAATTGCTCCATTGGTCTTTTCAAATTCAATCCATAAGACAATTCGAGACTTACATGAATTCTCTTGGAAGAATTTGAAACTCAAAACAATTCAGGACTTGCTTGAATTCTCTTGGAAGATTTCGAAACTCAAGACTATTGAAGACTTGCATAGATTCTCTTTGAAAAGCTCAATGTGGGTCCATACAATTTTGACTCAAACTTAGCCTCATGATCCCCAAGGTTTCAACAAATTGGAATTGAATTTAGTCACCCCCCAATTGTTAAGGTCATAATACTGGACAGTACAAGAATGACCACATGTCAAAATGGAGTCCATAGCTGTAATGGCCTGTCAGAGATTTCCCTGTGTACTCAGGGGGCACCTTAAATCTGTAAGCATCCTCCTAACAGGAGAAGGTCATCTTACATTTCTGGGATGTGCCTTACACATTTTGTAAGGGCCCACTGTGTTTTTAAAGCACGATGAAAGGTCTCTGCAAATCTCTGAGTGGTCGTTATGCATGATAAGGCCCTCAAACAGGGGTGTTACCAGAATTCAGCGCTGCCCTTGGCTGCTGCTTTGGGCAGGTGCCTTAAGGTCACTACATATGGTAAGGCGCTCAGACGGGGGCATTACCAGATCATGTTTAGTGGTTTAGTGGTTTAGTGGCAAAGTTAATAGTGGTTTGTGAGAGGCAATTTCAGACGTTTGCTCTGAAGACAAAATCTTCAATAACTTTGCATCCATTCACATTTCTTTGGTCTTTTAGGCTCACACCTCTAAAATGTAAAGTGAACTGGTATCCCTGGGATCATTTACTTCAAAGAGGGAGTTGAAGATGTTTATGTTAAGAGTTAAAAGACACATCTTGAAGACAGAGAGCTCTCATATGGTAACAAGAAGTTTATATATTTTGACAAGCAGCAAACAAATTGTTTTGTTCTTAAGAGGGAGTGTAAGAC
>Ga0209208_10007542_pt1 | contig 14718 bp, 8 predicted proteins | sample S1TSphfallax_3_FD_187694 | JGI IMG/M metagenome (GOLD analysis project Ga0209208, IMG submission 187694) | Host-associated microbial communities from peat moss isolated from Minnesota, USA - S1T2_Fd - Sphagnum fallax MG (SPAdes) (version 2) | ecosystem: Host-associated > Plants > Peat moss >...
GTTGTTGTTTTTTATTTTTTTTTTTTTTGGCCTTTTGGCTTGAAAAGCATTTGTTTAGGGTCTCTCCATACAAATTATCATGGATGGATTTTTTTGTAGAAGGACATTTCAAAATTATTTCCTAGGTAAATGGCAACTACCTTTGTAGAAATTAATATTTTGCCATAGAAATAAGAGGGAAATTTTTCATTTCAAATTTCTGGAATTTATCGTATATATTTTGTTTAAACTTTAATCAGTTTGTTCAAATTTTATTCAAAATTTGTTGACGGTTTGGTTTAATAAATGAAATTGATCCACAAGCATCCCTTTTAAATCCATATTTCAATTTTAAAAAATAAAAATCCTGATATATGCAAGATTTTTCATATTCTTTTATATGTTTTTCAGTCACCAATTAATTTTGCATAATCCTTAGAATGATCGTTCGGCAATTCCAAAGCAATTCATACTTACCTCATTTTCAAGCCTAACTGATTCACTTCTTTCTTAATAATTACAGTCTATCTATGTAAATATAAAAATCTTTTCTTAATATCTATTTCATTCATTTTCCCTACTCACCAACATGGATATGAAAATTAAATTTGACAATGACATAAATTTGGGCTCTACGTTGCAATGCATTTATCAACGACAATTAATTAATTTTTCTTATGTTTTTATATGGTTTTCAATAATTCATCATTATTTATGTCAATGTCAAATTTAAATTAAATTAATATAAATATCATGGATGTGAATAAACAAAAATTAATGTCTTTTTATATCCACGTTGGTGGGTAGGGAAAAGGAATGAGATAATTATTAAGAAAAAAGTGATGTAGTTAAGGTTGAAAATGTGAAAGTTCTCTTTCAACTTGACTCTAATCAGGGACAACCATATGATAAGAATTGTCTAAAGACAACAATATGAATAGATTCCTAAAAATCACCCAGATTGTTCTTCCAATTTTTTTTGTCATTGGAATAATGATGAACTATTGAAAATCATATGGGAATATAAGAAGAAGAAAAAAATATTGATCATCACTGCTAATGCATAGCAACACAGAACCCAAGTTAAATAAAGTCAAGTCAAGAAATCTAGAGCCATTTATCAAATCAAAAAATAAACAACATTCCTGCCCTAAGATACAGGCTCCTACATAAGTTTCATTGGCAACCCAAACAAATTTTTGAAGATTTGGTCATTACAAATTAGGGTTTAATGTTTTCCCCAACGCTTTTACTATGGAATTTGCAAAGACAAATCACATTTTACCCTCCCCCCTTCTAGTGACATAACAACGCCTCTTGGGTGGCATTCACCAAGTGCAGTAAATGCGCACCTGCATATCCAGAGGTCCCCTTTGATGAAACTGTCATACCTCTTTCTAATGGTTTTCTTAGGGTTCAAAATTAAATCTACAAACAATTAATTGTGTACACTTGAGGCAGCCCTTCGGATCAGCAGCAACAATGTTTTAGTGTGGGCTTAATGTCCTGGCAAGAGGGCACATTACATGCCATGATGATCCATATGATGGGGCCTCCCAAAGTGTAATTTCTCACCATACCAGCTAGAGGCTGTTCTTGTAAAATCCCACTATACAGGCAGGAGGCCCCTTCACATGGCCTGCTATAGGCAAGGTCATTACATGAATTGTTACACTTTAGAAAGGGCTGATCCCATGAGCCTCTCTGCGTTTTCAGGTCTAAAACCAAACCTCCAGCTAACACCCTCGGTGTTGGCACTACAACCATCAAATTTGGGAAAGTCTTGGGCAATTAGGGCAGGCCTTCCCCAACACATGATTAGTTGGTTATAGGCAAATTGTTGTAACTTAATATACCAACTCAAAATGTGCAGAAGTGCATCCAGCAAATTGAGAGCACAGGTGTAGAAAATCACAAATGGGCACAAAAAGAACTGAAATTCTTAGTGACAAATTGTTAGCAGCCTTTGCCAACTATCAGCAGAAGAGTAGTATTCCACCCATTTTTAATTTGTCAAAGTTCAGATTCGCATTGTACCAGTATTGCTTGGTTCTGTGTGCAAAAGGTATTCTACACATTTTTCTTGGATGATCTCTGGCTTTTTATGACACATTTTGTGTTCAAAACTGGGGGAAGTTTGAACACACAAAAGGTCCCCCACCATACCAAGTTGCAAAGGGCCCCTTACAAGTCCAATTGAGTTGTAAGAGCACTCATCGGTGCCAGTTAGTTCCTACTTCACACAAAATAAGGCCACTTCTTTCCAAGAAGAGCCTTCCTGACTTGAGATTTCAGGATTTATGGCTTTCCAAATTGCACTAAGCTATGTAGCTTTTATGTTGTAAAGATGTTCCAAGACCTTGAAAAACCTTTTAGATTTTGCTTTATGTAGATCAAGGACATGTTACATAATACAATATCTGCAACTAGATTTTACAGGGTCTTACAAATTTTGTTGGGTCCCATCCCAGCTAGGCTGTACAGGTCCTTACAAATTTTGCAAGGTCCCAATCCAGCTGGGGTGTACAGGGCCTTAGAAAACTCTGTAAGGTCCCAGCACACCTAGGCTACAGGTACAGGGTCTTACGAAATTTGTAAGGCCACAACAGCCCAACTAGGCTATACAGGGTCTTACAAAAGTTGTAAGGCCACAACAGCACAGCTAGGCTGTACAGGGTCTTATGAAATTTGTAAGGCCACAACAGCCCAGCTAGGCAAAACAGGGTCTTATGAAATTTGTAAGGCCACAACAGCCCAGATAGGCTGTACAGGGTCTTACAAAATTTGTAAGGTCACAACAGCCCAACTAGGCTGTGAAGGACCTTACAAATTTTGTTAGGTCCCAGCCCAGTGAGGCCATACAAGACCTTACAAATTTTGTGAGGTCCCTGCTGAGTGAGGCTGTACAGGTCCTTGCAAAATTTGTAAGGTCCCAGTGAAGTGAGGTTGTATAGGGCCTTACATATTTTGAAGTCCCAGTTGAGGTGTGATCATAATTTGATAGGCTTTAAAAGTAAGAGAAGGGGATACTCTAATTCAAACCCTTGCACAATTTTTGATACCTTCCACTCAATGGACCAGCCTCACAATGGGTACCTCAAATCCTGAAAGGTTCTCAAGGTAGGGCCATTCTCGTATTCCAATTCACCTCCAAATTTTTGGCCAGGTCTCTAGTGTTGTTACTGGTTCAAAAGCTGTTGCTGACTAAGAGAAACTGTTGGTACATTGCAAATGCACGACTAGTCATCAAAGGGATGTTTCTGGCAATGAAAACTGATCCCCAAAACAGACCCTAAATTGAAAGATGCACCCAATGTAGTCTAGTAAGTAGCACCCCAATGTACACTGTTCTGCACCCCCAAAGTTCTGTTTTGAACAACATTTTGGCATGTTTTATCACCAGAATCGATCCTCTGAACCCCAAGTGTGGCACCTGACTCAGAATTCCTTAGCTTATCATATTGAACAATTGTCCATGACAATAGAGTCCAAACATCCCAAATCCCAATACAAGAGCAAGTCTGTTAGGTATACATATATATATATATATTTGTGTGTCTCTTTCTTTGTTTCTCTCTATATAGCTACTACATGTGGGTGTACCTTTGGTTTGTTATTTTCAGATGTGGGTTGTTGTATCTCACGGTTGATGTTCGTTTCTTTCTGGGTTTTATGATTCTCTTTCTCAGTTTCTTTGCTGAGTCATCATAAAGATTCATTGCATCTCCCGACCTTTATTTGTCCACAGCTTACAGTTGCCCAGTTGGCTCGCCTGATCCCAACAACAGTGGAGGGCATTCCAGTCTGCTCTTGGGATTGTTGGAACATGAAGCTGGCAATGTTGTGTGTGCATTTTTTTCCCCCCCAATAGGCTTTAAATTTCTCTTTTTAAAACCATCTTTGTGATGCTGACTAATGGTGATCATCCATAACAATTGAGTCATACTCTTCTATTTCTGATTACATAACAAATATAACACTGGAAATTTATCAATTTATAAAAAAATCTAGTGATGAAAAACTACCAGAAATTTGTGATTTTTGTACTATCTATTTTAGAAATTTGTGAATTTCAGAGGAAGGAATTTTGTCGGTTTCATGTAAGATTGTAAGATCCATCTCCTTCAAAAATGGGAGAACCCTTGAAGTCCTAGCCGATCTCATCTATACTACGTTACAAGTTTCTGCGAGTGTTGGCTGCAGCCTGCTCCAGCCTCCAGATGCCCAACAGCATCTTATTTTGCACCGAACACATATTTGGTTGTTGAAATGAGTTTTGAGCAGGTCTCAGGCTCAAATGTTGAAACCCTAGTATACAGATTGATAGGCGTCCTGGTATCAAAGAGCTGAGCACACTTGTATGAATTCAGACAATAGCCTTGGACCCATCTTTGCCAGATAAGGACCTGAGGTTATATATATAGACTTTTACTCAAACTCTATTGATTTATTTGAATTTGACAAATTTACAAGGAATGTCATAGCTAGGGAGAAATTAGTACATAAGTTTTAATATATGAGTCAACACAAGAATTACAAAATTTGAATATTTAGTTTACATAGCTCAAATGAACTTCATAAAATTTTAGTTTCTGTTAGGGAAAAAAAATTGGAAAATGAATGACTTCTCTAATTAATTAATTATTATTTTTTAATGTGCCAAACCTGACCCTATCCTATAATGTGTATGCTTGGCAATTATAAATAAATAAAAAATATGAACTCAAAGAAATTCCCATTGACCCTTAAGAAATTCCCATACTATTATTATTATCAAGAGCAATACCTTATACACCCCCAGGGAACTTGGCAAGTGTCAATTGTGGTGCCCAGGGGAAATGTTATTGACAACATGGATGAAAAAAAGATTTCAAGTAAATGTCAAATTTTAATACATGGATGCCTTTTTAAAATGAAAAATCTCTTGGTTCAAAAATATATATGTGTGTGTGTTTTTTCATTATCACCCATGAACTTATTTTGAGATACCAATGTAATTTAATGTACCCCATTGGAATGAGGGTTTACAACCTTTTGAGTGGTCAACCTTGGTCACAGTGAACCAGCACCCACCGGCACACTATCCACTGGATGCCTCTTACTACTTAGTTTAGGATGAAACTCAACTGAATTAATATTTGGTTTCACCTTAGTAACTAATTTTCTAGGCAATAGGCCTCATATATCGGTAGATAGGTAGGAAAATAGGTAAATACTAGGTAAGTAGATGGTTTATACATAGGTAAGGGGAGTTTTTATTACCTACCTACCCACAACCTGCTTGTGGGCAGTTAGTAGGGGCCAGAGTGAACCAGCATCCACCAGTGCACCAGTTGGTCGTTCTGTCCATAGGATGAGTTGTATTTCTTTCATCTGGTTTCTGACCATGTGTGAACCAACACTGCACCACAGTCAACTTTTTTTTGGCTGCTGACCTTTGACCCTTTTTTTAAAATTTTCGGTGCTTTTTTCCCAACCTTGACCATATTATCTTCCAACATAGTTACCCTAATTCCCTAGCTACCCTACTAACCTAGCTATATTATTTGCTTACATCTTGACCTTACTTACCAACCCCCTACCTACTTACATTATATCTGTTTGTGGTTAGACCTTTGTTTTTGTCATTTCTAATTCATATTTTCATGAATTTTTTTAACAAAGTATTAATGCAATGCTTACATTTGAGGCATGCAAACATAATACAAGTGTGAGGTTACAATTACAACAAGACAAAACTTGTATGTATTGATCCAAATCACAACTATTAATTTTTTTGAAAATGTTTAAAAAACGTAAAACATGAACTTTATGTCATTATTTATGCCAAAGAAACCCAAAATATATATGTTAATCTCAAGAGACCCCTTTCTAAAATTATTTCTATTAACCACCATGGCATGTGTTAACCGATAAATTCTTGTTGTAACCAATTTAGTGTAAAGTTCATGGTGATAGAATTGAAGTTGAATGACATTGGTTACAAATTAATATTTTTATAGTTACTCAAAATTTGCATCAAACACATGATAGACATTAATATACAAGTTTGAAAAATGTAAACCAAACCCAAAAGGAATTACTTGGGTATGTACACATATTGTCTATTGGATTTATTTTTAATAAGAAAAATTAGAAAGCATTGGGAAACTAATTATGGAAAAATAGGAAATTAAGGAAATTATAAAAAGAAATTAGTCTTCTGGAATTTTAAAGACCAGTAAAAATGTAAAAGTAAGGGGCAAAAATCCATTAGGACAAACATGAAAAAGAAATGAACAAAATTTCTAACATTTTAAAAAACAGAAAATTTTAGAAAAACAAGGCAAAAACCCCAAAAAATCTTCTTATTTTTAAAGGGAAAAAAAAGCAATATAAAGGACACAAAAAATAAAATTCTTTTTCTTGAATTAAAATAAACAAGCAAAGAAGAAGAAAATAATTTAAAAAGAAATAGAATATAAGAAAGAAAGTAGACTTATTTTTCTAGAATTTAAAGAAGTAGAAAAAAAACAAGAAAAAACCAAAACAATTTTTGTCTTCTTCTCCTTCTCTTTCCTACTTCTTCTTTTTGTTTCTGTTCTTATTTCACAAACCAAAACAAAAAAGACAAGGAAAAAAGCAAAGGTATACTTGGCATGATGTGCATAACCAAGAGATTGTGCAACAAGTAATGGCAGCAAGCATAATGATGTGGTGAAAAAGAAGGAAAAGGAAAATAGAAAGAGAAGGAGATGATAAAGAAGTTGTAACAATAAAAGAGATGAAAAACCTAAAGTAGCAAAAAAAATGATTTAATAAAAACCTATAGCAACAATAAAAGAGAAGAAGAAAAAAAATACAATAGTAGTATTTTTTTTTTTAAATGATGAAAAAATCAGAATAACTGCAATGAAAGAGAAGAAGAAGAAACAACAAAGAAGGAGGAGAAGATGAAAGAAGAGGACAGAAAAAGGGTGGGAGTGGGGGGGGGAGGGGGTGTGGTTGGGGAGGTTTTGAAATTCAAGAGAAAGTTGGGTTAGCAAAAAAAAAATTAATTTAAAATTCATCTCAAGGTTTGGTTTGGTTTAGGTTAAATGATTTGAGTTCATCTCAAATGGTCGAAACAACCTCATCCACAACTGGTGCATTCGTGGGTGTTGGTTCACTCAAGCCGTTAGTAAGTAGGTTAAAAAAAACAACCAAGCCAACTACGATGGTTAGATAGGGAACGGAAACCCAACAGAAAACTGCTTCCTGACCACTTACCGTCATTGTGCACTGGTGGGTGCTGGTTCACAGTGGCCATCAACCTTGACTTATACTTGGTGGATTATTTCTCTGCCCTTTCCTCCCTTTCTGAACAACTTGCCATTATTATAACAAAATCACAGTGATCACTTCCAACACTCCTGAAAACCGCAAACATCTCAACTAGTGTATATAAAGTTAGAGCCTTATTTTCAAATTAGTCACATTTTAACTGTAAAGCAGTCACAGAAATTTCCTACTATTTTATTGGGAGTGCACCTTATGTTACTCATGCACTTGAAGGAATTTCCTAAGTACATTTAGAGGGAACCTTATATTTATTCATTTTCCTCCTAAAATATGTGGAATATTGAATCTACTCCTTAAGAGTGGGAGGGACATTACACGCACTCAAGTTCCTCTTACTTTTAAGGAGTAGGCAAAAGAACCCTCCCCTTTTACACCTTGAGATCTACCTATATATAGGGTAGTGCCCCAGGAATGGGCGTTCTCACTCGCTTGCTCTAGGCAGAGCCAAGGAGCAATTATTTTAGGAACACTCACACTTTGAGGGAGTTTCTTGGCATAAAGACCCAACATTTCTTTATCTTTTCTTTAGATTTCTGTTGCATCTCTTTGTCAGATGGATGGAAATCGCTAGAAGGCAGATGGATGGCAATAAAGAGAGGGCGGACAAATGTCACAAGTTTTTGTTATACCATAGTACCTTTATCATTTCGACAGAAATTAAATTATTTTTTTGTTTTACCAAACTTTTGAAATTTTATTTAATATTTGTGCCGAAATTTTAATAAAATCAAAACTATCAGTGTCAAGTTTGAACCACATGCCTGCAAGGACATTGTTTTCAAATTGAAGCAGTCTAGACACTTAAGGCTCTTCCATAATGTTAAAAAAAATCTGTGTTTATTATTTTATATAACCATTACTTATCGAAAATTTCAGGATTAAAAAACCAAGTGTCTAAGTTAAGATTTAAATTTTTATTAATTATTGGGCAGTCTACTGCCGAAATGGTAAAGGTACTACAGTATTAGATCATGGTGAGAAGAGAAAGAACACCCATAAATTTGTCCACTACTATAGATCATGGTGTGTTTGCCAGTCAGCACCCATTTTGTGCCAATCTATGTGACCTCAATAAATCCGCTCTCCTTGTGGACAAAATGTGCATATATCTAGACATAAACAAGAGAAAAAAGTACTTGACTTGGGGGGGAGGTAAGCATGAAGCACCTGGAAACCTTGTACATACATGAATGGGAATAATCTTTTTCAATTTATCTGTCAACTGACTTTGTTTGATTTCTATGTTGCAGATGGAATTTGAGCAGGAGTTGGATGCATGAAAACTTTCAATAATCATCGGTTTTGGGCTTCACAAAGACTTGGTCCAATAACATTCATCTGGTTTCCATCTGTTTTTTAAAAAATTATTGACAATAAAATGGGCTCAATCTCCTCGTCCCCCCTAGTCCCTTCTTGCCCAAGAAATCCTCCCATTGCAGTGTTCATAATTTTAAGATGCCAGTCAGCAGTAGACACAAGAGTGGTATGTAGCAGCTTTTGTTTTTGGATTTTGGAAAACCAATGAACTAAACGTTGTTAAAGAAAGAGACACTACAGTTGCAGCTTCTGACAACCAGCCTTGCAAATGGACCATTTGAGTTGTTTGAAGTTTGAACATCACTTATGCCAAAAGGTTTTTTTTTTTTTAGTTTGTGTGTGAAAGAGTCAAAGAACTAACTAACCAACCAAGAAGGGTAGGAAGCCTAGTGCATTGGGTGCTCCATAGTTAATGGTTCACTTGAACCTTGCACACTTGAGCCTTTGTGCAATTAGCCAATTTTACTCCAGCTAACGTGAAGGAAATGGCCAACCACTCTCCCAAAATGGGGATTACCAATGACCACACTCTCTCACCTCAAAATGGGGATTACCAATGACTGCACTCTCTCATCTCAAAATGGGGATTACCCATGGCTGCTCTCTATTACCTCAAAATGATGTTACCCATAATCTGGGTTGCATAATCCTAAATCAAAGTGGGCAGGACTAAGTTGTAAGCAACCCCTGTTAAGGCAGTGAAAGTTGATTTTGTGTAGGGTAAAATCCTAGGATGGGGTACATTCTCAAAATAAGGGGCCTAGGATGAGGCAATAGCCAAGTCCAACCTTGCATTTTGGGAATGTCCCCCACCCATAGGCTTTACCTATCATAAAGCACGAGGCAAAATTTATCATGAACCAAACCTATGTAAATGACAAGGCATATGGATGGGAGGGTTTTTATGCCTACCAATCAATAGTGAGAGGGGTCTAACACCTATAAGTAGGCATAATTTGCTTCCCATTCTTCAGGAGTAGGCATAATATCCCTCCCAATTTCTAGGCGGGAAATTGATGGATATAAGGTGCCCTCCACATACAGGACAAATTTTCTCTGAGTGCTTTACAAAGCCCATGTGTACTTGCAATGCATAGGAACACAAAGCATAAGACAATTCAAAAGTGGTAGCATTTCAAGAAGGAAATGGCAAAATATTCTTGATCCTCAATGTTAAACTTCACACAAAAGCATAAAAACCAAAACATACGATAGACATGAGTCAAACGCCATGCAAAACCACACAGATGGATACCAACAAGGTGCCACACTGACACCCACAAAGTTAGTAGGGGGTGTTTAACCCCCTTGTGCAATCAACTAGTGGGCTCGCACTTAGAAACCCACCAATTAAATTGCTTACATGATGTTAAGGGTTAATTTCTTCCTTCATTACCACAGTTTGTCCCATTGATGCATAGTTCATTTGGGGATTCTCTCCTAATCACAAGGGAAGAGCCACCAAATTACAGTCCACACATTTGCATGTTTTGAGGAATTTGGAGAACAGAACTTGAGGTGTGACAGCAGCAGGTTTTTGAAAACTAGGCATAATATAAGCAGACCACTACCCCAGGGCCTCTCCCCCAGTACTACTGGTAGAAGGCCCCACTGTAAGGACCCACCCTGCTCAGGGGTGTTTTCCAAATAGGAATGCCTGCCTATGAGGTCATTATGCAGTAAACAAGCACCCCTGATACGCAATCTGGATCCTAGTCAGTCATTCTGACAAGGCCAGTAGGCTGAGCCCTAGCGACAAACTAGGTGGTAGAATGTGCCCTACGGGGCAAGTTCTTTGGCACAAAGGATCATAGGTAGGTAGGTATGAAGTAAGCAGCGGGGGTAGGTAGGAAATGATAGAATCAGCTACCACAGGCTTTTTAACCCACTTCTCTCACAGCATTGGGATTAGGTCCAACCTATTTTCTTGGGGGAATAAAGTTATCCTTAATATCATAGCCGGTTTGGGTATACAGCATATATATAAATCTGTGTGTGTGTATAAATGGCATTTTGCAGTGAGCCACTGAGCAGATCAGCTCCCATGCACCACTGAAAGAGGGGATAAAGCAGCCCCAAAGACAGGGCAACTTGACAGATAACTCTATTGCCTTCAAAAAAACAAAACAAAACCAGGAAGTGGATATACATAGCTTTTGTATGTCCGTGCATTTGGATATGGCTTTGGAAAAAAGACACTCAGAGGATGGATCATGGATCTCAGTATGAAATACTAAAACTCAGCGTTTAATGCACAAGGTTTGAATGTAGTTATAGTAGTTGTACAGGTAGGAGCAGTGAAAATATATGTAGCAAGAGTGGAGGCGCTCAGGAAAAAGCAAAGACAGGATGAAACTCAAAACAGCTCGGAAAACTAGTCTGGGTCCCAAGTTATTTCGTTTTGTAAAATTTTCATTTCCAGGTAGGCTATGCGCTTGATGCCCTGTTATGCCGAAACTCACAGTCCTCGCCCCCTTGATCGCAGGACTATATGCATAACTCTAATATACTAAATGTGTTCACAGACCATTATCGTGAGCCCCAAGTTTGTTGTCCGACCAACTGGCAACATCTAGAAACAACAGGCAACTCACATTATCTTATATGGAGGACATGTGGTGTAAACCTGCCAAACTTTACTACCATACATGGAGAGAGAATGAGATGCTATATACCCTCCCCCTCCCATCAAGTTCCATCTGGCAAATAGAGCAGGCAATTGCAACAATATGACACTTGCATGGTTGTTTTACATGGTTGAATGTTGTTCTGCAAAAAATGAAAATAAATGATTAAATACATTGTTTTACTAAAACTAGAAAGTAGGCTAGTGGTGGGTATATTTGGTGATCTCTCTAAAAGTCCCTGATTCCAGTCTTGGTTGGAGATGTAGCAAAACATTTAAACATCATTAAATGTTTTTATCAAATAGGTTTTAAACTTTAAGAAGGGGGATTGTGTAGAATAATATAGAACCACACTGCTCCAAACGTATGTCACTTCATATGCTAGATAGAACTTGATGGAGAGTGTTTAATGTCTCCTAGAGAAAGAGAATATACATACCTATTTCGTATACAATCGATAAGGGGAGACATTAAATAACATGTAACAAGCTTTGTTTGAAGCCCAATTATTGAGCTTTGCATAGTTCTACACATTGTGCAATTCATGTCCTTCACAATCAACATTTGTCTTATTTGAAAAATATTTTAATTACATTTTTGAATTTGTCCCATTCAATTTGAACCAACGTTGGGCAAGTATCAAAAAAAACACCAATTCTCAAGTTGGTTTTCAAGTCAATTATTATTTAGGTTTAAATCTTCAAAAGTATCATTTGATCTCAACCTTGATACTTAGGGTGATAATAAGCATAACCATTGGGTCCAATTTTTTACCACTAGAAGTTTTGATATTTAATAATAGGTACAAAGGTTGGTAAGTGGAAATTCAAACTCAAAACCTTCTTAAGGTCAAAGAAAACATTTATCACAAGTAAACACCTCCACTAGGTTTAAACAATTGGCACATTATAAGATGACACAAGGTCAAAGAGGGATAAAGCCGGTAGAAGGGAAACCAAAACTAATTAATGGAAACTATTTAAAGCATACATTAATACATCACTTAAATTTGGAAGGTGGGACCAGTAAATGTCCTAGAAAATTAAGTTTTAAGTTCTTGATTGGAAAAGGGCTTCTTGATAAAGGAACGATGGAAACAATAAGGTTGTTTGTCAATTGGGTTGTAACCCTTGGTTAAATGCACTAAACGTTGTGTTGGAACATGAAATCCTTTCAAAACTTGTCAACATGCATAATCTTTTATGTTAGTTACAACATGCAAAGGGATCTAGATGTTCTAATGGGGTTGTTAAGTAACAAGTTTTGCATTAATTGAAGCAATGTCATAGGAGTTTGGGAAAAAATTAGTATTTTCATGTGGTTGGTGAAGTGTGGCAACGCTAACTCTTCTTATCTTGTAGTTTTGTTGTATTCAAGGTGAAAGTTGTTGGTTGGAAGGTGCATAAGGGAGGCAATGTTGTCAAACATGTTGCTCCTATCACTCGCCTAACTAGACATTGCGAATATGAAAAGGTTGAAGGTATGTCTATTATGCAAGGGTTTTTTCTTGGCTTGACAAGGTTGTTAGCTAGTGTTGAAGGTGCCAACGGCTAAGCATTTGGGGTTGAAGCTTATGAGGGTCATGGGAACCTAGGTTCATTAATGTATATTGTTTTGGGTGTCACATGTGTTGCAAATGTACTAGGCAATGGCGAGTGAATTATAGCTATCACTTTGTGGCAATAATGAGCAAGATGTCAAAGTAACTACAAATCATCCAACTATTGTGCAACTACAAATTGTCCAATTGTTGTGTAGTTTTTGCTAGGCCACCAAACTACATCCCCACAATGGATGTAGACATGGCAAATGTGCAAATGTGTTGCACAACTTTACATGTGGCTAGGTTTTGTTCTTAAAATAGTTTTTGTACTTTGAACATCATGAATGACTTCATAACAACATTGTTTATTATAAAAGGAAAGGAGAGAGAAATGTTGGTTCTTTCTCTTGGCCTTGTTATATCTCAATGAGTTTCTTCTAGGTGAAGTAAGTTTTGAAATCTTATGTTTAGCTTTGTGCAATGGTAAAAGAGTTGAAAAGGTGTTATGTGTTACATGTTTGTGTGTGTTTGAGTACATTCATCATTAAACAATAACTTTACATGTGTAAAGAAACATATGGTAGTTCTATTTAAAAGTTGAGCATATCGATGACAATTTTATTTAAGCTAAAGGCATTGACACATTCAAAAAAATAAGAACCACCAAACATTAGTTTGAACCCACAACTTTAAGGAACTAGGAATTAATACCCATCCCTAGCCTACTTGTTATCATTTACAATGTCAAGATCTTCTATTGTGTCTCTTTAATTTTTTTCTAAACATTAAACAAACCTTCATAAAAATAATGTAGTTCATCACATTAATGTTCATTAATGAATATCTAGCATCTTCCATGGATAGATAGTTCTTTTAATCCATCTATACATTCATGTGTTCCCACTTGCTTAGGTTCCATTATGTTACTCCACATATATGTATATATATATAGATCCCAAGCAAGGGTTTGAGATGAATATGTCGGAAATGTATGTACCAACATAGGCATATTAACTACTATGTGTGTCATAACTTTAACTTGTGTTTGGGACTAATTCTTGAAGAAATAAGAAAATGTTTTTCTTAGAACCAAATGATGCATAACAATTTCATAAGGCAACAAATGACAATTTTGCCTCCCAATCAAGCCACCAAAAAGGTTAAAATAAACTTACCCTGATTTTACTGTCCTATAAAGTTGCCTTCCACATTTTTCAAACTCTAAAACCATAGTTCATTGTTTTGCAACCACAAAATTAGTTTACTACAACGCCCCACATGTAGTGTCCAAACTTACAAGGATGCAAATATAAAAAATTGAAATCATGGAAGGTTCAATAATGGCAAAATTGGTTACTAAAGGTATAATTTATAAATAATATTAGTCACAAAATAGAGTAGAAAGATGGACATATATGATATGTAAATAATAATTCTCACAAGCACTACACATGCAAGACATTAAAACACCCCCCTTATGAACACGTGTTAATGCAACACCCTATCCAACGCCCACATGGTTTTCTTACAAGGTTTGAATAATGTCATGTTGGAAAAAGGTCAAATAGAACAACGTAAAAACCCATCAAATGGAACTAAATTACCAGTCGGCATTTTGTATGTATCTTGAATGGTTGTGCATTTGAGATTGGTGAGCAAATGCAAAACAAATTTTGTTGTAGGACATGGAAGACCACAAGTGTGATAATGGAGATCATGAACTTTACAATTGTGCAAGACACCGCCAATTGATACTCCTAAAGTTCATAAAGGCATGTTTACTATCCCTTTTACACATGTGGATCTTTTTATTAAGAATCATCTTTGGATTCATATGTGGCTTAGTTGACTATTTTTAGTTAAGTGCAAAGAAAAGTCAAATGTTTAACCTCACTTGTGACAAAACACAAGATATTTTTCTAATGTCAAATA
>Ga0209208_10007543_pt1 | contig 14718 bp, 13 predicted proteins | sample S1TSphfallax_3_FD_187694 | JGI IMG/M metagenome (GOLD analysis project Ga0209208, IMG submission 187694) | Host-associated microbial communities from peat moss isolated from Minnesota, USA - S1T2_Fd - Sphagnum fallax MG (SPAdes) (version 2) | ecosystem: Host-associated > Plants > Peat moss >...
AAATAGATGGTCATGAAGAAAAAAATGATTAAATAACACAGTTTGAAGTTGAAAGCCTATAACAAATTGTAATGCACAACAAAGCTTCAACTTTGTGACAAGTTGAAACAAAAGAAAAATGTAGAATTTAATCAAAAAAATTCATTGAATTCTAAGTAGTAATCATCCCCATTTGTTGTACACAAAAGCTTTGTGAATGCTCGTTGTCAAGAGAAAATGGTAACATATGTCTATTAACAATTGTTTCTAGCAAAAATGTGGCCATGTGTTCTCATTTTCTCCATTGCACTACAACTACACCATCATGTTCAAAAATTTCAAAGTACTTTCCATTTATTTCCCAAAACCTCTAATTCTTCAATTCTATTTGTTTTGGATTCCTATCAAATAATCTAATCAACGTTCTAGTTTTTAAGCTTCAATTAGGTTGGTTTTTTATCAAATAACCTCATCAACATTTCAATTTTCAAGCTTTCATTAGGTTTATTTCCTATCAAATAACCTCATCAACATTTCAATTTTCAAGCTTTCATTAGGTTGATTTCCTATCAAATAACCTCATCAACATTTCAATTTTCAAGCTTTCATTAGGTCGATTTCCTATCAAATAACCTCATTGACATTTTGGTTTTCAAATGATGACGACAAGGAGTTTCTTTTGAAATTCCTTCATGGTTTTGGGTGTTAGTGAGGTTGCAAAGGCAAATCTTTAAAAAGGAAAAATTATTGAATTGGGGGCAGGGCGGATATGGCAATGATGAAAATCATTGATCCAAATCTAAAAGTGGGGGGTTTCACTAATTAAGAACCACTTATGATATATGCCTATATATCCAATGTGAAAATCAACAAAAAATCAAAGGTTTTTAAAAACACCATTCAACATTAATTGTAACCATTGTTGGCCAATTGTAACTTTTCGTTGGTTATCAACATGCGTATTAACCAAATATGCATGACAACGATGGACATATTCAAAGTTTGTAATATTTTCATTAACTAGCCCTATTCGCAATCAATGGATGTTTTCCATCATGATAACCTTATTGTATTCATATGCATTTGTGGTGTTGACATTGTGTGTTCATATCCACTCATTAGTGTTGAAAGAAGTTTGGATATGACTTTTATTCAAAGAGGGTTTAGAGTTTATGGGCAAAGAGAACAACCCACAACTTTCTTTTATTATTGTCATATGTTAATTGCGTCTATCGATGTTAAATTTTCTTGTCAACAACAACTTTAGTTAAATCAACTATTTTTGAGTTGTTTTGTGAAGGTAATCATCAACGAGAAAGGTGATGGAGCTATTAACGTCTCCAATAGCTTGTAAGTTGCCGACAAAAAGTTTTAGAACATGCTAGCTTGAAAATGTCAAGGTTTGTGCATGTTTGGCAACATTCGACAAATGCCATTAGCTTCTTTCATTTTTTAATTTTTTTAATCATCTCATTTTCTTGTTGTTGGCTTGTTCATTGTTCACATATAACATCCACTAAGTTCTTGCACTTTATTTTTCTTCTATTTGTTTGTTTTCAGGCTATTGGTTGTTCATTATTCACACGTGACAAGCACTGGGTTCTTGCATTTTATTTTTCTTCTATTGTCTTGTATTCTAGTTGTCAACCGTTCATTGTCCACACACACATGCACTAAGTTCTTACACTTTACTTCTCTTCTATTGCATTGTTTTTTAACTATTGGTTTGTTCATTAATCACACATGTTTGCAAGCACCAATATTTGTGAATCGTTATAACATTTTGTGCAATGTGTTTTGTTTAGTTTTTTTTGGAAGCCTTATGTTCTTGAACTTGAACATCACAAATTGTGATCAAATAGGGCCATCACATTTTCAACATGACACCCTCATCATATTTTTCACACAAAATTAGGTTTTTCCTTTCCACTAGTTTTTTTTTTTTTTTTTTTTCTAAATTCAATTATTTGGACACTTTCACATTTTTTCTTTCCAATTTCATTTTATAATGTTAATTGCTAATGTTTTGTGTTTTCATGGAATTAGGTTTTATAATTAGGTTTTGCTACTATGTATGTTTTTATATTGGTTAAAAATGACATTTTTATTGTTGAAAATGTTAGTGCAATCAATGACAAACTTGCTTGTGATGTGAATGTCAATTAAATTGCCAACATTTCAAATGTTGAAACATCCACTTGCAATGTGATGACTTATTAGAAAATGATGAAGTGCATCTTGTAATTATAAAAATTCAAGCTCAAATGTGGAGAACACACAATAAAAACTCAATTGGTTAGGGGTTATTTACTATCATCAACAACTTGCTTATTAATCTCATGAACCCACAAATGCTAAAATGTATCATTTGCAAGTTTCAACAAGTAGACGGTAATATTTTAAACCAAAATTTTGTTATTCACAAGGGGTTCATAAAATATAATAAAGCAAATGATGTTGCTCCTATGAAAACTCATGTTGATTCTACACATTTTTATTTGGTTGCAAAAAGAAAGTTGATATTAATTGATAAATCTATGGCTAAGCATGTTGATTTAAATCATAGTTAATAACCAAGGAAGAAAAGGTCAAGCCCATTTGGGTCAATAATAATTACATTTTTAGCTTGACAAATCTTTACAAACATGGTGATATTGAATCACAATGGATTTTTTTTTGAAAACCTTGTGCTTTATATTTGTAAAGGGCAAAAGCCTCTTTCCACATGCAAAAAAATCTACCTATACATGTTACTTTTATGCCAATGTTCTCACTTTGTTTTTCAATCATATTTAATTATTGTGGAAAAAATGCTTACCTAAAATGGTCCAAAAGACCATGGACTTTGTATGTGTTGCATAACCTTGAAACTACAACCACAATTTCTGCTAAATTTGATTTCTATATGTCCAAAGGTGGCACAAACACATTTGCATTGGTCATTAATTATTTGGATGAAGGTTGGACCTTAAGCATGTTATTGTGGGACTATTTGAAGTGCATGAAACAACTAGTAGTGCCACAACTTTGCAACTCCATGTATTGTTGGAAGATTTTGGACTAATCCACCATGTGATTACTTTGTGAAAGATGAGGACAACAACTTGGGGTCTATGGCTACCAAATTGTGATCTACTTGATTCTGAATATTTGAAGTTGTTGCAAGTTTATGAGGGTACTTGCTTTGGGCATGTGTTGTCTAAAGCATGCAAGTATGCAACAAATGGTGATAAGGCTTTTATGGGTTTAATTTTGGTGAATGTGAAAGTAGTTCAAAATATTTTGTATAAAACAATTACATGGATAGAAAAATCAAGGAAAGGGAGTTAAGAGTGGGAAAAGGCTTGCATTGAAAGTGGAAAGTGACATCAAAATTGAAAACTCCTAACAAAACAAGTTTTGTTAGCAAAATTATAATGTTTGAGAAAATGCTAGAATTTAAACAAGTTATTTTGTTATGTTATGGGGAGCAAAAAACATTAAGTTTATATCATCAAGCCTTCAAGGCCCATGTGGGCCATTGTTAAAACTATCACTACATGTTTGAATCTTGTGGTGAATGCATATGTGATGAATCAATCTAGAGGTCATTCGTTGTTGTATGATTCCTTGAGTACTAAAATTAATTTGAATATGACATTGGAATTTGAATCACATCTCATTGTTTAATGGGGGCGAAACATTTGATCAATTTGATGGTGAATTTCACCTCTTGAAAAAGAACATGTGGTAGGAGGTTGTCAAGGTGATAAAACCTTTCTTGAATTTTTTGAAATTATTTGATTTTCATCAAGTTCATAATATGTTGGCCCTAATGTTGGATCCTTGTTTCAAATCCTTGTGGGTTGTTGATAATTATGTGGGGCACAAAAATGCAATCCGCCTTACAATTGAATATGATGTGAAAAAAATCATCCCTTTTTAATGACAATTTTTTAACAATTAAAACTTATTATCCAAGCCCAAACAATTGTTCCAATTGATGGATTTGCTTTTGAAGATGAATATGAAGAAATGAACGTCTTCAATATTGGGGCATCCATGGGAGAATCTTCATGGGCATTGATTATTGGTGAATTGTCTTTGTTTCAAAAGTTATCTATCCTTTTGTCTATATGTGCAAATCCATTAGCTTGGTGGTAGATTCATGAGGGCCAATTTCCGAATGTAGGTATCTTTGTCAAACAAATTCTTGGGATTCCTAAATCTCAAATTGAGATAGAAAGAGTTTTTAGCTTGGCTAATGTTTTGACAACTCTGAGATGTTATCTTACAAATGGAAAATTTGGATCAAATCATCATGGTAGAAAATTGGATTAATGACTTGCACTTGAATTGTACACCAAACATAGATCTAACAGACTATAGGAAGGGTATTTTGGCCAAGGAAAATTATTAGTTGATTAGAAAAGTTGAATATTGTAAAAAGTTGCAAATTGATAGGGATTAGGTGATTTATTTAAACCCTAAACCTTAATTATTAGTTATTACCATCTTTTATCTTTCCAACTAACCTCGACCATAATTTTTTTCTATCCAAGTTTGATGTTATAGAGTTGGTTATTTATGAACTAGTTTATGAAGCTCAACAAGAATAAAAGTTACTAATCAAACTATGATTAACTATTAATTTCTTGTTGGGTTTTATGTGTGTGGATTGGGGTATTGGGGTGGTTTTGTGTTCATGTGGGTGTTAGTTTTTTTGCACGCAACTTGTGTTGCAATGGGCAAAGTTCTTAAAGAAATTGGGTTCAATTCCCTTGCAAGCTATTTGATTTCAAATGTTTGGATATCTTCATCTTTGCACAACTAACATATGAAATTTGCTATAGATGACATGTATCCGTATATGAAAGTTACCATGAATTTGAAAACCAAAAAAATACATAATTGGCAATGAATAAAAATTGCCATGAATGCATAACTATCTTTACAAGATTTTTTTTGAAAGATTCATATGCATATTCTTCTACTAATATATATATATACCTTATTCATAATCTTTGGATCAGTCTAAAATATTATAATCGGCCAACACTAATTGCAACCTACCCAAGTGTACCTCCAACTGGGTCAGGAACAGAAACACAATAGAAATAGGTATGGACAGTGAGGAGGTGAAGCTATGTACTTAACAAACAAAGGAGGAAATAATTATCCCACACTCTAAACACATAGGAAGAGCATAGGTATCAGTCTTTGAAAGCATCTTTCCACAACAATCATAGTAGGTACATAAGTACCCAAATATGCTTCTTAAGTTTTTATGTTTTGTCTTTACACCCAGTTGTGTTGTAGTGTCCAAAAACATTGTGATAAATTCTCTAGATCAAATAGAGTGGTAGGAGCAAAGACATGATGGAATCAAACTGCACAAATTTGTGAATGTTCAAAGTTCAAACTACTTGGCTTTGCTGGCTAGGGAAGTGGTTGTGTGTACCATTTGGTCAGATGTGAAATGCTCAGAGAATGTCCCATTTTAGTTTACCTATAATCCACACTTGTCCTCCTCACCATATTTGCACCATCATCATCATCATCAACTACTTTTGTGGCCTTTTAGGAAGTTCTAGCCCTTGCAAACTGCTTCTGGTGCATGCTATCATGATTTTTGTCAGACATGCTTTTTCCATTTTTACGTATTAGGTGAAACACCTTGTCACTTGGTCAGAGGCTAAATGAGCTTTGATTAGTTGTGGAGCCCAGGCACCACTCACACCAAGGCCTCTTCTTAGTCCCCCAATTAAACCTAAGAAATGTGAGACTTGGATGTATGAAATAATCAGATTTTGAAATTTTTGTGACCTATACCTATTATAACTTTGGCTCCACAATTCTCCACACCACCATGTCACAATCACATTCATATATTTTCAATTTGTTCTTTGAATCCTACAATAGTAAAACAAAATTTCATGACATATAAAATTTTCATGAAATCATCTTCACTTTCATTAATCTTAGAACATGAAATTCAATTTTCAGCTATTGAAATCAATTTAAAAAATTGTGTATTTGTTGTACCAAGAAATTCATGAATCCATATTAACCTCCAAGAGAAGATCTAAAGAGAATTAATTTTTCATTCAATGTGATGAGACCTTTTGAATTCAATTATGTGTTGATGTCACTTGGAAGGACCAAAAAAACATTCAATTTTATCATATGACTAGATAGAGAAAACTGAACTGGATAACATTCATAGAACTGGAATAGATAAGTAGGGTCTCTATCCAGTTCTTGATGAATATATATGCATTTTCAAACTCCGCAATGGATGTGGTTGTGATGGATTTATTCAAATTATGGTGACTAACTATTGAATATATTTTCTTTTGGCATTTTATTTTTTAACAATACATTAATTACCTTGGGAAAAAACTCTTACCATTCTCTTGGAACTCCAAATTTTACTATCATTTTTCATTATAAAAATGTTTTGAATATATTTCCAATGCTATTGATTATGTGATATGATGATGTTGAGATGAAAACATGCCACCCAATGAGACATGCCACATATGTGTTGACATGATGATAAATGAAACTTCATGTCTTGACAAGGATAAAAAGTCCTCCTCCTCTTCCTTTCTATGATCTCTCCAAAATCACATAAATCCACCCTTCCTTACAAAAGTGGTGGTTCCATTCAAATCCCCACTAACTTTTTATGTGGTGGCAATCCACCATTCCTTACAAAAGTGATGGTTCCATCCAAACCCCCACTAATTTCATGCATATCCTCACCTACCTTTTTACAAATAGGGAATTTAACATGTTCGTACCTATTTCTATCATCCACCTTAACATTTTTCCTAATTGGTTGGTTATTGTTGGTTAACAATAATCCATCTATTTTGTAACCCATCCTAATGTGCAACATCAACATGACCAGCAAACCTATTGATCTTTAAAGAATCACCTAAGTGTACAATATTAAATCATCATAAAATATTTTCTATGCAAGATGACAGATGTGTCAAATAGCATAACATGAATCAATAGGTTATGTACAAATTGATTGGAATTATTGAAAGCATTCCAAGGATGTTACATCATCTACAAAACTTGACTATATGGTTCCTTTCAAAGCACAATGCATTGTGTTTTTTCCCAAAAAAATATATTGGTCGTATATAGTAAACAAATGTAATTGTTACAATGATTAAATTTATTGTTGTTGATTAATTTGTTTCAGGAGATTGATATGAATGTGTGTGAACAAAAACCATAAACTATTCATCAAATCGGAAAATTATAAAGATATTGAAAAGTTCAAACATAAGGTCTTCCATCCAAAAAATAGGGGGGGGCGGTTGAGGGGGGTAAAGCTTTTGGAGTTGGATGGGAATATTAAGTGCACAAGGTGATATAATTCATTCAATGGGGTGCAAAATCAGTTCCCTATCTATTTACTTATCCTACATAACACACATAGTGGCATGGATACGGCAATGTTTAGCGGTTTCAACACATGTCTATAAATCAATCAATCAATATTAATTTTCAAGATTTCATGTCAAAATAGAAATTTACAAAGGTTTAATGCTTCCCCTCACAATTTTTTGTTCTTGGAGAAAATTCTAATTTGTCTACAAATGATATAATTCATGTCAAAGCTACCAAGGTCCTACAATAGGCACCAACACAATTTGAACCATGTTAGATATTGCATCAAGTAGGCCACTCAACTATACTAGGGTTATTTGTTAACCGATCAACTTGTGGGTATTTGAATACCAAACCCGAAGAGGTTGGAAAACAACATTGTCACCAATATGATGATAGTTTTGGGAAAGCAGCTAATTATTTTGATGAGAAACAAGGCATCACAAACACACTGGCCATGCCAATAGATAATATGTTGTACATCTACTCACTGTGTCCACACTCCAAACACCACAAAAATCCATTCTGATCTAAACAGTCTAAACACTTTCACCAAGGAAACTAGTTCATCGAATGTGAAACCGATTCTAATAAGGTAAAACCTCCAAAAGTTGGATCCAATGCGATGATAGTCCAACAAAGATTGGAGTGGTGGGAAGTGGTTGTCCCACACAATTCTGAGGAGAAAAGAAAACTCCCTTGCTAGCAAACAGCTTTTTAAGCTCATGTAAACATTCAAAAACACTTTTCAATTGAATCACCTGATGGAGTGCACATGGTTTGTTAAATGCTAATTTTAATGTCAGATGTTTCTTAAACTGGTTTTTTCATTTGCATCACAAATGTGAGTAAATGAACGATTTATGGGAACGATTTTAGTTTTTTAAAAGCTTTGAAAATTGACCCCAGCTTCTGTTCAGCGTTCTAGAGCGAGCTATTGGGAAGAAGAGCTGGAGGTTCAGGTGCAATAGATTTTGCTTCGGAACAAGATCAATCAATGTGTTTGTGCAATACTCATCATTACCTTCAATGTGAGCTTGCTTACTCTTGTTGTATCATCCGTATGTAGCGGCAAAGTGTTTTATTTAATCTAAGAGATCAGAGAATAAGAATTGTGGCAATTTTTGTTGGGCAGAGCAGGAGAATGTGAGAATGTCTTTCTGTGGACAACTGCAGAGATAACATCAAGTACTAGTACTTACAATTCGCACATAGGAAAAACTGGCCCATCATCGAATACTAGAGCTTATCACTGAACACTTTGGCAGATCTTTCTCAATTCTTCTCCATTTTGAGTGATTTAAAATCTTATAGGAATGCCTTCTCAAGCTCTGCAAATCGCCTTTGTAATGCAAAGCCAAAGGAACAGCCCAAAAAAGAGCAGTAAAGAAAATACATTTTTTTCGAATTGCAAATTGCCTTTTTCTTCATTTTGACCCCACCTACTTCATGGATGCGTAACTTTCTCATTTTATTTTTTTTGGGTTCAAATTGAGCAATTTAAACTGCTCTGAAATCGCCATCTTAAGCTCTTTAAATCATCTCATAACTTTAAAGGCAACAAAATACTATTTAAGAATTTTTTGAGGGGTTCAAAAATAGGCTATGAGTTGTGTCTGATTGAAAATTTTCTGTAACCTCCCCACTTTACTTCAGGGGGCCATAACTTTCTCACCTCTAGTCCGTTTTTGCTGATTTCTAGTGCGACAGATGCAACAAAAGGAGGGTTCCATCTACTCTTTGGACACCATAAACAATTGGACCCTCTTGCAAAAAACAGCGAGCAAGCCCTACCTTAATTGTTGGGACATCAGCTGGTCTAACCTGTATGCCCTTTGAAACCCCCATTTCCAGTTCTTTGGACAAAAATCAGAATCAAAGAACCACCAATCCTGTTACCTACTGGAAAACCTTAAAAACAACTAACTGATGGTTTTAATGAAAGAATGGACAATTAACCTCCAGTTTTCCAGCGGTTATTTGATTTTTCCCAAAAAACAATTTGAGAGCCATGATTATATATCAGAATTGTGGTCTTTGTTTTTTTTTTTTTGAGAAACACGGTTATGAATCCTAAGCCCCCACCCTGGTAACCACTGGGGGTCTGTTCCTGTTTCTTTAATATGCACCCAACACTCCACATTTACTAGCTTCTTTGGAGGGCACCTTACATACAATTAGTAATGCCTCCATACAAAATAGGAGGCATGTTCTGCTTGCAAGAGTCCAAATCCTTTATGTGACCAAGTGATTTAACTACTTATCACTTATATCGCCCTAGATTTTACATAATGCACATGTAATTTTAATTTTTTTGCGTAGCTAGTTGAAGTTGAGGAGTAGTTTCTTCCTTTCAACTATATATAATGGTTTAAAAATAAATAAAATGGGAAAGAAATGGGAAAATCCATTGCGAAGAAAGATACCATATGTACATGGCAAAAGGACCCAGGGAAGACAAACCTAAGTCAATCAAAGCCCAAAATTTTACCAAGAGATATTACCAGTCAAAGGTGGTTGATAACATCATCTAACCTCTTAGCCATCATGTGAACACATAGCATTATGCAAACCTTAGATTCTATTCTCATTGTGTGGGTCCTTTTGGATTTGATGTAACACATGTTGTCATTCAAGCTTCTTGTAGTCAATTAGCCCTTCCCACATGACTTTTCAGAGCTTGGCCTCACGCCACCTATTGTTGTTGAAGATTAAATCGTTTCTTTCATTCCAAATGGCCCACGTAATGACTCCTCTAAGTAAGGTCAAGAGAGAGTTGAATTTTTTAACCTTATTAGGTAGATGTTTGATGAACAAACATTGTTCAAACTTCAAGGCTTTTTAAAACTTGATAGTGTTTACAGGTAGTCAAAGCTCAAAGAAGAATGAGAAGGCAAGTTCATGTGCTTTAGAAGCTCTTGAGCAAAACTATAATCTATGGGTGATAGATTCCAAAATTGCACACTCACATGACTAGCAATCCATTGGGATGTTGTGATTAGCATTAGCCTATCAACTATTGAATGTCAGCGTTGTGGCACCAAGGGAAAAAATTGCGGGCCCCAACCATTACCATCCTCTAAAGGGTAAGACCAGGGGACAAGGTTGATACCTTATTTTTCCATGTAAAGAACTACCTTCCCTATCTTACTTTACTAGAACTATTTAAATAGAAAGTAAAAGTTCATACCAAGAACAAGGAAAATAAGGGTCTAATGTCCATAACTAGACCTACCCTCCTATAAGTAATCTCAATCAAGGAGTAGGGAATGGAATGTAGGGAAGGGAGCAATATGAAAAAAGTGGAGAGCACCTAGGAATAATTACTCTCCTTGGTTCTATAGTACCTTTAACACCTTCGAGATATTGCTTAAGGGGTTTGTAAACCTTTCTACCACTATTATCTTTCCTGCCCCATGCTTATAGGTCCTATGGTGGTTCTACATGCCACCTACAACCCTTGAGAAGACCTTCTTTTACTATGTACCTTATAACCAGTTGTCTTCTCTTTGAACTCTTGCATTTTGCCTACAATAATACCTCTTAGCCTGCAAGGAATAATTTGTTGGTCTATTCCTTATCTGATTCCCACCACCAAGGACTGGTTGCTACCCTCCTATGGTAGCCAATAGTTTGGTGCTCCAAAAGCTACCCATGGTTAGCCCCATTACTCTTTGTCCTATAAAAAATGCAGGAATACCAATTCTCATAAATATCCTATTTACATAACATGCCCTACTATACCTCCCATACATAGTATAATAACAATGTCACACAAGAGACTTGAGTCCTTAGCCATTTTCCATTATATTACATACCAAGTACATATATATTTATCCATTCCTCCCATCATTCTCCAAGGAGAATTCTCCATATCCCACACACTATTTTATGAATCCTCTCATCTTTTCCCACTTCCTATATCCCCCTTCTCCACATACCACACACAAGGCCCACATTGACCCCTAGAAAATAAGGCCTTTATCATAGTCCCTTCCTAAAAATCTCTTAGATGATTCGGTGGATTGCCCCCAACAATTCACTAACTCAAGCTACCTAATTCCATTATTCTCACCCTTTGTGTAAGGGATGGTAAGTCTACCACTAATAATTAATAGTAATTAGGAGGCCTATGGAATTAATTAGTCTAAAGATTTCTACCCATTAACATATATGAAACCCTAAGTTTTTCTTAGTTTTATGTTTGTTTAAGTCATCTTTCCAATTTATTTGAAATTTATGGGGGAGGGATTCCTCCTACTTTTCAAGCACGTCACGAGCAAAATAACTCATATATTTAATTAATTGTTTCCCTTGTTTGGTCGTGTAGTTCATTAGTTCCAAAATAATCTCACCATTGCCCCTTACATTTATCCGAATGCAAATTTGGACAAACCTCAAGACTCATTTAAACATTCATTGGTCAACTAGTAATTGAAGTGTTTTAAAGTATTTTCCAACTATGAATACCTAGACCACCTTTGGAATGACCACTTCTTGCCAAATTGAATTATCAACATATATGGTTGGAACCCTTGAATAATGGCAAAAACGTTGATTGGATTAGACATAATTTCGTCATTATACATACCTAATCATTCCCCATCACAATATCTATGAGTTGGTTGCTTCAATTCCTTGATCCAACATTCAAACAAGCTATTAATTAACCATTGCCAATAACTATATTCCTTTTTTTCCAAAGGAAATAAAAATTTCAATTCATCCCAATAATGGAAGTCTTTAGTTTCAACTCTCCATAGATCCCAAAAAGTGTGTAGGTTGGATTTGTACAACTCTTGAGTTCTAGGAATGGACAATCCAAACTCCAACCCCTTAAAATTAAAGCCCTACCATATGCTTGTTTGTTTTGTGTATGGCTTCAACTACTTGCAATGGGGAGAAGTTCAACTTTTCAACCATTTTTTTCTAAGCCTTTGAGATCTTCCCCCATATATTTGATCCTAAAGATGAATTGTGGTTTTTGACCAAAGCCTAATTCACCACAAGGCCCCATTTCATGTGCTTAGAAGGCTTGCACATTGTTAATTTGAAATTTAATAAAAGTTCGAGGTTTGAATTGCCAGGTTTTAAGGCTTTAATAACCCACTTACACAACAAGGCATCCATAGTTTCTTTTGGGTCAATGAAGCCCATGCCTTTGATATCTTTATTTGTTCAACAATCATACCAATTTACTCGAATTCTAGTGTGTTAATAACCTCCAACCCATCAAAAGTTATGAAGTAAAAATTTACACTTCCTTGTCACTTTTCATGTGCCTCGACCCCCGCCCCCCCAACCCCCCCACACACACACACACACATTGATGAAAAACCACAAGGTTGCTGTCAAAACGAATTTGACAATTATGGCCCAACCTACTATTGGTAATTGGATTGCATGTTAGAATTTTAACTTCTTATGGATCTTCTCAATCCAAAAGGTGTCCACTTCTTTGACATCCAAGCAAAGTGCAAAGGGTGTGCTAAACATTTCAATAAATCATTGCTAGGGGTCCACCTCCATTTGAATTTTTTTGTCCATGCATATTTCTTATGACTTTGCTTGTGACTTTAATAAGCCATAAATTTCTCTAACTTCAACTCTAACCCACTTATGTTTAAGAAAAATTGCAGCACATTAGCAACATTCGATAACTTTTTTTCTTCTCCCCAAATAGTTAAGGTTGTGTCATTGGTGTATTACAAAATAATTTGTTGCATTGTGCCTCCCTGCATGGTAATTTCTTTAATGTCCCCAAGTTTGACAGCTTTTCTGAACATGAAATTCAAGACTTCCCCTACAATAAGAAAGAGGTAAGGAACTAAAGGGCACCCCTCCTTAACCCCCCTAATTTGGTGATACACTCGTTTAAATATATTGTTGTTGCAACATCCTTGAACAACAATTTTGCCATTATAATAAAATCCTAAGCCATTCCCATATTTGCCATGGCATCAAGCATGAAACTCCAATTTACATTGTCATACACCTAAACAAAATTTAGCTTGATCACAACCAATGGTTGGTTAATGCATTAAGCCCAATTGATTATTTCATTCATTAAAGAAACATTGTCCAAGATGAATTTGAATGGCAAAAATGCAAATTGGTCCCTATTTATTACCTCCATGAAGATTGGTTGTAACCTCATTTGAAGAGCTTTTGCAAAAATCTTGTAGGACACATTTAACAAGGTGATTGGTCACCAAGTGTTAAAAATTCTCTTTATTTCCAATTTTGAATAACATGGTGATTAATCCTTCATTCACCCATTAGGAAAATTGCAATCTTTGATTACTATTTCAATCATCTAGAAATATTCTATGTTAATTAGATCCCAAAAGGTGTAGAACTCCACCACCACACCATTAGGTCCTAGGGCCTTGCATTTGACCATGGAATTTGTCATTGCTTTAAATTCTTCCAAAGAAGGAGTGCATCCAACCTATTATTCATCCTTTCGAAAAATTTCCTAGGGAGAAAGGAACTTTATGTCATAACTTTTCATTCTCAAGATGATCTTTTTGGGCCTTACAAAGCTTAATGTAGAAGTTGCAGGAGATCCGTTCCATCTCTGTTTAACTTGTGGCTATTGCTCCTACATCATCCTTAAAGGTAAAAATGCCCACTACATTAGGCATTAGTTTAATGGTTGTGAAGAAATCATGGTTGCAATTCAATCCTTTTGTTTCCTTTTGAATCTCGCCCTAATCCACTATATATTGGTTTTTTATAATTGAGTTTTGAATCACAATGGACACTAGACAAATTTGGTTGCAATCAAAACATAGATGCCATTTTAGGCTCAAACTTGATTGAGTTTGGTATGACTAAATGCCTATTTATGTCCATTTAAACATTTTCATTATGACTAAAACATCTATAGTTTTTTTTAATATGTAGTTATCCATGTCGACAAAATTGACCATCTTCTTAATTAACATGGTTACCCACATGGCACATCCATTGTGATTAAAATGATTAATAATTAAACTACTGTGGATGCCAAATGACATGTCTATTCTGATTTAATTATCTATTATTTTGGTTGACATGGATGCCAAATGACATCTCCATTGTGAATAATTTGTGTAATATTCTAGGTGGTATGAGTGCCAATTGGCATAGTGTTGTGAATGAATTGTCTACCAATTTGGTTTACTTGGGTGTTCATGATTTACAATTGGGCATGTTTGTGCACAAATCCATGTAACTTTCTACTTCTTTGTGACCTAAGAGCCTTAAAAGTTATAAACTATCGATTATCATATTGATGTGCATTTCTTTGACAAGATTGATGCATTCATTGTATGTTCACAGTCTTGGCAATTTTAAATACACATT
>Ga0209208_10007544_pt1 | contig 14718 bp, 11 predicted proteins | sample S1TSphfallax_3_FD_187694 | JGI IMG/M metagenome (GOLD analysis project Ga0209208, IMG submission 187694) | Host-associated microbial communities from peat moss isolated from Minnesota, USA - S1T2_Fd - Sphagnum fallax MG (SPAdes) (version 2) | ecosystem: Host-associated > Plants > Peat moss >...
AACGGACGTGGATGTGTAGATTTTGTGTGCACCCTTCCAATTGATGGGTTGTTTTGAAATCTACCCATCTAACTTGTTGGGTTTCTTTTCAAAATATGAATGTTGGGTAACTAATTTTAATTATGCTGCTATATCATTTTAATTTTTTAGGGTTGTTATTTGCCTTTTTGTCTCACGAGGTTTCATATCACTATGAAACATAAAACATAATTTTAATAATGAAATTTGTTTGATGAACATACAAATAATTAGCTTCAATTCTTTTAAACCTCATTAAAATGAAATTCTTAAAAAATGGTTTGAAAGATTATGCAAGAATTGATTAAAATAAAACACATCAATTTAAAAATAGAATAAAATTTTAATATAAAATTTAATTTTGAGATCTAAATGTTTTTAATAAATTTGATGTTATTTAAAAAACTTCAATAAGGTTTTGATGAAGATTTAATTACAAAAATCATAATGAAATTAATTTTTAATTAATTAATTTGATCGTATTGTTGTTGTCTTTTATGTTATAAAAATTTGTTTTTGCCTTGAGGTGGTAGACATGCATGTATGGGGGCAAACACAACTAGTTTCTTTTGGGGCGGGGGATCATGGGGTCTACCATTTTTTTAATTAAAAAAAAACACTTCCTTAGATTTTCTGCTTCTTTCTTACTTCTTTTTTATTCATTCTAATTTCGCAATTTGTTTTCATGGCGTCGGTGGTGATCGGGGCGCTTTAGAGTAGGATGAAGATTTTTTACCGCCAGGTGGTAAGTAACTTGTCAGTAGCAGGAAGTAAGTAGGCGTAAAAACTTTTATGGAGCGCCAGCTTCCTATGCGGTCCAGGCGGCACACCGCTCACCGCACAAGTGGACCAATGAGATTACGAATCGCAGCTTCGTGCGCTGCTTCCGTCATCATGCCGGTGCCCCCCTCGCCACTCTGCCGCTAGCTGGCACTGCTAACCCTACCTAGAAACGCTTACCTACCTATCCCCATAACCTATCTTACATACCTACCTATTCTACAAACCTACTACCTTCAACGTTCAACCCGGCCGGTTGTGGGGCTTCGGGAAGTGCACGTCTAGGAGACGTAGACCAGGGAAGGAACGCTCTAGATCGGTCAAGTCCGTCGGCCACCGCCAACCGCGAAACCGTGTGTTTTGGGCACCGAAGATGGCGTGATGGATCCGGAGTCTCTTCTGGGATCGATCCTTAAGCCTTGTATATAGTGCTTACTGGGTTGCCGACATTATTCGGTGTGCAACCAAGATCATCTGTAACCGACAGTGCGAGTCCCCCTTGTGGTATCTGGCGTTGGTGTCAAGTTTCTGAAGAGAAAAGAGACGGCGTTTGTGTTTAGTTTCTGAAGAGAGAAAGAGACGCGAGAGAGAAGAGGAGAGAGAGAGAGAGTTTTTGCGTGGGGTGCTTGATTGAGTGCTGGGACAGTTTTGATTGCGTAAAGGTGAAGAAGCAAGAGTGAGATATATCTCTCCTCCCCTCAATATAGATTATATGTGTATCGAGAGGAAGAGCAAAGAACAGAGTTTGTGTGCGTGCGTGTGATAGTAGTGGTGGTGGTGGTGGTGGTGGTGGAGCGTTTGTGAAAGGTGTTTTGGCGGGTAAGATCTGTGGGAGAAGAGTGTGGGAAGTTGAATTCTGTGCAACGAGTTTTCAAGGGAGGAAGCAAGAAATTGTGGAGGGCCGAAGCTCTTAACGAGTTTTTAGCAGATCCACACAGGCACAGGGAGAGAGAGAGAGGTGTGAGGGTTTGGGCTGCGGTGAATTTTTAAAAAATAGGGGTTTGGTGAACAAGTCTTGAAGGACCGCGATTTTGTTGCAAGAGCTTGTTTGTAGCGAGCATAATTTTGCACCTAGTATTTAAACCTGACTGTTAAGGCGGAGATTGATTTGTCATGCCTGACATCATGCCGGGATTTCTAGAAAGCGTAAAGGTTGAGAAGGTGAAGAAAGTGGAGAGGATCGACAACGATGACTTCGCGGGCGCAAACTTCTTGAGTTTGAGAACCGGGGCATCCGGGATAACCACCGGCCGGAGAGTGCACAAGGATTTAGAGAACAATGAGATCGATCTGAATTGGCCGCCGGTGGAGCACGAGCGTGGAACGGAAGAGAGTAGCACGGGCACATCGGAGGAAGAATCGAATTCCTACAACAGATCAGGGAGTGGTGCAGGGGTGAAAGCTGCTGCCAGTGAGCTCCATCAACGCAAAAGACACCACCAACCCGGTTCCAACTTCCACCAGGAAGTATACAGAGGGGTTCGTCATAGGTCGGAGCTCAACAAGTGGGTCACCGAGATTCGCCCAACGGCACACAAGCGAAAGATTTGGTTAGGAACATACAAAACTCCAGAGGAAGCTGCAAGAGCTTACGATGTGGGGATCTACTATACTGGAAAGAGCATTCCTCTCAACTTCCCTGAGTCTATAGAGAGCCTTCCGGAGCTTCCCAAGGGAAGTTGGGAAGAACTCGCTCCTTTCGTGAAGAAGCAAGCTCTTTCTGCTGCAAAACGAGCTAGAGTCCAAAACAACGACTTGCCAAGAACAAGAATCCTTTCAAAATCCATCGCCAGCCGGGGTTAGTACACTTTGCAGCAGCAGCAACTCCAGATTCACCTATTCTTTCCATCCACACCAAAGCTCTTGTAGAGAGCTTTGTCAGAACGACAACAGCTCGAGCATTCTTTTTTTTACATAGCAGAAGAGTAGGTAGTGTCTTTTGCAAGCTGTCAATGCCTTCGATGCACATCAATGTCTGTATACAAGATGATAGAGATTTCAGTCGCCAAATTCTTCAAACATTCGAGAGCTTTTGGTGCTTGCATTTTGATTGCAACAATGAGAGCTTTTTCAAATGTTTCAGCCCAACATTTGTAGAAAGAGAGGAGAATCAAACTGCTCACAACACACAAGTGATTATTACTCTGATCTGCTTGTGTCCGCTTCTGTACTAATCCAATAATTAAATAACCATTTTGAGCAGATTCTTTTTTTGTCATAAATATCAAGAAAGTTGTGATCGAGTTGTCACTGAAACTGAGCTTTATCATCTGCACCAAGCTTAGCACCACAACAATCATGTTCCCAAGAACATTGAAGCTGAAATCCATGTGTCACTGAGCATCTGGGAAGTGTGATCTTCTTGAGCAAGTTCGTTAGAAGGGGTTTGAAGTTCACCCTTGATGGGATGGGAGGGAATTGCAGCTGAGATTGTACTGGCTCTTGGATCATGCTTCCATTTGCTGCATTTCTTGGGGCATCTATCACAGGGATGTCAAGATGCAAAAGACAGTCAGAACATTACTTTTATTCAAGAAGACTTTCATATAAGCAAGTCTAGAGCTATTTTCTTCATTCAACAGTACAGGAGCTCTCCAGCAGATGCTCCTTGCCACACAAGGTGGAAGATTGATAGACCAAAATAGCCATTGTGTGGTTGTGACTTTGGGTTTAAACATTGAACCCTCTTCCTCATTTTTCTCATCAGTGACTGTAAAACATGAAGTGGAGGAGACAATGACCTTTACTTTTGAGCACCTGATGCGACTTTGCCAGTTGAACATCCCTTATTTAGCCTGTAGTAGGAATGTGCAAGACATAAGAAATTTCCACTAAGCTTCAAGCAGGAAAAATCCCCACAGGAGAGTGGATTGCTGTAACGTTTACTCTACCATTTTCCCCCATGGTTTTGTCAATGGACTCCACAATGTCAATGATGAACTTGACCGAGTTATGTCCAAACTCTAGAAAGCCAGGATCTGTAATTCTCACCTTTGTTGAAATCTCATCATATCAGACCCTAATAACTGCTGGGATGACTTGACAGCAGTGAAATTCAGTGATGCTACAGGTTTAACCAGTGGTGCTGAACTTGGAAACCATCCTTTATTGATGCCAAGTATTTATAACCTTCAGATGTCAACTAATTCCAAGACTCTGGAAACCAGGCCTTCTGATAATTTCAATGCAGAATTCATGGATCCTGACATATGGTACTTCTCTAGTATCTGCAACAGAATGGATCAGCACTGGCACACTGATAGAACTTCCCCACAATATGAGCATACTACATAATGAATGTACACACATCCCCCTGCCCACCATACCTGCAATACCTACTACGAAGTAAAACTTCAACCAGAAACAGAATACACTGTGGGGGCAGAAAGCTATCCCACACAGCCATAACTAAATAACTGCATGTACAGCCACCTGTTTTGTCTAAACCAAATCAAGAGGCTCTACCCTTCCAGACACACATCACATCCAGGCAAAGATGTTGCCACTCCTATCCTTTACATGACCATGCATACCAACTTCTCAATTTCTCTCCAGTAGTATCAGGCACAAGCATAGTAGGAAACAAAGTAGGCTCATAGACTAGCAGAACAAGGCACATATCAAGAAAAATCACCAATTGAGGATAACACATAAGCAATGTCCCATGATGAAGATAATCATCCACCCAGCACATGAAAGAATACATTCTCACCAGCCTACTCCTTTGCCTCATTTGAATTTGTGAAATGCGGAAAGGAGAACAATACATAAGCTAACTTGTTTGGACAACAGCCCTCAGTATGAAAGAGAGAAACACTGAAAGTTCAACCACACTTTGAATGCTGAAGCTGGCTCTTTGAATTTCACGTTTTGATGCCTACTATGAGTGGATTGAAGATGTTGATCAATGTTGATCACTTGATGGAACAAGCAGAGACTCCTTATAAAACAGAGATTTTAGTTCTGGCTTCATAAGCAGTTCTGTAAGGTCAATATGTGTTGGTCTACTCAATTGAAAGGACAAACTCTAATGATCACAAACTCACAAAGACACATGTGCTTACTCAAATGAGAGGTACAGATAAATTGAAGCATATTCCGATGGATTTGTAAAGCACCTCAAGGTGAGGCGTGGTTACAGTTTTTACAGTGAAGTGTTGGTGGAGAAACCAAACCTGTGACACAAATAACAGACCTTCCTGATCTGGTAAAAATGATGCTAGTTTACAATAACCTAAGGGAGACTCAGGTCCAGCTGTTCATTATAGCCAATCACCTACCCCTATCTTCACAAAAGAAACTTCTCTTCTCATCTACCAATTACATTAAATTAACAAGTTACTTCCTTGCTCGTTTCTTGGGTTGCTGTTCAGGTACTCGAGCTGGTTCCTTTGTAGAGTTCACAGGCTTGCGCACACCACGAGCAGGACGTACAACAGTCTGGGAAATAGTGTCATGAGAGTTGGAAGGTGGTCGAGGTGCACTAGGAGCCTTTCGAGTTGGCACAGCCTTGCTCTCTCCTTCTCTTTCACGCATAACGTCACGATCCTTCAACTTGGTAACGCTTTTTCCTTTGCGCAGCAGATCATTGTCACCGATCTCATCCCTCTCTTTTCCCTTCTTCTTTTCAGTGTCCTCTCTTTCTTCTTTTATCTTACTTCCTACTGCCCTGTAAGGGGCTCCGGATTTCTTGGAGTCATCTACTTTCATACCTCTCAATTTTACCCTACCTAAACCCTTGTTGGAGACATTCTTTGACAATATTCCCTCTAAGAGCTCCTCTCGTGGTACCTTTCCCCTGCCAGACCCTCCTTTATGCAATGACTTTGTATCCTTAAACCTCCCATTAACTTCCTCATCCTCCTGTGATTCTGCTGCTTCTCCAGCACGACCACTGCTAGGGGCATTCACAACATTTGCACTTCCACTCCGAGCCCCTGCAGCTTCAGAGTCCACTAAGGTCTCACTGCATGAAGTCTCCACTGCAATAGGCGCACGGGAGCCTGATCTTTTTCTACTGGCTTTGTCAAGTGATGGGGCAACTGCAGTAGCCAAAACCCCCGTCACTGACCCTCCTACAAGAGCAGGGGATCCACTCACTATTGGGACAGCCCCTCCCTCCCCACTCTTTGGCTTTTTAGACTCCCTAGTCCCTGTTGCAGGCCCATCTTGATTCAACAGAGCCTCCATCCTGAAGATTCTATCCATCTCCCGAGTTGCCTCTGCTCGGAGAGCTTTTGCAGCTGAAAATTGACTTGATTCACTTGGGTAATAGACTAGTGCATTGTTAAAAATCAGTAACAGGTCACGGAAAAACTCCCTGCTGCCAGAATACACACCCTCCTCCAGGCGTCCTCGTACAGTTGTCAAATCCATATGTCTCCGAATAAGAAGATCATATCTATGATCCTGCAGACATGTAAAGCCGTTACACATCACACAAACATGGGCACAAGTCCTTCCAGATCCATTTCAACTCTGCTGAAGCAAATATAATCTCCGATGCACTTCCTGGCCTGTCAATAAGATAATGCCTGTCCGAAATCCTAGTAAAATGCACAGTAGGGAAGGGAAAGAGTCCAAGAACAAGGAGGATCTCCACAAATAGAAGCCTGGACTTCACCATGGGAGAGTCAATTCAGGGTAAGTTAAACCAGGCCTCGGTCATTGTACAAAATACTGCCAAATATGTAGTAGTAAGCTGGCGAGACAGTATTGACTAGAGTGCTATTCTAGACCTAAGAACAGCAGTAAAAAATCTTGTCATGTGGACATTGAGTAAGAAACTGATGGCATTTGAAGCTAACCCACTGTATAGTATAGAGTTCAAACCTGGATCTCTGGTCTCCCCTTAAAGATTTTAGCTTTCTTGTCAGAGCAAATATTCTGTAGACACTCCAGAAGAGGGAACAATTTTCGAGATATCTTAGAGTCCCGCCGGTTACGTCTGCTCAGCGAGGACAAGTCATCATTCCCATCCCCAGGGGAGCCGGCCTCACTCTTGTCAACTTGGCTCTCCCCATAGTCATGAGTTCCTTGTCTCCCCTCTTCCTCCTCTCCATACTCATCACTGCCATGTTTGTACTGCTCATGCACACTATCACTTCCTTCATGGCTTGTCGATATGCCTTTGGACTCTAAATCACCAATGATGGACTCTACTGGACTGCCTGGTCTGTGCTCTACAGTCTTAACTGGCAGGTACACTTTCTCACTGTCTTTCCTCTCTTGAGAACTGTCTGTCTCCTCAGGTTTCTTTTCCATATCAACAATCTTGACAGTTATGGGAGTTGACCTCAGAGAGTCATGTTCACCTTCAATTCCCACCTTTGTTGTAGCTTCTGTCCAATCTGGCTCATTCACTGGTATGTCTGGTGAACCAACATCCTCATTACTTTCAGCATTGACTTTCACTAATGCTAAAGGTTCAATCACAGGTACCTCCAGTAGATCATCCTTGCTTGTTTCAAGTTTTGTGTCCACAGTCGTCTGTATAATCTCCTTCTCTTGTTCAGTGTTACCTACTTCATCACCAGCTGAAAATTGCAGAGTCTGTGATTGTAATTGCCCAATTTCCTCCTGGCCATGTGCCACATCCTCCACAGATTGGTCTGTAGCACTTTGCTGCACAGTTTCTTCTTGAGATGGTTCTTTCACAGGTGGGCTGAGCACATGCAGGTCAGAACTGGCACCACTTAAATCAACAGCTTCTGGCTGGAATTTCTCTACATCTGAGTGATCATCCCTATTCTCAGTTGATAGAGTCTCTTGGGTCTCCTTCACCTCCCCAGCCGGACTAGCAGACTCTTGAGAGTGCCTACTTTTTTCTGCTTCCCCATCCATCTCTGAAACTTTAGGCTGCTCATTGCAGGTTTCCATTGCCACTTCCAACAAAGTGTTCTCTTGTGCAGGAACCTCTGGAAGTATGTTACTAGGGTCAGGGACCAGGACAGGGGGTGGCACAGGAGAAACTGAAGCTACAGGAGGCTCAGCAGCAACCTCTTCTGGGAGTATAGATGATTCAGGTGGTATGTCATGTACTGAACCATACACCATCTTCAGCAACTCCATTGCATTTGGCTGTGAAGGGGTTGGGTTGCTTTCTGTTAATCCAGCCTTCAAATGAAGACTTTTGTCCCCTGGCAGAATCTCAGGAGAAACAGCTATTATACTGGTGCTACCCAAATCTGCTGCCACCTTCTCCACAGGTTCAGGTCCATCCCTTGAGATAGCCACATCTTCAACTCCATATGTAAGTTTGGACTGAGTTGTGCTCAGTTGGTTCACACTTTCTCCTCCCACATCACCTGAAGTCAGGATGGTTTTGCTCTTAATATTTGTGAGCACATCATTGGGCTCATCTAATGCAATAATTATCTGCACATCAGGTCCATCTGCTGCCAATCCCAACATAACAGAATGAGGAGGATACACAAATGAATTGTTTCCCAACTCTTCATGTTTGTCTCCATTAATCACTGTACCCTCTTTGAACCCATCAACCTCTGTATCCATAGATGCTTCAGATGGCACCAACTTGAGATCACTTGGGCTCATAGCATCATTGGAATGTACATCAGCCAGCTTCTCAGCTACCTCATCATCTCTCATATCTAAGTCAACTACCTCCTTGGCAACATCAGGAATTGCTAAGTTTCCATCAACTAAGTCCTCCTCTACTGTTAGTGTCGACACAAGCTTTGATTGGCATGTGCCAACTTCCTCAACATGATGAACTATCTCATGTGTCAAATCAGCACACTGTTCTGGTATTAAATGAATTTCTGCTAGGGTTTCCTCACTTCCAACACCTACATCTACATTATGCTCATCAGCAACTTCCAAGTGTCCCCCATCACACAACACCACAGTGTCAGACTGCTTTTCAGGTCCTTCCTGTGCAACATCAAGGTCCAATTCCACATTCTCTTGTGATTTGAGCCCTCCATTGCTTGATGTTGCTTCTGGAAACTCATCAACACTTTCAGTTCCACTAAGGACAATACAAGGTGGATCTTCCATTTTGTCCTGCTCATTAGACAGATTTGCATGATGTCTTCCATCTGTCAATTTTTCCCCAGAGTCATCTAGCATAACAGCCTCAGGTTGCGTGGTCCCAACATCCTCAAGCTTCACAGTTGTCACTGACAAACATGGAGGAGAGGATGGCACTGGCTCTGCATCTGGAACATCAGTTTGTTCCGAAGCTGCAAGTAATTCATCATCAGCATCTTTGTCCCTAACAGAATCAAGCTCCAAAGCTGCAGGCAAACTTGTTCCCTCAACCTGTGCTAAAATCATATCATTCCCACTTGATCCCTGAGGTAATACTTCCGCATCCAGATCCTGTTCCACATCTTCACTTTGTAGCATTTCTGTGTCTTCATCAGCAGAACGGAACTCAGTCCTGACAGCTTCATGGCCTCCAACTGCAGGCTCTACCAACTCCTCCAACAAACCATCCTTCTGCTTGCTATCAAGCTCAGCTATAGAGGACACAAAAGCATTTTCCCCTTCTTGTGGCACTGAATGTGCAACATTGTGTAGTTCTGCACCAGGCTTGGACTCATCAGTTGAGGTCCCTAAAACAGATGGCTGCTCAGTAGTCTCTACCTCCAAATTATGAATCTCACCACTCTGCTGTGAACTGTCATCTACACCAACTGCCATATCTGCAACAATAGGTGAAGTGCCTTTAACTTCTTCTGCTGAATCCTGCACCTGTTGATCTTCACAGGTCACCTGCTCAGGGGAGGGAGCAGGCAATAAATTTGGGCCTTGCTCATCAACCTCACCATTTTCAGGAACCATAGGCTTTTCCAAAGGCAGAGAAGAAGGGGTTTTAGAACTATGCACCATGTCATCCATGACACTCCCTTCATCACTGGGACTGCTACTGACATGGATTTCATGACTCATAGTTACCAACAGTGAATCATTTGACTGTGCTTTTGCAACAGTTATCCCTGCTTGTTTGCTGAGTAGCATGTCTTGTGCCTTCTCCGCTTTTAGACGTTTGATTTTCACTTGGAGTGACCTGAATGCCAATGCTGAAAATGTCTGAGAGCAAGTAGCAGGTCTCACTACTATGACATAGGCTATGCTTTCAACTTAGACCAACAGAGCTTCACCAAGTTCTGTATTAGTCAAAGATTCCAAGCATTAGGGTAACAGTCAGCACAGCTGGTGCCTAGTATGGGTGCATATCATGAAAAGCACCCAGTTATGCAGATTTGCATACCGCTTACAGGTACCAGCTGTGTATTGCCTATGAGGATCAAGCTTACATAAGCTCTGCTACAGCAATCAAATTGGCAAAACAGACAACAACATGAATGACAGCCACTACTCTAGATTAGCCAGCATACCCAATAGAACCATCATAAAGCTCAAGCTCCCGCTTCAGGTGAGCAACTCTCAGCTTGCGCAGCTCTTCAAACCAGTGCATGTTATTGCCTGTGTCATCATCCCTGGCAATAAAAAGCAGGCAAATAAATCCACAATCAGTGACCACCAACTGATTTAAGCTTAAGTAGTACAAAATAATCCAAGCTGATGCATTGGTATCCAATCAGAAAGCAGAGCAAGATTCATCAACAAGAGAGGAGTGCACCTGCTAGTGCTGGTACTGCTTCCATATCGCCCTCTCAACGAATCATACTTCTGTTTGCATGCCTGTCATAGACATCCACAAGCAGAGCCTTCAAACTAGATTGCAGATAGATTTTACTCACATACCTAGCAAAAATGCTCAGAGCACCATAATAGCTTCAAACCCATCTTCTGGACACAGGATTCCATGAAAGATGTAGGAATACACAACATGATGTGCCTTTCCCATTACTAGAGGGAAAACGTAGGGAAAAAGCAGAGTGGGTGTCCAATTGAGTACTTCTTCAGAGAAATAGACTGGGCAGACACTGAGAGAGATGGCTCGGTCCTTGAGCTCCGAGGCGATAAGATTCCAGTTGCTGGTTCCATGTCGTCTCACAGCACTGACTAGCAGCAATTCCTCACAGGTTCCCCAGCAGTCTGCCCCCCTTCCAGACGCTTCTGGCTGCTCTTGTGGCACGTTGTCTGTTAGTGCCAGCTCTCCCATATTTACTCCACTCCCAACCTGAACTCACATTTTCAAAGCTTAAAATCACTGATCGTCGCCCTCGGCAAGATCTCTAACCAAAACTGCGTATTTCATCATTATTCCCTCTTCAAGTGACCTAGACATAATACGCACTGTCGAAATCCTAACACAGTCCTACGTAGGCGACAGTCGTCAAATCCACAACCGTGACTCTCTGCTGTGAAGGCCCAAGCTGCGCGAAAAACGTCAGTAATAAAACCCTAACATCACGATCCCCAGCGAAACGAAGACACTATAACGAATATGCGGCCGTGTAAGACGTGAAGACACGGATTTCCAGCACGGTAGACACAACCACCAGTGGTATGTGAAGCCACGCCATCGCCTTCCCTCGTCCAAAATTCTGACTCCATTCACGTCACAAGAGAATCCTAAACTCACAGCGAGTGGAAAGAGAGAAACAACACGGCGAGCAATAGGTACTCACAATTAGGGTTTCATCGCGCAGGAAGATGAAGGAGGTATGCCGCGCTCGAGAGAGAGATCAGAGTTTCGTCGTTTGACACGGCTCCCGCCCGAAACCCCAGCCACGTCGCAACTACGGCGACCTGCAAGCTCGTCTCAACACAGATCCTCCACCAGTTTCCGGATGCCAGTAGACAAAAACAAGATGCAAAAGAAGAGCAATCGACGGATCAGCGGATTTTATTGGCAGCAATTTTCAAAACCCTAGCAAACGGGAAAAAGCCACAAGCGCGCGCGCAAACACACACACACACACAAACTACTCACTCTCAGCGCAACTCTCGTTTCTCCTCCTGCGCCGACTGCTGGTCGCTAGTCCATTTTTGCAACTTTCAGCGGTTCAGTTGCAAATGATATACACTACGGAAGTGCAGGTCTACAACTGGCGACCAACGGTCGGTTTCCCGCTTCTCCTTGTCGTTCCGTTCTCACTGTGGGTGCCTGAGGCTAGGGCACGACACCAGTAGGTGCTTGCTGAGTAGGTTCTGTTCATTATGAATGAAGTTCCGGTATTCGTGGATGGAAGGTTTTTGGGTTCGTGGATGAATTCTCGGTTTTTGGATTAGACTTCTTGGGAAATAGATGACTTGTGGTAGTTATGGATGATATCTCCTCATTGGTGAATGGGTGACAAAGATGTGGCGATGGGGTTTGAATCGAACGGCTGTGGAGTCGTCTCTCTCATATTGATAGTGGGGAGGCGAAGACAGAAACAAGCCTTTTCTCTGATCGCAACTACCCTCTGAGCTCTTGAAGTTGCGCCGCAGTCACGATGGTGGACAAGGGCAAAAGCCGGAAGGATGAGGTGGTTACCCGTGAGTACACTATCCATCTTCACAAACGACTGCATAGCTGGTACGTGTTTTTTTCCTTTACTTTTTGGCATTCTGTTTTGCTTGTCTTTCACCGCCTCCTTGCTAACCCTAGTTCTTTTCACGCCCTAAGACGCTTGGACATTGTCTGCTCCTTGGTTTTTCCTCTTCTGGTTTGATGTTTTCTGGGGTTTTTTTTAGTTTCTTTACGTGTGTTTTTTGTGATGTTCTGCTACTTCAACCTCAGAGATCAGCAGTTGTAGACTGCTTTCTTGACTTTTGCACCTTTCTGTGAACTACATCCGTTCCTGAATTTGGGTGCTTAGTGCGGATGCCGTTGCTTCTGTGTCTCGTGAGGAAGAGTGGGATGGTGTGTGTGTGTGTGTGTGTGTGTGTGTGAATTGTGGGCGTTTAATTTGCAACGATGTAGAGTGTGCAATGCTTGGAACGGTGCTTCTTCATATTTGGCTGAGGTATGGTCACTTCTGTTAGACAACAGAAAATGCTATAGACCAACATTACTGTCAGTTTGCTAGAAGAAGTTTGTGGTTTAGGTAAATGGGAGAGATGTCAATATTGATATTGCCATAGTCCTCTGAGGTGCTTGCAGTGAGAGATCATTTTTCATAACATCGATCAGTATTCAGCACTTGCCATCCTTCCCTCTGCTGTCTCTTTCAAAGATAGTGATCATCTACACACTGTCCTCCTTGATCTTCATTCTCCTTCCCTGCAAGATTGCCAATGGGCTGATCCTTGTTGGCATACAGTAGCCTCTGTCATGTCTCATGCTTTTGTGGTGGTGTTCAGTCTGTTTCCTACTCAGTTCAGCCTTTGCTCAACCCATCAGTATGGTGGAATACAAGATCTTTAGGGTTTTGGTTCAACTTGTGTTGGAAAATGAATGGCTGTTGAAATTTGCTTCAAATTTCTGTACCCTGGATTTGCTGAATGCTGTAGTACATCAGTTACAGCATAAAGACCAGTGCTGATGCAAGAATTCCTTGTCCATGGAAGCTTTTAAGCTTCTTTTGTCATGATTGAGCTTTGGAGTTCATAAGTCCTAATTGTGACCTGGTGATCTTCTGGAGAAACCTTTTTCTTGATGTTGACTATATGACCTACATTTGCTATGGTGTTACTTCATTTGAGTGAGTTGAATATAATGCTATTGATAAAATTATGGTCAGTTTAACCAAATTTTTGGTAGTTTAGTTCTAAATCTTTAGCTTCTACTGGAAATTCTGGTATCCAACATATGTAGTGTATAGTCCAGTATAGCTATGTAATTGTTTGATTGTAATTGTAATGAATTCTTGATGTAAGCTGATTGGCAATTACAGCACATTCAAGAAGAAAGCTCCCAAAGCCATCAAGGAGATTCGCAAGTTTGCCCAGAAGGCCATGGGAACTAGTGATGTGAGATTGGATGTGAAGCTCAACAAACACATTTGGAGTAGAGGTGTGCGGAATGTGCCCACCAGGGTCCGTGTCCGCATTGCAAGGAAACGGAATGATGACGAGGATGCAAAGGAGGAGTTGTACTCTTATGTTACCGTTGCAGAGGTGCCACCTGAAGGTTTTGTCAACCTTGGCACAAAGGTTGTGGAGGAGGATGATTAGCTGTCAATGTGAAATTTTTTTGTCTTGACATCAATGCAAGACCACTCATTTTGTAGTGGGGCTCTTTCACATCGTTTCTGAGTAAATTTGCATTCACAGATTTGCACATTTCTGAGGTTGCTGGAATAAACATGGAGTGTGAATTACATGATGGGTGAGAGTCATGTTCTATCTTGAAATTCAGTGGTTGCATCTTTATGGATTTCATGGGGGAGTAATGTTTAAACTGGGTCAATCATAAACTTTATGCATAAGCTTCTTACTACCTCAAACTGTACAGACTTCTACTCAGTTAAGGACATGCAGTTACCCACAACACATTCTGAGTTCGGTATGTGTATGCAAGAATTATTCCATGGTAAACAAAGTTATTTCCTCACAATGGTCATGTGAACTGCATATGAATTCCATGTTGATGAAGTAGGCAATGTGACTGGTTGACCTGTACTATGCGCAAAGTTAGGCCACCTAAAACATAATGTTTGTGACTAATGTTCAGGAATGACGGGGGTGCACAGTCGTGATTTGGGTTGAGCCTCAGGGCACAGTTCATGGGATCTAAAGCTGGTTTAGATTCACATGTCTAATTGTGACAGAGCTGGACTGACCTGTAACCCAGAGTTTTCTTCTCAAAACCTGGGGATGTGTAAATTCAACTGAACTAGTGGGTGCCCGTGACCTTCGGCCACCTTGGTTCATGTTTTAGAAACTTTTAACTTTTTTATTTTTATTTTAATGTATTTTCTATTTTTTTATTGTTTTATATATATTTTTATTTGGATGCAAGTTTGAAGTTTGGAGAAAGAAGACACACCTCATTTTTTTTCAAGTAGGGTTTTTCTTATTTTTTACTCTTTATTTGGTTTTTTCATTTTTGGA
>Ga0209208_10007545_pt1 | contig 14716 bp, 6 predicted proteins | sample S1TSphfallax_3_FD_187694 | JGI IMG/M metagenome (GOLD analysis project Ga0209208, IMG submission 187694) | Host-associated microbial communities from peat moss isolated from Minnesota, USA - S1T2_Fd - Sphagnum fallax MG (SPAdes) (version 2) | ecosystem: Host-associated > Plants > Peat moss >...
ACCAACTTAAATTATCACTTTAAATATGAAATATTATGTTGTGATTTCAAGTGTTTTGGTGCATATTAACATAATTACACCATTTTAAATGTTTTTAAAAAGGTGGGATGAACTTGGATATGGGGGGAAAAAAAAAAAAAAAAAAAACATAATTTGAATCAATTTGAAAGTTTAACCAATTCATTAAGCTTAAAACTCATTCAACAATTCCAAAGGAAATTGATTCTCAAAATGGACTTTGATCAATCATTTTTGGTCCATCTAGGTCGTGTGTTTATTCCCAAAAATGAAACTTACAATCAAGAATGTGAGATTATTTCCAAGTTTCAACATTTTATTCCAAGCATGGCCAAGCTTAATGGGTTAAGATATTTCAAACTTTAACACCTTCAACTTTAACAAAAACTTGAATCATCACCCAACTTGGTGGGCATTGTGACATTTTTAATTATAAATTTTTATCACATGTCAACCTAAGAACAATAAGCAAAAACTTACACATCACCTCAATATTTGCAACCCTCGCCAATGGATTAAGGAATGAAATGAAGTCCACAATTAACCATGTAATGTTAAATCTTCAAGTATAACCTTATGTAATGTTGATCCTAACTTTCGATACTAAGCATTTTCTTGGAGGGCATTTACAAGTAAAAGTGTAGTTCCTTTCTTGCATTGGTTTAATTTTTTTCTTTGATGCATAGCATGTTTTGGTTAACCCATTTGAAACATGTGTAGGATGAATTTTCATCATGAGTTTTTTCTTACATCAAACCTTACATTCATCCTTGCCCAAGTTCACTCACATTGATTCTCACCTTGCTCATGGTCAATAATCATGATCATGATCATTGCCCTTGCTCACAATCACATTTAATGTGTTAAGTTAGTTTTCCCTTCATAAAGGTGGGCATTCAATCAATTGCAAATTGTTTGTTTATGTTCATTTCAATAAGTAATCATTAACAAGTTCACAAAACTCATAGTTTGGTTCAAGGTGAAGGAGGAGCTAATTTATGAATTATTTTTACAAGGTGGTCCTTGAAAGTTTTAATGGTGAGCAATACACACACTACAAGAAATCATGTCTTTTTAAGAGTCCAACTTGACCAACATGTCCATTTTGACAAAAAAAAAATTAGTCATGTTGACTAGAGGAGATAGTTGTGTTGAAGTGCATTACCAAATGAATTGGTATATTTGAATAAAGTGGTTTTTTAAACTACATGGTCAAATGTGACATATGGTCCAAAATGACATAAAAGTGGACACATATAGTTGAAAAGGACAAAATCAATTCACCTTTGGTCAAAAGGGACAAAACTTTAATCAAATGAAACATTTGTTCACTTAAATGGCCATGAGGATCACATAATGGACCCATGGTTTGTAGTGTAGACATTTTTTTTTAATGGAATGTCAATGTAGATATTTAAGATGATTTGTTGTGAAATGTTAATGTATTCAGTTAGCATAATTTATCATGAAATGTCAATGTGACATTTAAGATAATTTCTTCTAAAATGTTAGTGTAAATATTTAGGATATTTTCAAATGTGGAAGGTAATTGCAAGTTAGAATGTTCATAAAATCATGTACAAGAGCAATTTTTTCTACACCCCTTCAAGTTTAAATGCCTAGATGATAAATTTGTGTACATGTGAGTAGGTACACAAATGGGTGGACCAATTTGCCACAAATCCAAAGTCCCTATTTATTCAAAATTCTAATAAAAATTTGGAAATTATAACTAGTTGGGTCAAAACAAAATCAAAGGAGCCACAAGTGTTACTTTACATTGATCCTAGATGACCTTTTGAACCAAAATAAATTTTTCACATGAATGAGTTTTTGAATGTTTTATTTGCAAATTGTTATGAAAAATAATTAAAATTACCCCAATAAGTCATTTTTTAATAAATATGAATTTGTAGAAATGTACAGATTCCTCGCATATTTTATGTTTCATCCTGAAAAATGATGATAATCTGAAATCATACCAAAAAATCTTTATTTTTTAAAGTAGAATTTAATGTAATATAAACTACAACTTTGTTTAATACATCATGTATATTATACCCCATTTATATGTGGTAAAACACTCTTGAAGTTTTGAATTCTGAATTTTCAAATGTACATACTTTGAATTTTCAAAATTTTAGAAATCCACATTTTTGAAATTGTGAATGTTTAATAGGTTATTATCATCTCATTTTTTTACTAGCAACTTATTTCCATTATATGAATCCTTTGAAAGTCCATTGTAAAAATGTCTTTTGTTAATGATAGACTTTTTCACTTTCAAAAATCCTTAACAAAACCAAAACTTAAAATTGGATCAAATGGATTTTTAATTTGAATTTCTTGACATTCATGTGTGTTAAAAAGAGTAATGTGCCATGATTACCATGGTTTCAAATGGAAACAAAAAAAAAAAAAAAAATCTCTAATTTTTTATACGATAGAATTTAACATTTGACACCTTTTATGATTCCTTTGATCTCTTTTGACCCAATTTACATTGACTTTCTCAATATTTTTTCCATGTCATTAATGTATCATCTAGAGTTTCTCTTTCTTTAAGCATGTAAGCAAAAATACCATAAAACACCTCTTCCTCCGATATGTTATGAACTTAGAAAAAAGTCATAATGCCAAAATGTGTCTTTCATGACTTGAACATTTATGACTAATGTCTTAATCTAGTGATGTAGTCATATGTTCTTAATCATATACTTTTACTCAATTTGTGACTACATTGCAATTGCATTATGACTACATCACTAGATTAGAACTATTTTGTGACTACATGACGAGCCTATATACATTACTAACCTACCTATGTTAGTAGTTTAACTAAGTGTTACCTACTACTAGTTATGGAGTATAACCATAATTTCTGGGGCTTGCCCTTGGCATCAGTAGCAAGTGGCATTACACTAATAGATTAACCTTTTCTGTAAGGACCTTTACATGTTGCAAACAAAGAAATAAAGCCTATCAACAATGTGAACAATTATGGACCTCACAAGCAAACTAGGCAAACTGACCACCCTTTAGCAAGAAATTTGATGGTTTTCAAAGCAACATGTACATAATCAATGCATCTAATTCCCAAACTCAAAACATCAGGAAAGTTCAAAAAATCTCTTGATTGACTTGCAAAATCAAAACAAGAACTCATTAATAGAATGTTGTTATGTACACAAATGACATAATTATATATCAACAAGGGCAAAACCTTTAGTGGTGAAAACCATGTGCCATGTTTTGTTAAGAGCATCATCACCCACAATCTTAGTGTTCTTCAAAATCAATTTATAATTTCGTTTGTTGTTAATCACAAACCTTCAAGTATCTAAAACTATTATCAAAAGGAAAGATATGGTGGCATTTTGACCTAGTTGGTAGTTTGAAGTGCTAAAACAATGATAAGATACTTATTAATGACAAAATTTCCTCTTCAATATTAGTTGGTTCCAACACTTGCCACATCTTGGCATTCCTTGTTGTGTAATGCAAGAATGTTGAAATCTTCAAAGTTTCAAGATTCATCATTGAAAACACACACATGTTCAAAACATGATGAAATGCAGAAGATGGGTTCATGGCAATTGTTTCCTTGCCCATAATAAACAAGCAACACATGTAATGAACTTTGCAAGAACCCTAATACCACAAGAGTGTTGTGAGGAAAAAATGCATCGTACATCCTGCCCCAATGTTCAAACTACATGACATTGAAATGTCAGGGAACCCTACACCCACCTATTCTAACTAGGGTGACATCAATCAATACATCATCATACTAGGTACCCTAAATTAAATAAATGGAATTTTTATGGATTTTGATGTTACATCTAAATGTGTTAAGGCAGTTACTACACTTTTCTAAAATACAATTCAAGGAAATCATCAATTTTCATGCTCATATGAACTTTTCTAAATATCACATTTTTTTGGAATTTGAAAAGTTCATATCACAACTTTGGAAAAAAATTATGCATATTTTATTCATTTTTATTATTCTTACCATGAATTTTCTTAGAATCCAAAAGCTCAAATACATATGACTAGTGCATTGTAAGATAAAAGTCTTTATGTATGAATTTTGTAGGCACTACAAAATTTGTTGTTAAACTTTAAAAGTCCCTTATTCAATGAATATTTATCATGTTGATGTGTTTTTTACAGTTTTGGATTATTGATTTTATTAACATTATACATGTGAGTTTTAAAAATATATATATTCTAAAAAATTATGTTTGGCATTAAAATCTTAAAGAGATGCAAGAAAAACTACAAGTGTGACACCTAAAAAAGGACATCGTAGCATGCTTTCACCCAATGAAGGTCTTCAAAATTAATGCAAATATTTTCAATTTTGTGTAATGTCTTATACTTTTGTTATAAAAATATTATCTAGTCAAATATTTTGGTGGTTGATTTTGAATAAATCCATAGACATAACATGTATCCATATGTTATGTTTCATATTTTAAAAGTACAAATAAAGGTTGAACTCCTAAACCTTTTAAAACCCTATTGGTAAGGTACAATGTGTTCTGGGAAAAATATATGTTATGTTAAGGATGACATTTTAGGGTGCCCTCATTACACCTAGGCATCATTTTATGGTTGTGATAGGCATTAAAAAAGGTTCAATGAAACTTCCATTTCCAACTACCACTATTACAACTCATGGTTTTTCAATAAGTTCAAATTGACTAAACTTATCATTTTGACTAATTGACATGTACATTTTGACTAAAGGCCAAGGCTTGAATGACACATGTTTATTTGTTAACTAATCGACTTGACTAAAGTGGTTTATTTGACTAGGTACACATAGTCAAGTTGTACAACCTTAGTCAAAATGACCAATAATCTTTAGTTAAACTGAATAGTTAATCAACATGGTCAATGATCTTTAGTCAAAATGATTAATGTTCTTTAATCAAGTTGAACATTTAATCAAAATGGCCAATGGTCTTTAATCAAATACAACACATGTGGTTTATTACCGGAGTACCTTTACCATTTTAACAACAAATTACCGAAATAATTATTTAAATTTTAAATCTTAATTTAGGCACTTGGTTTTTAAATTTTGAAAATTTTCATTGGTAATGGTTATAGAAAATAATAGACACATTGTATTCAATGCCATGGAACATTTTAATTTGTTTAAATCGTTGAATTGTTAAGATTCTTGTCCTTGGGAGGTTTGGGTTTAATGTGCATGCCAAATTATTCAAAACTTGTGCACACCCCATTCACCTACACACCCATACGACATGTGCACTCTAAGGACAAAGTTTGGAATGTAAAATAGAAGCAACATGATGATAGATAAGGGTTAGTAATTGGTTCAAGTCTTAATAGCAAGAATGGATAGTTCTAATATAGTGCAAAGGTTAAAGAAAAATCTTCCGATTGAACATTATCTTGTTTACCTTGACACATGGTGTTTGGTGTAATAAAAGGGGTAAAAACCTAGTAGTGATATACTTTAAGTGACCTCATACAAATATAACTAATAAGAAACAATTATTTTTTTGGGTGAAAAATTGTCAAAAAGCAACATTGATTCAAATTATGGGTGATTTTCTATAAAAAAAATTGGTTTGCAAAAACAAGTCACCAAACTTGGGTGTTGGTTTGCTTGAGTGGATCAAAAATGTTGTCCAAAGGGTTTTTTTTCTGAGTTTGGAATGTAATGAGTATGTGAAATACTAGTAACCACAAGAGAATTAAAAAAGAAAAATGAAAATCTTTTAGTCCAAAGTAAGAAGGTCAAGGGCATACCAAGATTTTTTCATGGAATTTAACTAAAGTGATGTTGTGAATATATATTTGATGAGGAAATACTTGTCTTGTAAGTATTAGACTTGTTTGGAAGTTGAAAACTTTAAAAAAGATGTTTCATCCAATTAGGATCAACTAATGATGATAATAAATTCATCTTTTGAGAAGTTTATTGGCTGATTTACATACAAGAAAGAACCCCTAAGATGTAAGTAATGCAATGAAATGACATGCTTTTTGTCCACCTAGCAAAATATCTTAATTCTTATATTCATTGGGGGCCACCACCTGTCATTGTATTTGGCAGAATATATGCTAGCGATTTATATATATATTTTTTATTATTAAAGTTAGGCATGCAATAGTTGTATTTACATAGTTTATCTATGGTCACATAGGAATAGTTGTGATTTTAGTGAAATTCAATACTTTTTTGGTATTCCAAAATATTGTAATACTTATATAGTTTTGGTCCATGCAAGCAAACCAACATCCCAAATTTTGCCTAATTTTCACTTTTTGGAAAACATGTCACCACATGTTTGTTTATTGGCCACACTTTTAATAGTATGTGCAAAACTATCACCAATTATGTTGAAATTTGTTTGGGAAGGCCTGCCACTAGTTGTTGCTATAATATTACAAAATTGAAAAAAAACATTGATAAGAAGGGGTAGAAAGAAGAGGGCGTTCTTTAGACCATCAAATGTGGATTAGGCAAGGAATAAATCTAGAAATTATCATTGTTTTAAGTTGGTTCAAGTAGGATTTGCCATGTTTGTAAGTAAATGGATATCATTAAAAGATAGGTTTGTATGTAAGTATGTAGGTGGGATAATGGATTGTTACAATGTAAATACATGCATGTGGGTCCAAGCATGATTGGGTTATTCCATTTGAAACACAAAAAAGGATTTCGACCACTTCCCACATTTATTTTTTTCTTCACAAAACTTGAAACTATCCTAGATTTTCTTTTTTCATCAGGTCAAACGCAATAATTCCTTTCAAATTATATACACGCATATAGAGTAGCTCTTTTTTTTATTTATGAAAATAGGAATAATAAAATTTATCCAATCTAGGCCATATTTTATCAATGGCTAGAAAATTTTTAAACTTTCATTTTTTGAAACCTTGTGCATTAATAGGGCACTTGATTCTTGTTACATTCAAGTGTTTTATACACGTTAGTGCCTAACCTATTTGTGGTATAAAATGGGGAAAAAAAATGTTTATACATTCATTACAAGTCTTTAAACCATTTTTCACCAAGGTGGACAAAATTCTGAATTTCTTCCTAACAGTTGTTAGGAATTTTTAAACTTGTTCAAACAAAAAATGGTTTGCTTTTAATAGTAATTTGGTAATGTACTATCTCTGAAACAAAAATAACTCCTAACATGAAATGTGCTATTAAGTTTTAAGGACATGTCCAATTCAACGGTCCATTAAATATTTTGCAAGACTTTCCATTTTGACACCCCAACCATGCTTTGACCCATGTATTGGTTAGGTCATAGGTAAAGATTAATGAAGTATTAGTAGGAAAGTAGCTTATAGAAAAATTGAAGTCTGGGGTAAAGCTTGAGGGGTGGGCTTTATTAGAATAAAGCTTCCCCCTAGGGTTTTACATGGTGTAAAAATTGCCAATTATCATTTTTTTCTTCCCTCCCCCCCCCGCCCCATATACTTGATGGGTACTTCTTAGGTATCGTGGGAAAAAAATGATGACATGCTTTTCAAAAAACATAATGCTTGCTTATGTGAGCATTATTCTTTTGAGATGCGCACCACCACAATATGTGGTCAAAGATGCCTTGTAACTACATTAAAACAAATGGTCAAGTCTACAATAGGACGCATGAATATTTGCTATTACATTTACCTTGTAAGTGCAAATGCTAACAAAGGCCTCTCTAAATGGCAAAAATGAAACTTCATCAAGGGTGGCAAATGTTCTTCATTAGTTCCCGAGTGTCAATCAGCCCTTGTACACCTCTCACCCATTTCCTCCTTTCACATTTCCACCTCCTACACTAAGGGCATGAAAAAATTGATGTATCAAAGTCCAATTGTTTGTATGAGATTTTTTTTTCTCCAAATCATGTCATGCCTTCCTTTTTCTACGGTTTTTTAACATCCTTTGCTTTTTTTCACAATTTTACAATATTTTTGTAAAAGGAAGAATAAGAAAAGAAAAACAAGTTGTGTACTTATAACTTTTAGTTTACATTCTTTCATATACATGCACTTAAAAAACAGTTTGAAAAAAGAGGAAAAACTAGGATGAACAAAACAAACATAAAGAGGAAGAAGGAAACAATGTGTTTAATGCTTTCATTATTTTCATATACTTTGATAAAGTTTTGGTAGTGAACTCAAGAAAGAAAAACAACAAGAAAAGAAGTCAAGAGATGACTTGATGTTCTTATCTACCCGTGCTTTTTCAATGAATAAATAAATATATATTTTGGAATGAATGTTGCTTTCTCTTTCTTCATTTTACTTTTTTCCCCAAAAGAATACAAGAAAAAGGGAAAAAGGAAAGAAAGGAAGGCATGTACATAAAGACCTGAACATTAAAAAACATTTAATGTAGGTGGAAGGTGTTATGCTATGCTTAATCTTTCATTTGCAAAGGGCCCTTGAAGGAGTAAGTGTAGAGACCTTCCTAATCCTGTGATCTACACATGTTTAGGTTCATGATAACCTTTGCCTCTTGCTTTATTGTGAGGAAAGCCCACATGTGGGCACATGTTGGGGACATTCCTCAAAATGTGAATCACATTTCATAGGCCTTTTATTTCTTCATTTAGGGGCTTTACCTTAAATTTGATGGAATTTTTTTTTAAACTTGAAAAAGACAAAAAATATATTGGCATGTAACTAATTCTTTTGTTCATTTTAGAAATATGTTTTGAAGTTTTTGCTAATTCTCAAAAAATAAAATAAAAATTCTAGTGATGATGATAATTCAAACTAGTTTAGGTGAAACATGTATGAGTCCAATAGTATGATTATGAACTTGACAATTATGAGATTCCAAACTGAACTACCTCATTATTTTCACCCACCTACATGGATATGAAAAGGCAAATTGAATTGAATTCAATCAATTATAAAAAAATTCAATTCAATTTGATTTGATTTGAATTCAATTCAACCAAATCCAATTCAATTGAATCTAAACTAAGTTGAATGTGAATTGCATTCAATGTATTTAAATTCAATATATTTTTTAATTCCAATTCAACTCAAATTGAATTGAATCTAGGAATTTGATTGAATTGAAATGTAGTCAATACAAATTGTGTGCAATGTCATTCAATATTTTCATTCAAATGGAACTTACTTTTTACAAAATCAACTCATTCTTTTCATCATTTCACTGTCACCAGTAGTGTAGAGCCAAAGTTAAGTAATTTATTTTTTCAATTTAAAAATTGGAAGACAATGTACGTTATGCTATTGAAAACCCTCGCTCCATGTGCCAGAAAAGGGGGGGGGGGGAGAGTGAAGGCCAAATTAAAAAGAAGAAAAGAAAAAGGAGTGAATAAAGGAAGAAGTAAAAAATGACAACTGCTAAGTGACAACCGGTGTTGTGAGTGTAAATGGTTTGGGACTTTATTTATATATTTTTACACGGTCTCATAAAACATTGTAAATGTAAATATAAATGAGTATATAAATTTATTTATTTATTTATATGATTTTACATGGCTCTGTAAAACAATGTAAATATATAACAATGTAAAAAATGTGATTTTTACTTGAGGAGATTCAAAAAAATAAAAAACATCAGCATTCAAGGGTGGGGAGGACCTCAGTTTTTGTGGTGAACTGAATTTCACTCTGTCTCTCCTTTTTCTTAGCGCCTCGTTAGTGCTCCTACTTGTGAAGCCAATATAATTAGTCTTGAACCTTGTGCATTAAATGCTGATTTTCAGCATTTCATTCCCAGATCTAATAAATTTCCTTACTTTATGGATACCCCTGAAAGAAGGGTTTGGAGTGAAAGGAGGCCCAAAGACAGGGTGACTTTATAAATAATTTTAGTATTTACACTTACACTTCCCAAAACATTTACACGGGGCGTGTAAGTGTATTTGACAAATATTTACACTGGCCTCATGTAAGTGTAATAAAATTTGGACGTGTAAGTGCAAATGATTTACACTTGCACTGGATTAACACGCCGAATATATGGCTTTTGACACTTATAATACGCACAACACTGGTGACTAGTGCTGAGTAATTAAGTTAGCCATTGGGCAGCCGTGGGTGACGCATGATGCTCATGTGCGCATGCCCAGCCCTGCTCTAGCCACGTCGACGCGATGGCAGGCCCCACAGGCCAGTAAACCAGCCCTGCAGCACAGCATGGGCACGGGTCACGAGAGTGAGCTAAACTAACCATGGTTAGGGAAGGAACTGGAACCCAATGGAAAAAGAGGTCTCTTATCTATTATCATCCATCCTCATGTTACGCGATGGTGCGCTGGCAGCTGTTGGTTCGCTGTGGTAGAGAAATTGTGAGATCACGGGTGAGAGATTGGAGGCTGGGAATTGGGAATTAGTGTAGGTTGGTACGTTCGTTCCCCCAAGTGTCTTTTTGACTCCGTCCACACAAACTTAACAAAATAAGGACAATAAAAAAAACAATCAACACATTTTGCTCGTACTCTCTTTTTTGGTGTGATGGATTTTGCTTGCTCTCAACATTACGGGTTTTTTTCCCCGGTGGGATTCAATACGTCGAAGTTGCTTAGAAGAAGAGCAAGTTCCCAAAAAATTGTGCAGTCGGATTCCATCTGCTCTAGATGTGGGATTCGTCCTTCTTTCTCTTTTTCTTTTCTTTTTTGCTTTGAATGTTTCTATTGAATCGACTATTTTCTATTGCAGGAGATTGTCAAGAGCTTGAATCAGCTCACTACCAAATTCAAAGAGGTGGGGGGCTAGAGTGTAGTCAGTGTTGTATACACACACATAGGCGATTTGAGGGCCTTAGTTTTTAGCTGTGTTGAAGAAAGTGGTCAAATTTTGGCAATTTTTTTGACAGTTCTTGCTCTTATTTTCTGAAAATATGAGCACTCCCACATTTGCACTGAATATCATGGTCAGTGGGAAGAAAAAAACTGCATTGGAATTTGATGTTCTCAAGGTTTTGATTTTACCGTGTTGTGTGTGTGTGTGAGCAGAGACATATTATCTGGAAAGAAGAAAAAAGAGACAAAAATGGGACAGGCATGGAGTGTTTTCTCTAAGAAACCAGGTCCCAGTGGCTTTGGGGCCAATTCGACTGCCGAATTTGTGACTGCTAACATCGACTTGAATTCCAAAACTGCAATGGTCACTGGTAAGTTCTTTGGCTATGTCTGCCTGATCATCATCCCCAGTGTGTCTGTAGTTGGCAACAAAGTATTTTGTAGTCTTTTGCTTATATGAACGTCTCAAACACAAGGCACAAGGTCATCCATCACATTATCGAAACAGCGAGTCTCCCCCATGTATCGAAAAAAATGCAATTTAGTTCAAGACAATGAAATATGATCCATGTGTGTTGTTGTTGTTGTTGAAGGTTTGGTAGACCTTCTAATTTATTAGAGAAACTTAAAATCTTTCCATTTGAATTCTGAAGTCAGGTCACCATTGTTAATAGTTTGAGCATTTAAAATTATGTAGATCAAATCTATAAACCTGAATGAATACCAAAAAAATTGTACTACAGGAGCTACAAGTGGTGTAGGGAAAGAAACAGCAAGGGTGTTGGCAAAGAGAGGAGCACATGTGATTATGGCTGTTCGCAATACAAAAGCAGGGGAAGAAACCAAGCTCAAATTTCTGGAAGAGGATCCCAGTGCAACTCTAGATGTCATGCAGCTGGACTTGGGTTCTCTGGCATCTGTGCGAAAATTTGCAGGGGATTTTAGAGCTCAAAACCTCCCTCTAAACATACTTGTGTGGGTAATCATTTCCATTCAGCAATCCAATTGTTTAGATTGTTGGACTGGCATCAACTTGTGGCTTCTTCAAGGTCCAGGTGTTTTAACATAGAATTGAGTCCCACAATATGTTTTGTTTCAGAAGAAAGTTTTGCTTTGACAGTAAGAAAGTCAATTGTTGGATTTCAGATTGTCATTGTTTAGTTTGTTATTTTGCAGAAACAATGCAGGTGCAGTCTTGCCAGAGTTTGAGTTGTCTGAAGATGGCATGGAGAAAACTTTTGCCACAAACCACATCGGTTAGAACTTTCAAGAACATTTTGTAGCTTCCATTGTTTTTTCTATGGACTATTAGTGTGCTGGGCTTAATTTCAAGTGGATATTTTCCTTACTTTTGGCCATTTAGCCAAATTCGTCAGAGATATATTAGTGGAAGAAGAATTGAAATCCTCAAATGAAGTTAAGGGGTTTTGTTTGCAGGTCCGTTTCTGCTTACCAATCTCCTACTGGATACCATGAAAAAAACTGCTAAAGACACGGGAGAGGAAGGACGTATTGTGATGGTTGCATCTCATGCTCATGCTCTCGCATCAAAGGGAATACCTTATGACAGTCTAAATGACAAGAAAAGGTAGTAGCAAAATAAGGAGTAGCAAAAAGACTCTTGATGACAAACTCTGAAACCAAGAGGTAGAAATAAGAAAAACAATTACAAAATGGACAATGGGTGGTGTACATGACTTGATTCTTGATTGAGTGATTGCAAGAGTGCCCTAACAAAGTTCCTCCAAGGTGAAAGTTGTAACATGATTTGGAGGTTGCAGCACACTAAGTGGTGGTACATTAAGGTAAAGGACAGAAAGCAAGAAAGGAGTTTCCCTAGGGTGTTGAAACTTTCTGTGTTGCTTGACTAAGCAGGTACAGTTCTGGTTCAGCATATGGAATCACCAAGCTGGCTAACATTCTTCATGCCAATGAACTCAGTCGACGTCTCCAGGTCTGAAAGTGTTACACCTGCCAAAAGATTTATAGAGCTTTCATGTAGTGGCAATTTGGGAGGAAGTTCTTATTCCAAGTACTACTGTTAAGTCAAATGCCCTCTCTACCAAATTGTTACATTCTGAGGTATTGAGAAGCTCTCTAATTGATGCTTTGGCAACCTGAAATAATTGATACTTTCTTTCCACATTAGTATCTCTCAATTTCATAATTGTTACTCATCAGAGATTCCGCCCTTCATGCTAAGCTTCTTTATAGGGTCAACTGCTATTTCAAATGCATGTGACTGGCACACAGAACATCTTGAGCTTTAGCAAATAGTCTACCAAAGTTCCTAATGATGTGGCAAATCTCTCCCAAGCTCTAATTATGTCCAGATAATTGCCATTGACCTCAGACCCAGCTTATGGCCAACTGCCACTCAGCCAGGTCCTCCCAATGGCCATTACCTCATACATATTTCATGGAAACCTTTGAAGGGTAACCTGGGGTCAATACCATAAGAGCAAGACAAGGTTTTTTTTTGTCAAGAAATGAGCTTTAACATGAGGTCTATGGATTTGCCTTCAGGAGGAAGGGACAAATGTGACTGCAAATTCTGTCCACCCTGGAGTTGTTAGTGCCAGCAACTTTGGCAACACTCTAGGATCTGATAATCTATTCAAAAGTAAGTATACTTTGGAATGTGGTTTTGAGTTATTTTGTCTCTTAAGGCCTTGCATTGCATCATGATCTACAATTAAAAGTTGGATTTTAGTTGTTTTCTGGAAAGATTGTGATGAAGTTTATTTTAATATATAAGTACTAATTTATGATATATGTGACAGTTGTGTTTCTGACTGCCTCGCGCCCATTCATGGAGAGGACAATTCCTCAAGTACAATTTCAAACACCTTTCTCATCTTAGACCTGCAATATACAGTCATTTATGTAGTTTATGTTTATTTAGGCATCTGCAGGCATGGGGATTGAAGAAATCCAAAGTTTAGTCTTGGACAAACACCTAACTGTAGTTGCATGAAAGACAATTTTTTGCTTTGAGATTGTGGCTAGTTTGGGGTGTGTACATCAGATCCCATAGAAACGCTGAAACCAAGTACAGCAGATAGGAAAAAAGTACTAGGATGGGTTACTGGCCAAGAAAATGGTGTGCAAACATATGTAGCCTACCCTGAGAGTTCTGTAATACCTGCAATGTATCTAGAAAACACCAACTTCATCTAGCATCAAAGCTCTCTTTTCTTCTGGTTTGTTCCTAATTTATCAGGGCTCTTATTTATGAGCCACAATTGTTTCACATCAAACATGATGATTCATGAATCTAAAACATGGAACGTGATGTGGATGTACAGGGTGCAGCAACCCAATGCTATGTTGCCACAAGTCCTCATTTGAAGGGAGTATCAGGGAAATATTTCACGGATTGCAATGAAGTACCAGTTCTAGCAAAAGTTGCTGAAGACCCAAAAGCTGCTGAGGCTCTGTGGAAGTTCAGTGAGGATTTTGTCTCTGCACATTAAAGAAGGTGAACATCATCAAGTTCCTCACTTAGGGTGGTTTGAGTTTGTTATTAACATAAAAACTTGTTCTTGCTCAACACAATCATATGGGTTAGCTAGAGGAAATTAAGAACGGAGTCTTCCTTCCTCCACTCTTTTCAACTCCGTGTGCATATATATAGAGAGCTTGCAACTTTTTCTAGTGATTTACATTATCTTCTCTTTATGTCATGTGCAAAGTTTGGCAGTCCAACTTTATACTCCCCCTGCATCCTTCATCTAATCTTCTTTCTGTGATTACTTCTCTTCTCTATTCCAATTTGACTTCTTGATCATTGTGTTACTTGGTGACATGTTGCACTGCTCCATCTTTCATAAATTTCATCTGTTGAGACAGGAAAGTGCTGTTACTTTCACTTTGCCATTGTGTCAGAATTGGAGACTAACTCCTATATTTCTTCACAC
>Ga0209208_10007546_pt1 | contig 14707 bp, 5 predicted proteins | sample S1TSphfallax_3_FD_187694 | JGI IMG/M metagenome (GOLD analysis project Ga0209208, IMG submission 187694) | Host-associated microbial communities from peat moss isolated from Minnesota, USA - S1T2_Fd - Sphagnum fallax MG (SPAdes) (version 2) | ecosystem: Host-associated > Plants > Peat moss >...
ATATTGTCATGCATGTATGCATGACAACACTACACGTCATGACAATATGGTATTAATATACCAAGCATTTAAATCATGTAGTGGGGTTACAATAACTTCAATTCTAACCCAAAATAAAAGTAAGTCTAATAATTATGCGTTTGAGATTATAGTACCATACTCATAAAGCTTCCAAACAAGGCTTGGAGTTTCCTTTGTCAAATAAGTAACAAATAAGACTTACGACATTTGAAGGTTCTCAAATTGGATATGAATATCACCTCATTGGCATTAGACGATAGGACTATCATTTATGACTAAAATATGTAAGAAATGTTTTCAAATATCACAAGAACAAAGTTCACTTAAACATTTTGTTATTGTAGAAAGTGGGCAAATATTTTAAGGCAAAGTGCAAATGATGAACACTAATTTTCATTATGCAAAATTAACAACTATAGATGATTACCCAAAATTACATGTTGTCTAAAATGATTTTTATGGTAGTGAAAAACAATTGAGAATTCATGGACTTGTCAAAAATGAACCCAATCAATAGGCGGCAATTAGATCACCAACCTTCCATTTTGGCAACTCAAATAAAACGTTTGTTTGGTTTCATTCCCAACTTTATGCATGTGTTGTCCTCCTTATTTGTGTCATTCAACTTATAGGTTTCATCTGAAAAGGCATGCTCTAATATTTTGCACTTTGTCATGACTAATTGGCTAACCATCTTTCAAACTTCCCATTGAACTCACGAACACTTGAATGAAATGGATGATTGGGTCACAACCATATACTATGCTTGACATATACAATTTTCCCAAGAATTTTGGGATGATGATTATAAATGTTGGGTCCACAACCATGACATTTTTTGTAGCCTTTGCATCACTTCACCAAAAGTGGTTTGGACTACAATACATTTACCTACATATGAACTTCATGTGTTTGTGAGTTCAATGGGACAACAATCTAGTGCATAAACCACATTAGGATACCCCACAATGAAAACCTATGTGAGACATCTTCAAGTGATCTTGACACGTCCCAAGCATGTACCCCCCTTTCCAAAACTTTTGTAACTCCATCAAAGGAGCCATGTACATGCATCTATGTTATTATTTTTCATTTATTGTTTGTTAGGAATCAACAAAGAAAGAAATATTAATTTATTTTTGTTGATTAGACATGGAAACATATTATAATTTAGGATGAACACAAACCATGTAGACCAAGTGTTTTATTGATTCACAAATGGATTCACTCCATCTAAAGGAACCCAAGCCATGAATTAAAGGCCTTTAAGGTGAAAGCACATTAAAGGTGAGCCACTTTTCATTGGCAAATCTTATGTATAATGAGTATCATGGTACATAGTAAGCCAAAATTTTGATGACATCCTTTGGTTATCCTAAACATAAGAAAAAAAAGTTCAAAATTTACATGACAACATTTTAGAATGCAAAACTCATTTTGAGGAAAAACTAATATTGATCCTATAGTTAAATGAAGAGGATTAGATACATATAATGTACATAAAATATATAATTTATAGTTTGTTTATGCAAGTAGAGCTACATGTTTGTGGTTCATGAAACATTATTAAACATTACAAAAGAAAATTGAAAGAATAATGCAATGCAAATCTGTAAAATATTTTCTTCTTTCACATGGTAGTGGTTTTTTTTCCTTAAAAGAAGACATTATTATGCATTTATTGCTAAAAAATGAAAAAAAAACCACATTATTTGAATGAAAATTGATCCAAAAACTAAAGCCATTTTAAATCAATATCAACCCCGCTTTTGAATGAACCACATGATAAACAAGTCCATCACAATTTTTTTGTCATGGCACCACCATGTTAATTTTGAAATGTTAAGACATGTTAACATTTGTTTCAACCTAAAAATTATTGAGAATTGCTTCAACACTTTCTTTGGCACATTGATATGTCCCAAAACATATAATTACAAAACATTGTTTTGTTAAAATATGTTCTAGTGGCAATATCACACACCCATTTTCACATGCATGGATTTGTTTATATCAATGTCCAACTAGGTGATGTATCAAGGTCTTTCCTTCATAATATGATTTAAACAAGTTGTTAAAATTTGGAAAAACTAAATTGCGTAACAAAAGAAATAATTCATCCATAAACCCATTTGCATATTGATGTGATTTACAAATGTCTAATAACATCAACACATCTATCAACCTACTAAGTTACAACCTTCATATAAATAAACCTATGATCATGCCCCCAACTTTAAAAAAATGTGGATTGTTTATTGGGTTTGGTACATCCTCGTTTGTGTCACGACACAAGCCCCTTCAGCCCCATGTTACATCTCATAAAAAAAACTAAATACATCTTACTAATTGACATTTATGCCTTTTTGTAAATATTTGTCCATGGCTACCCCACATGCTTAACATGGATCATTAAGAACACCTATCATTTGAATCCCCAAGTCCACCTCATCATTAATGGGCACACCACTATTAAGATTAAGACATGTACCTAATGCATCCATAGGCTTGTTGCAAGATATTTTAAGCCATTTCACCACTTTTCATTTGAACTTTCAAATGATGCATCCTAGAATAATCATTACAACAAGTCAACATTGAATTGATTGGAAAATTTGGTAAAAAAGGACACAAAAAGGACAACCATCAAAAAGACCATATAGTCTTTTTGGACAAATTGTTTTTAACATTGTCCAATGCAATTAAGTGGTCTTTTTTACCAAGCCTAGGGTGGCACTTTTGACTAGTCAATATATCAAGTTCCCCATTTAACTATTAATACAACCAATCAAAATGACAAGAATGTTATTTGGTGAACATGTGAACATGAGCTTAAACTAGGAGGGATATTCCATGTTTAAAGTTCAAGGGAATATTCTTTGACATGCTCACATGACGTGGATTGAATATTCTCTAACATGTCCCATGATATCATCACATCAATGAAATATTCGAATATTCCCTAACAAATGCAAATATTTTAAGTATAAGCCATGTTGTAGTGTACATGTGGAGGCTTCAAGCTACTTGCATTATTGAAGAAAATTTTAGTATGTTTGAAACAATATAAAAAACAATAATTCATCCTTACAACAAAAACCTTTCAAAAAAATTAAACAATTACACTTCAATGAAATTGTTGTGAAGACATACTTTAATAACTAGCTAAGAAATAAATCTAAATGACATATAAATTTCATTCGTAAAGTTTGACACATGTGATCACATGTAGGATCTTGTTTTGGATAGAATGTGACATGAATAAATAAATAAAATCTAATGGTCAAAAGTTATTATGATAAAATTTGTCACAACTCCCAATAGCAATTTTTTTTACACATATTATATTGTTAGGAAATTACTTAGATTAACAATAAGATTTTGTAGTTTAGGGGGTTTAAGGGACCTTATAGTGGAAGTTACTTATGACCACTATATAGTACCATTCAAAAAACATGCGTCTTTTTCACTAGATGAAATTTCATAAACAAATCAAATTGTTACATGAACTTCCTAGAAGTGACATTATACAAACATTGGTTGTCCACAACAACCATTAGGTTTTGACATTCAATAAATCTATCATAATGTTGTGCCAAAAAAAATAGAATAAAAATTGTATTTGAACACATTTGGTTTCAACATTCAACATGGTTTTGATGTTTTGGAATAAATGAGGTGGTAATGAGTTTGATATTTTCTCAACAATATGACATTATTGGAGTTGAGTTTATATTGAACTATTAATTATTGGAGTTATTATGAGGAATGCCATTATAACAATTATAGCAATTGTGAAAGGTGGAAGTTTATAATTAACCATCACACCTTGTGATGTTTGTCACCACTATAATTTGATTATTGCAAGCCTCCAATGGAATAATCTAAGTATCTTATTGCAAGTAATTTCATTCATTTCCAAAAATGTCTAGAAAGAATCCATCATAGTCTTGTCAAACTCTTGTAGACTTGGATTCATACTCGCTTGTGTAGTAAAGAAATTTGTTGAGGGTAGATATAGACTTGAAAGTACAAGTGGGATATTAGGCAACAAGAAATGGGTTGCAAGACTATAAGATTTATGGGACAAGGATATAGATTTTTATTCCATGCTTTTTGAACAACTTGTCACAACCTCTTGAAGATAATTCATGGTCAATGTAGTCAACTAACCAAAAACACATAATTTGGTTTTGAAGACAATGTGACTATTTGTTGGGATTGCATAATGAGAAAAGAGAAGCATTCAACGACATGATCTGAAAGAAGTGGTTGGAAAATAATTTGGACCCTAAAAAATGATGCACATGAAACATTTATGCTTGTATACAATAAAAATATAAACGCATTGGTGGAAGACCTAACATCATGTAGCAAGGTGGACAAGCAAAACATGCCACCATGTGTAGGATGGTCTTTTAGGAACAAGAATGACCCACATAAAATGACACTACCATCTCCACAAAGGCCTTATAACTTGATGTTGATGATGAAGAGAAGACATGAATGTTGATTAAAAAACAAGGATCTTGTAACAATTTCAACAACAAGATGCCACAAATGGTGGAAAGTGGCTCACTTCAACACATTTGCAAAATAAATTGTTGTCAATAAAATCTCAAAAGAATGAAAAAAACTTCAATTTTTTTCCCATTACTTTCAAGGGATTTAGTCGGTGGGACTACATAGTAAAAATTCATGTATTGGACATTAATGCATTATTTAATGTGCATGTCATTGAATATTGGGACAATTCCATACTATATTGAAATTAAACCCATAATCTAGGATTATAAGTCAACAATGAACATTATTATAATAACAAAATATTTTTGGGGCATTTAAAATAATCATATGTGGTATTTGTTATTTGTTCCAAAGGTTTGGCGATTGGGATTATGTGTTAAAGTTATATGTAGTGATATAACAATTAAATGTGTGATAAGCTTGGTAGGTTCAAGTGATGGAAAATGAAGATTGAAAATACTAAAAAGGTTTCACTTGCTAGATGTTCATTGCAAAGGGTTTGTGTGGAAGACATTTTTTTTTTGGTAGGCCAACAAAGTAGAAGGATTTCATTGTATACAATTGATTATGGTATATGGTATATTTATGCATTATGTTTCTACAATTCATTTTTCATAGTCTTTCAAGAAATAAATACATGTACATTATACAATGTAGATTGCAAGGAGGAAGGAGAATTCAAGAAAAACACTTTTGCAATTTTCAGTAGATGAATAATATTATATGAAGGACCAAAAAATGATTTCCAAAGTTGGGTGGTTAGATTTTATGATGTAAAGTTGTGTCTGTACTTATAGGGTGTGAGGTGATAATAAGTGTCATTGTTATCCACATTTAACATTGCAAATTTCACATAATGAATCAAGTTTGAAATTTTAAAATCATAATTTAACATGTTTAAAATTTTCAACAATTTATGTTTTCCAAAGAAAAAATAAAAAATCATTTTAACATTTATAAAGTATTTTGGTTTTATTGAATAAATATTTGAATCAGCAACAAGATCATGTTTTTATTTACCTCATTTGAGCAAAAATTGAGTTAATTTATTTATTGTCAAATTTGAAATTTCATAATAGTTTTATAGTCAACAACATAAAACAAAATGTTACACATGTTTTATTATCAAAAGGTTGCATAGCTTGGTGGCAAAGGCATTGGGATGCCTCCGCGATATCTTCGGTTCAAATTTGGGCAAATCATGTATATGAATTTGGTATACTTGGTGATATATAATGTACATGTACATTGTAAACCTATGGTCATAGGTTTGCCACTTTAGGGTTATGGTTAACATGTTGCACCACTTGATAGTAAACAAAAAGATAAATCTTATAACAAATAACATTGGTGTTTTATATTATATTGAACCTCCACACATGGTTTTATATTGTACCTACCTACCTTTTGATCACATAACAAAACATTAACACGTGGCAACATATGAATGTTGCCACATGTCAAATAAATGTTTAATCAAAAGTGATTACCATTTTAACAACACTGCTAACTTGTGAGTTTAAGTGAACCGTGAGCGTAAAGGAATCTTTATTTATATATATATAATTTTATTTTGCCACATATATAGAATAATAAATTATAATATACCTTGCCATTTGGCAATATTTTGAACATAAATGAAAGATGGGAAGTGTTGAAACCTTTCCAAACATTAGATAGATGAAATTTGTATTGTAGTCATTAATTTTGCAATGCACATTCATCAAAGTATTTGACCAAGAAAATTCAATAGCAAAGTTAAATGAAATAATTTTAATGCTTGAGATATGTGTTCATGTAATATAAATTGTCCGTCTCCATAGACAACAACCAATTGTCCATTTTGAAATATGTTGGGAGTTATAAACCCTAGAAACCAACTTGCTTTTAGGATTTATTAAGGGTTGGATTTACTATCTTTCAAAACTAAATAATTTAAATCAAATGGATTTTCTTGCACTTCACATTCATGAGCAAAGCCAAACAACACACAAGAAAAATGTGAATAGATATATTGTAATGTCCATTTGTACAAAGTAAAACAAATTTCTCATTAAGGATTTGTTTCATTCTTTAAACAAGACAAAAGTCAATTTGGTTTTCAGAACTTATAAAACATTCAACTCCATTTCAACTCCAAATCAGATGATGAATGATTTTTTTTTGTCTACTCACAAAACATAACATGTTGCGAAATGCAATATATGTGTTTACAGTGCACCCATTTCCTTTGCCCACCTAATGAACTTGCCATGTACCCTAATTTTAAAATTCTATTTTATATTATTTTAAACTAAACTATTTCCCACTATTTTATGTTATTTCAATTTAAATTATTCAAAGTTATTCTCGATATTTAAAGCTATTTCACCTTACATCATTTTAAGTTATTATACTATAGGTTATTTTTGGCTATTTCAACTTATGCCATCTTAAAATGTTTTTGATTATTTTAGACTATTCCACCCTAGGCTATTTAAAGTCATTTTAGATTATTACACCTTGGACTATGCTAAGTTTATGTTATTACCAACTATTTAAAGTTATTTTGCCTTATGTTATTTTAAGCAATTATACCTTAGGTTATATTTAGTTATTTTACTTTAGGCTATTTTCAAGTATTTCAAGTTATTTCAAGTTTAAATTATTTTAGGTTATTTCAAATTATTGTAAGTTATTGTACCTTAGGTTATTTTAGGTTATGTCATCACCATAGGCTATCGTAACCTAGATTAGCCTAGGGTATAAAAGTCCAAAATATAACACCACTAAAAAACATGTATTTAGTTCATAAAGTTATTATATTATGAGGCTTTAAAAGAAAAATGGGCTCATTAGCCAATGTTTTAGCCTAATTCAATTTTGCCCACGGTGTAATCACTTATGCCTAATTTCATTAAGGTTAATTTTTTTGTTATTCAGATTATTTATAAATTAGTAAAAATAAATATTAATTAAAAAACATGATTGAATGTAAGTATTTATTAATTTATTAAAATATTTGGTACTCATACAACTTTTAAAACATGTTATAGTTGGCATTAAATTTATTTTCATGAATGAAAAGACCTTTCCAATAAATTAGATGAAAATAATATTCAAAATCGATTTTAATACAAATTATGATGCCAAAAATATTATATGTGTATAAATCAATAAGTAAAAAATTTACATATATAATGTTGGTCCTTAACACAATGTTAAAATTGCATGATAAAATAATTTACCCTAAATCAAAATAATTCATTATAAGGTTCATTTTTGTGTTATTCAAATTATTGTAAACATAGATTAATAAAAATATTATAATTTATGAATTTACTAAAACTTTGTATTTATTTGTTTATCAAAACCTTCAATCATACAACTTGAAAAAATGTTATATAAAAAAAGAAAAGATGAATTAATTATAATTAATGTAATATTTTTAAATAAATATATTCAATAAATATATGCTGAAAAGGAAGGGAGATATAATATATTGTATAATCATCAACAATAAAATATTTCTCCCAAAAAACCAATTAATTTTTTTTATTCACAAATTATGTTATTTGAAAAAAATTCCCCCTCAAAACATATTGTGGAACTGTATTATATAACAAAATTCAAATGCATTTTCAGTCAAATTATTGATTATTATTTTATTACAATTTTATATGTGTGAAAGTATGACAGGAAAAAAATATATAATGATTTTTTTTCCCCATTTAAACAATATATGAAAAAGATAATAATGGTGAAAGATTTTTTTTTTTTTCAAAACATCATTGTTGAAATGTTTTAAGTTACAAGTTTCAAATGTATTTTCAGTCAAATTAAATAGTTTATTTTTTCTTTTGAATATTAAAGATATCTATAACTTGCAAAAATCTTCTAATATGAAATTATTATTTTTCATTTGGAAAAGAATATGAAAAATATAATAGTGGTTAAAATTGGTTTTTGACAATGTTTAAAATAAACAACATAATAAATCTGATCATAACCTCATTTGTTTCATATTAAACAAGTGGTTGGATGGCAATGGTAATGGGTTATTACCTTAAAGTTCAAGGTTGAAACCTCGATAAAACTTCCCATGTTGTCAACGGTTTTTGTTGATTGTAAAATCAACATTGCATGTACATAAAATGATAAATTTACATAAATTAATAATATAAAATAAAAAATCGAAATAATATTAATTAGTTATTAATTTATTTAATTTTAAAAACAATGCCATGTGATAATTTTCTAATTTGATTAATTCTTAGTGAATTTGCTTATGTGTACCAACTCGTTGTCAATCATTAAAAGATGTCATGAATTCACTAAATTTTCAATATAATGAATTAGTGGTGATTTCATTTAAATCATTATTGAAACTTTTAATGAACTAGGGACACATCCATATAAACGTAATGTGAGGTCAAATAATTTGAAATAATTAAAAATAATTATATTAATTTATAATAACCTAGGTTGGAATAGTTTATGATATGTGATGTGATATTTGGGTACAACAACCTAAAATAATTTAAGGTCAAATGTACTAAAATAGTTGAAAATAACCTGTAATAATTAAAAATAACATATAATAGCCTAAACTGGAGCAACTTCAAATAGCCAAGAAAAGCCTAAGGTAGATAACTTAAAATAACTACAAATATCTTAGGTTGGAATAATTTAAAATAACCAATAATACCTTCTAGGGTATAATAGTTTGATGTGAATAACAAAAAAAATCAAGAACAAGGTAAGATAAAATAATTTAAAATAACCTAGGGAAAAATAATATGTATTAACTTAAGATATTTAAAATAACAACATAAAAAAAAAACTTATTTACTATAATGAATTATTTCAATTAGTAATGTATTATGTCAAGTACTAATATGAAATATGATGATCATTACATAGTGACCTGTAATGATATAACTTTAGCAAGGTGAAATGATTAAAATGGGGTGGAGTTATTTCATTTTTAAGGTCCTATAATGTTTTTAAGGTAATGAATTGCACCCCATTTTTGTATTAATGAATGTCATATTGGAAAGAAAAGACATTTATTGCTTTTGCCATAGTTGCATTGATAATTAACATAATGTTTGTAAATGTAAGCTAGTGACATTGGAACCTTGTTAAGCTTTCAATATTAATTATGACTTGCAAACCTAGCATTACAACAAAATGTGCCCATGTTCATAAAGTGATTTCATTGGTCCCACTAAATGAGGCCCGGTGGGGATCCAATGGGTTCATGGGTCCGTTGAACGTTGACCAATGAACTACACCCACATTGGTAATAATGTAGGAACAATGATTTGGCACAATTTGGCACATCTTCTAGCGTTTAACTTTGTTAATGCAGATAATTTTCTTGTGCTTGCAAAACTAAACAATCTTAAATGTGTGGACTTTTCTAGTTCAACGTGTGAAATGCATGGAAATTGTTCAAGAGGACAAGGGCCTAGATGATTATGGATTTTTTTGTTACTAGATAGGGATGAAATAGAAGGAAGATTGTACTACCAATAATCAAGAAAAATGAACATTATTATGTGTTATTGAAAGACAAAAGCACAACCTTTATCTATGTTCATTTTGTTATAGGGTCAAAATTTGTTATGATTATGCTTATTCATAGGTAGAAAGGTGATGCAAGGGTTTATGAGCTTCTCCTTAGTGCCTTATAATATATCAAAATTATTGTAGCAAATTACTTGTAAGATGATGAATAATTTTTTTGGTTCTGTAAATTTGGTGGATTGCATCTTTTTATAGGTTGCAACTTCACACATTTGATGGAAAATTGGGTCCTTTTTATTCTACTACAAGGTGTGATTTTTTTTGATAAATGAATATATGAGTATTTGTTTTATGAGAGTGCATTTTTAGACTTGGATGGTTTTGTACCATTGTGCTGTTGAATTTGTTGAAAGTTTGTGATTTTTTGGATAGTACCTCAATAATATACATGTGGGTTTGGGTTGTAGATGGAACCTACATGATGTATTTATATTTAGGGCTGTTTAAAATTACCAAGGCCAATATAAACAACTACTTAGTTCCCTTTTGTTTTCCAAATGAGACATTTCGTAGGATGCATTGTGTAGTGTAGGGATATTTGAGTTACACAAGGGCAACAACCTATTTGTTGTATTATGAACAACTTGGAAGGTGGTTATGAAGGGAGGCTGAGAAAAAGGATGCAACTGGTCCTTCTAGGATGGTGCACGTCGTGCAGCAGCAACGATAATTGAGGCTGGTTAAAGTTTTCTGTAGTACCTAGTCAGAACTTTACTCTGAAATATATTATTGCAAGTGGATACTTTGCTGACTTTTTCTCTAGTTGTTGTGTGCCTTCACGCTGTTCAAGATTGGAAGTCTTTAATAAAGTTATGCGTACGTCCTGGACACTGAACTTCCTCTGATCACTTAAATATTTGGCGTTTAGAAAATGGAGGCAAGTGGTCCATCATTGATGGACTGGTGCTCACCATGTGTGTGTCAGCTGAGAAAATTGAGGCCAGTTAGAGTTTCCCAGAGTACTTTGTCTGAACTTTCCTCTTACATAAATTATATCAATTTGTCCAACTTTTTCTCCCTTGAGTACACCTACTGGGAAACATTGTAAATAATTTGAGTTCCCATAAAGTCATGGCACATGCAAACCTCAAACTTTCGCATGGGTAGATGCTAGGCCTAGACTTGAAATTTTTGTTGGCCTTGCCTACCAAGGCAAGGATATCCTGTTTAGATTCATTATAGAGTATAGCAGCTAAGGGATTTTGGCCTCCTATGTAATAGGTCTACGTTTATATGAAGATTTTTGAAAGATGATATTTTGGCTTGTGTTCAAACTTGAGATTAGCTATAGTTATAACATCTTGAAGGATTTTGGTTTCTTTTAGAGGATTTTTTGAAGATTATAATTTTTGCATGGTGAAATATTTGAGTTTTCATAAGTCTTCTTTTGCCTGAAGATAGCCTTTAATGTAAATGGCAAGGCCACAGTGTCACACACCCCTTGTTATGATCAGTTAAGTTTTTAGCCTTTACAACATGGATGCACTTGGTCATTTCTTGATGATGCACAGCCTGCAACTGCACATGTCAGCAGAGAAAAGTGGGTCTGGTGTTGTGCTTCCAATAACCACATAAAATCTGGCAAATTCTTTCAAAATTTTCAAAAATGGTGAATTGTCTGCAAAAAATGCAGTAAGTGACAAAATATTCAAAATATGAAAACCAAAATATTTAGTTATCCTTCCTTAGTTTTGGCTACATACGGAAATTTGAACTCAGAAATTGGCCAATTTTCTCGCTTCTGTCTATTGAAACCCTGAAAAAAATTCAATTTCAATTTTTAATTCAGAAAAATCCGGACCAGCAAAAAAAAAAAAGGAGTTTCAAATAAAGATGCCACATGTTTCTGCATAATTGGGCATGAGGATTTCTTGGTGCTAAAAAATAACCTTCTCCAAATCTCATGGGTGACCTATTCAAACATCAACAAGCTGTCCACGCTAGTGCAAACATGGCTTGGGTAGCAAAGGGTTCCTGAGGTCTTCTTCTTTCGATTTTGCATTTTTTTCTTATAAGCAGAGGGTGTTAGTGACATTGCAATAGGTGCATGCTACGATTATTTTAATGCGACAATCCGTTAATACTGGTGAGGGTTCTGCTACACGCGAGGTGTTTTTTCTAGTGTACCTCCCTCCCCTCTCCTTTTTTACCATGCTTCTTATGATGGTGGGCCGACTGCCTGACTTTTTCCCACTCCTCTTACTTGCCCACCTTGTTGACCAACCATTTTTGTTTTCTAGCCTGGACATGGGTCCTTTCCTTTTGTTCCTTGTTTCCCCCCTCTTTCGGGTGCTTTGTCTTAATAAAGTTTGTGATCACTTGACTCAATAGGGTTCCCCGAGGGACGTATCCTAATGAAACTAGAAAAAATCCATGGTCACAAACAAGTAATACATATTTCTTAGCTGTACTTGCCAGGGCAGCTCAATAGACAAAATATTTCCTTTGTTGCAAGACGGGCAGTTTCAGTGTAGGGGAAGGCCCTGGTATCGGGGGCAGTACGCCCTGGAATCGAGGGCGGAGCCCAAGGTCTGGGTGTACTGCCCTGACACCAGGCCTTACATGAAAAGAAATTGATTAAAGTGAAATGAACTCATTTCATTTTTAAGGTCCCATAGTGATTTGGGTGAATGTATTGCAACTCGTTTTGATATTAATGCCATCATATTTAGTGACATTATTTTTCCCAATCGACATTTTAAAAATATATTAATTGGTAGGTTTTGTTGATGCCAATAATATTATGGAGGTGTCTGCCCAGTCAAGGGTTGTTTTCAATTATTCACCAAATCAATAGGCAAATGAACTTATTGATAATCATTATTAATTTGTTTATTTATTTATGTTTGTAATTGCAACATAGTTGAAAATGACATGTAGTAAAAAAACTTATTGGTTAAAAAGGGGCACACTTTTTCCTAATGTTTAACAAATGGGTGATTAAAACAATAATGCCATGTTATGTGACATTTAGAAAACAAATCTAAAGTTTTGTTTTATGTAGGCAACAAAAAATTCTTGCAACACAAAGCTTCTTGGATTTGAAACATCACCCCATGATTGGCATTGTCCATTAAGACAAAAATCCATTGAAAATGCTATTAAAAATCATAATAGAATTATAGAAACAAACCATGCTTGAAACACATTCACTAATTCTCATTAGGTTGACAACCAACCACTTGAAACCTTGTCCTTTAAAAAAAAACCACCATGGTTAAGTTTTAAATTATGCCCAATACTTATTTTAAAACATGATTTTGAAAATAAGTTAGAAGAGTTTGAAAGTTCATTTGAACAAGACGAAATTATGGACATAAAATTATGGATTTTTTTTCACTTTTCCACAATTTTGTATATTTTTTCAATGTTTAAAAATAAAATTTACAAGTTTGGAAACAAGTATGTGGAAGCCACCTTTGAATATCGGCATGTTTGCAATGTGTGAGACCCAACACTTTAAACTTGGGTGAACTTATTTTTCTAAAATTAAATAACCAAGGTGGGTCTTATAAACTCTTGATAACCCAAACCCAATGAGTCTTTAAGAATCTAAAAACTCTCAAACAATACATCACACCTACAAACTAAGACATAACAACCTTCCAAACTAACTCCATGTGGTATTAATATACCAAGCATCTAAATCATGTAGTGGGGTTACAATAACTTCAATTTTAACCCAAAATAAAAGGAAGTCTAACAATTATGTGCTTGAGATTATAGTACCATACTCACAAAGCTTTCAAACAAGGCTTGGACTTTGCTTTGTCAAATAAGTAGCAAATAAGACTTATGACACTTGAGGGTTCTCAAATTGGATATGAACATCACCTCATTGGGACTAGACGTTTGGACTATCAAATTATGACAAAAATATGTAAGAAATGTTTTCAAAGATTGCAAGAATAAAATGTTCTTAAAAATTTTGTTCTTGTAGAAAGTGGGCAAATCTTTTAAGGCAAAGTGCAAATAATGAACATTAATTTTCATTTTGCAAAATTAACAATTGCAAATGATTACCCAAAACTACATCTTGTTTAAAATTATTTTTATGGTACTAATTATTTTTTGAGAATTCATGGACTTGTCAAAAATGAACCCAACCAATAGGTGGCACTTAGATCACCAACCTTCCATTTTGGCAATTCAAATAAAACATTTTTTGGTTTCACTCCCAACTTTATGATGCATTGTCCTCCTTGTTTGTGTCATTGAACTTATAGGTTTCATATGAAAAGGCATGCTCTAATACTTTGGATTTTTTCATGACTAATTGGCCTAACCATCTTTCAAACTTCCCATTGAACTGATGAACAATTGAATGAAATGGATGATTGGGTCACAAACACATACTACGCTTGGCATATACAATTTTCCAAAGAATTTTGGGATGATGATTACAAGTGTTGGGTCCACAACCATAACACTCTTTGTAGCCCTGGTCACTTCACCAAAATGGGTTTGGACTACAATACATTTACCTACATGTGGACTTCAAGTGTTTGTGAGTTCAATGGGACTACAATTTAGTGTATAAACCACATTAGGATAGCCCACAATGAAAACCTATGTGAAACATCTTCAA
>Ga0209208_10007547_pt1 | contig 14706 bp, 17 predicted proteins | sample S1TSphfallax_3_FD_187694 | JGI IMG/M metagenome (GOLD analysis project Ga0209208, IMG submission 187694) | Host-associated microbial communities from peat moss isolated from Minnesota, USA - S1T2_Fd - Sphagnum fallax MG (SPAdes) (version 2) | ecosystem: Host-associated > Plants > Peat moss >...
TAGTTAGTCAAAAATGAACTGAACTGACCAGTTGCAGGATTGTTGCCAAAATCAAGAAAGTGTTGCCTTTCATGTGAAGCTTGTTTTTTTTTTTTTTTTGGCCTGTCTCTGATTGCTACCTCAAACAACGTGTTTTTTTTTTCCTGAACTAGGGCTTCAAAATTGTGACAGTACCTTTGTACTGCTCGCAATAACTACCCCAGTTTACAATGGGGGTACCTATTAGTCCAGGTTTTGTTTTTTTTGTTTTGTTCCCAATGTGTTACCACAGTGTTCCCATCAAAGTTCCCAATGTGTTCCCATTAGGTTCCCAGAATACTCCCCAAGCTCTCAATGTGCTCCCTAACATGTTCCCAATAGCACCTCAATTTCTGTCCCAAATTGTTTGGCCATAGTTCAACTTCCATGTGTATAAGGAGGGCCAAAGGCAAGCATGAAAATGCATGCTTCTATCTTCTTGGAAGGAAGCATATTTTTAAGCTTCTATGTTGGCGAATGCTCTATGTTCCAAAAAAATTGGTGATGGGCCAATCAAATGGCTCCTTTTGGAAGAAGGCAAAACATAAAAGAAAACAATTATGGGTGCAACCCTTCATTAATTAATAGAAGCATTAAGGACCCTTTTGACATTTCTATTACCAGTAAATGTTGTGGAGGTATAGGAATGAGTACTCATACTGAAAAACCTCCAAGTCAACAAAAGTACAAGGCAAATGAAAACACAAGTAGACACAAGTTACAAGCCAAAGAAAAAACAATCAACAAAAATCACGTGAAAATTTTATGCAAAGACAACTCATGGTTGCAAGATGACACTCAACAATAATAAACAAAATCTAACATGAAATAACTCTCATCTACCATAAATCAACTAATGAGAAAGGTGTAGTAGATATGATGTGTGGACAAGATGAAAAACCCTAATGAAATGTAGTAGCTTGTTGAAAAATCATTATGGCTTGCGCATGTTGTAACACTATGGACACGTGTTGACGATAATAAAAAAATAAGAATCAAGGGGACTAAAAAAGACTGTTGATGACATGCAATAATAGTCTATGCACAAGTGGTCAAAAATGAATTAAAACAAGAATGAAAACATTCATACATTTCAATAGCAAGGGGAATGAAATCATTATGTAATGTTTGCTCAACATATGATCGTGTTCTTTTTTGAATACCCATCATCACTACATGTGTTGTTGTTGTCAATGTTTGTTGCACCATATCTGTGCAAATTGGATTAACAATGACGACATCCATCAAGGTTCAGAAGCTATTTCAAAAGATAAAAATATTCACTTGTCATCAGGTGTGGTGAGGGAAAAGGTGGGAAACCTCCTCTGAACATGTGTTCCACTCTCCAAAGTAATAATTGCGAGAGTATCCTAAAGTGTATCATGGGTTGTAATATGTTCATTCCTGCAAAGGCATCAAAACAAATGGGTACTTAAATCATCAATGGTATGACCATACTGACACTATAAAAGATGCGCAACCATAGGATGTGGTTAGCTAAAACAAGTACATATTGTTATAAAGAAGTGGGCTAAAGATAAATGAAATGCACATGTGATGGGATGAGTTAATAACCAAGCATTTAACCCTGGACTCGGACATGAATGGAAACATATTCACATGATATTTGAAGAAGCATTTATTAGGAGGGAGGGAAACTTTTGCTTGTGTAGGTAATTTGGTAAAGAATTTTACAATTGCGAATAAAATGAAACCATCAAGCTCTCAAAAGATGGGACTTAAAAGTGGACAACCTGGGGTAACAAGGTTCGGGTATTTCATAATGTCATCTAGAATAGGGAAGTGCTAATCTTGATATGTGGTACTGCATCTAGAAAAATAGGGTGACCATCCTTCTAAAAACAAATGACAAATGCAAAGGTAATTAGTGCCTAACATCCCAAGATTGTGAGGCAAAAATTCCAAACTATAAAAGGGAAGCTAAACCCACATAAAAAAGGAAGAAAAGTGTTTTGACAATGAGCTAAATGACCAATAGAACCACCAAAAGATCCCGCACCAAGTAACTTCTCCAATGTAGCTATGGTATGAATATCAAACTCAACTAATGTCAGAAAACACATGGAAATGGAAACATTGTACGAAACAAATAATCAGGGCACTAAGCATAACACAATGAGAGCATAACAAAATCCTTTAAATATTTATAAATATAATGAGACTAAATATCGTCCCAAAATCCTTATGAAAAGCCTCTGCCACAAACAATTCAACGAATGATCTGGGTCTCACTAATGTGCCTAAAATACAAAAAACCCAAATTAGGAGTAAAAAATTAGGAGAAAATGATATAAAGTAGTCCAACCCTTGTGGAAACTAAACTACACATTTTGTTGGCGCATTAAAAGCTTTAATGTTGAAAACTCATGTTGTAATCATAAAAAAACAAAAACCACATCTAATGCAAAACCTATTATATGCATATCATCCACCAATGAAATGAAAACACAAGTAGGGTGGGCTGTCATTGTAAGGCAAAGAATGTGAAGGTGAACTAGAGCAAACAATGCTCCTCCCAATGGGCCCCCTTGTCATGTACCTAACTTTGATGAAATGACTATGAATTTCCCATGTTGAAAAGCCTAAAAAAATTATAGTGGGGATGGAAGTGCATAGAGTCATTAAACAAATGAGAAAAGTTGATCCAAAAAACATACAAAAAACCATAACTCCTAAAACATGGTTGATCACAACACTGAATTGAAGGTGTTTTGAACATCCACTTATAACACCACCCAATCTAGGTGCAAATTTAACATCGCTTGAACGCCATGAACTACTATCTCACACTTGCCATGAATCCTTACACCAAATTAATGAGGACTAAAATGTTTTACAATAATATCTTTAAATTGTATAGCCAATGTGTAAGCAACTAGGTGATAGGTCACCTCACCGATCATAATGGAACATATGTCTCTCAACTGCTTCTCCAATGGTAGGAGTCGAAATGTAGAAAGAAAATGTGATATTGAAAGTGGAACATGACCTTGTGTAATGTGCCCACATACTTCAAAATAAAAGTTCAAACCACTCATAGAATTATTTAAGACCAAACAATCTCATAAAAACCTCATACATCATACTCAAAGGCCCATGGGAAAAAAAATATGGTGAATGAGCCAAAGCAAAAATAAATGCATGTCAATCTAAAATAACTTTCATCTCAAAATGAAAATAATTTACTCAAATAAAAAATCAACCTCAACAAGTGAATGGAGAAGACAAAGGATTCCCATGGTCTCATTAGATGGGGCTATAGGTGTACTCAAAACTAATGCACATACTACTCAAATGTACTAACCTACATGAACAAGGGCTTGTGCACGACATAAGTGTACTTATGGAGGTGGGGTAGGATCTACCACCAAATCACCCACCAATTATATAAGGCTAGTTCTTTGAGTTGAGCTAAATTTAACAAGTTAGCTATATTTTTCAAAATGGCTAAAAAATGTGTTAAAAAAGTTTTCTAGTCATCAAATTTCGACTTTAAAAAATCAAAATCAAAAGCCAGATTTCTGTATTGGGTTCTAGTATGTTAGGCAAAACCATTAAGAACACTTAAACTTGTTGATTTTCATATCTTGTGTATAGCCAAATTTGGGTTAAATGTCTTATGGATGATGGCCAGTTCAGCTACATCACAAAAATGAGAAAAAAACACTGCTTATGTCCACCTTGAACTCTTAAAAAACCAGAGAATGGGTTCTGATGCATTAACTGCCACTCTAAAAATAAATGGTGCTTAGCTGATTCTTTCAGAAAATTGTTCATTGTTTGATTTTTGTTAATAAATAACCAAAACCAGATGTTGTTTAATTTTATGATTCAAAAAAACTTGAAACAGTGCTTCTTTGATTTAAAAATTTCAAGTCCCTGAGCCCGTGTGTCCAGCCCCCTGGATGGGGGTCTCTTTGTGCCTTTTTCTTTGCAATGAATTCTTTTATTTGAGGGCTACATTAACACCCATCCACTTTTCACTTCACAATTTTGTCAGGAGTTCACTAAGGGTAGTAGGATCACCATGTTCGATCCTGGCCTATACAATCATTTTTGTTTTCCCTCGTGTGTTAGCATGCTTTTGTTGAAGCCTGGTTGTTTGAATCTTAGTTGAATATTTTAAACCAGTGTTGGGCAGTTGTTTACTTTTATGAAGATTTGCTCCAGTTTTGATTTTGAAATAAACTAGAAATGCCTCAGTTTCAGTTCCAGTTCCACAAATGAACGGAATCCAAAATTTGGTTTCAGGTCCAATTCTTTAAAACAATTGATTTTTGTTTTCATTTTGAAAATCAGAGCCAGTTGGAGTGTGGTTCTTACTAACCCAGACTGGAACCAACAGTTAATTGCCAGTTAATCTCTAATTGAACCCCGGTTCCAGTCACTTTTGTTCAAAAAACTACGTATCTCAGTTCCAGTTCCACCTATAAATAAAATTTGGAAGCTGGTTCCAGGTCCATTTTTTTTATATTAAAAAAAATCTGATTATGGTTCTGAAAATTAGACCCCAATCTGATTCAGTTTTTATTACTTGGAACCAGTGGTTCTTACTCACCAAAACGGAGAACCCACCACTGTTTATATTAACCCTACAAATCCAAAATTCAACATTGCAATATCATATCAAGGCTCCAGACTCCACTATCTTACAATTTCAGGTGGAACTGGTTTGGGTGTCCTATTTAGACATTTCTCATGTTGTTTCATATGTGTAACATGCTTCTAGTTCTGCATGGGTTGAAGTCAATTTCATCTGTAGTGTGGGTGAATCAATGGTGGAGAATACAAGTTTTCCCCCCACACACTGTGTGGAAAACTGGTTACAATCTGGAATAAGCCTTGGTAAAACCCATTACCACCTAACAGAACAATGGCTCACTCCTGGATGTGCTTGTTCCTGGATGGACCTGGCCCTACCCATAATACATTTGGTGACCCCATTGAGGTGCTTGAAGATTTTCCAGGCACTTCAGTACAAACGTCAAACATTTTACTACTTTTACACTCCACTTCACTGTAAAGTGCATCTCACCGTGTTCCGTGTTTTCCTCTTGGGAGATCCATGCTGGCCATTTGGTCCAGAACAGCAAAACTGTGAGAAATGTTGAAATAGCTTATATTGGAAGACGACCATTGCATGCTCATCGTGTGAGATACGCAAGTCTAGTAGTCTTTGTTTTGAGACTTGTTCATGGACCCAAAATGAGGAACTTTTGTGACTTTTATCAAATTTCCTGTTGACCACATTCTGTGTTAAAATATCAACAAAACACCAACAGACTGGATATGATGACACCAGGTACAAGTAAAGCCCACTGGGAGGCCTAAGCTTCTCCTTAGTTAAGTCCCAATTTTTCCCAAGATTGTCCCTGAAAGCCAGACATATGGGTCACTTGAACCTCTTCACTCTTCACCTCCCTCCATGTCAAAGAGGTTTCACAAAGAAACAGAAACCATCCACCCACAAGCAAAATACACTGGATCTTTTAGAGACTCGACATTCAAAAGAATACTTTCTAATCCTCCCTAAAGGGCGCAGCATGGGCTCTCTGCTCTCTGGAGGCATATCAGGGGAACCCCCCTTTCCTTAAGGCCCATGAACATTCTCTCTCTCTTTTCTTTTTCTTTTTTTATGGTGAAGACGAATTTTGCCACAGATCTCAAAGTTGAATGAGCATATCCTAGTGGCTAATAGGATCCAGAAAGCTGATCGGAACGCGCACCAAGGTAACAGCTTGTTGCAAAACAAGCTCTTAAACCCTAGCGGCGGCGACGACACCACAACTCTCTCTCCCTCGCTCAACCTCGGAGGAATTGCCCTAGCTGATCAGTCTGCTAGCTTGCTGGTGCAAAACGACAGTGCCCTTCAATCTACGATGAGCCTATTGGCACCAAAAAGCTCGCCTCTAAAGGATCCATAGCATAGGAGTAAAGCGCCTACAAACTCGGTGGCCCTTGGAGGATCTGTGCTGTGATTGCAGCATGGAAGAACTAAGAAGGCAGCTCAGCTCCTAAGTGACAACAATCTCAATGAAGGTGATGCTCCCCGACCAACATTGCCACATGTTCCTCCCCCACAATGACACAAGTCACAATGGAAGTGGCTGCATCGAGGTACCTCCTCAAATCCACCCCTCCTCGCACCTCAAACCTCTTATTTGTGAATGCAGGCTCGAGTTTTGGGTTTGTGGGCTTGGACACTGTTGTTGCAGGTCAAGTTGCTTGTGAAGACCTTTCAACCACTAAGGCAAAAGCTCCAAGTTCAAAGCATGCGCAGAAAATAAGGACAACAACCTTTCACACCTGCCCCATCCATCCCTCCATTGAATATGCCTCTAGGCAACGAGTCAAGAACCACTTGTCCTTCAAGAGAAAAACCCCAAAGCCCATCGCCGATGGATAATGACCTAGACCTTGATGTGGATTTTCTATTAAACATGGTTGTAGAGATGCAAAAGGAGCCACCAGAAAGGCGCGAAAGATGGTCATCCAACAAACCATCGAAAACAAACCGACAATCAAGGTCCTAAATGACGGCTTAAAGCTTCACCTGCCAACCTCCTTCGTCTCAACTACCTTACTAACATGAAGGTTCTTTGAAGCTCTATTCTCAGATGAAGAAGGAGCCAAAGTGACCCAAAAAATCACCTCGGTCAAATGGAGCGACATGAACTTCTACTTTTCTAAGGACATTTCGAACTTCGACTCCAACGTTCAAGGAGTGGAAGCAATGCTTACATGCATGGTAAAGGTCCAATTCACATATCTACATGAATAATTCAGAAATGAAAAAGCTTTCACAATAACGGCTAGCAAAATCAAAAATGTCCTAGAGATAAAACCAATACAATCGTATGTGAAAAGACCTCTAAGACCTATGATAACGGTGGAAATCCAAGATATTAATAGACTTGCAAACCATATTCATATTCCTTCAATGGCGAAATGTGTAACTCCAAAGGACACAACTCTACAAAAAATATTATACTTTGGCCTACCAAACCAATGTAAAAAATGCCACCACTTTGGCCATTTCGCCTGTGCCTGTACTATATCCAAAATGCCAATTTGGGATGCAAGCACACCTACGGGCAAACTCCCAACCTAGAATGAGAGAGTGGTGAGGGGACCTGCTTCCATGCCCCTTAACCAAACCACTGCTCCCATCAAAATTGATGGGAAGAGGTAGGGGTGCGAGAGCAAAAACCCCAAAAAGGTAATGGACACAATCATTTCAGAGAGAGAAACTAACGCAAGTCAGATACTATGACCTCTCTCAAAGAACCCTACAACCAAAATAATAAAGAGGAATCCAACCTTGGGGAAATGGAAGCATAAGACCCTTGCTAACAACAAGGAGGATTAGGCAATGGGAAAACCAAAGGTTTTTCCGACCCATTCTTCAATTGAGAATCACAACACGGCTCAACCAGGAGGCAAAGGGCTAAAAAAAAGCGTGGATGGATGCAACACACCAAAAATAAAATTAATTTTCAATCTTCTAGGAAGGTGCAATGGCTTAGCTCAAAGAAAATGGGCAAATGCCAACCCATTTGAAGCTTTGAATGGGGAGGACAAAGCTTCTGATTTTCTTGGGAAAGCCTTGAAAGCTTTGGAGGGAGGCTAAACTTTCCAAGGAAAGAAAAAGCACAAGGTTAAAACAGAACCAACACACCCTACAACCGGCCATCTGCCCCATCTCAATGTACTGCTAGGTAAAACTTTGGGGAAAAGAAAGGTTAGAAACATTCGGAACTCAACCATTCCTTTTTTGACTCATTAGGGATTCTCCTACCAAAAGGAATAGAGCAGTGCAAAGCGAGGGTTTGGCTTGTCCTCACGAGAGAAAAAGGGCACACTGAAGGAAATATTGGTTCATTCAAAAAACCAAGGCCTACAAGCCTCCCAATTAGAATAAGGATAAAAAGAAAAGGGGAAGAGGACTGGTCCTCCCAACCAACTATGGAAGAATTGATTAAGCACGTGGCAGCTAGTATGGAGGAAAATGTCCTAAGGCATCAATTACCATTGAAGGAAGTTTTCAACCTGGAATGGAGCTGGAAGGAAGAACCAAACAAAGGTGGCTTCAAGTGCACCATCCTAGCTCACGTCCCTACCAGATCAACCCTGTTAGCATCCAGAACAAAAAAAACTACACTGGAAGGTATTGGAAGCAATCTCAGTCATGAACAACAAAGTGGAATTTGCACCTTCGACACACAATTTCATCTTAAGGAAGGTAATTGAAGGCGAAAACCACCAACTTTATAAAAATATGACCTCAAATGTACAAGCCTCCTGTGAAGCAACTAGAAAGAAGCGCTTCATGTCCTTGGACTTAGAGCATTCTCAAGCCCCTAGCATGGCCACCTCGAACGAAACTCCTACTACACAGAAATCTAAGAGGCATCAAAGAGAAGGCAGCATCTGGAAGACAACCTCAACACAAGGATCAATCGACAACATTGTTGCCTTAAAACAAACTACTCATGAATAAAAAGGCCATCACCATCGCCTCCCTAAATGTGAGGAATCTAGGGAAAAATTCCCCAAAACAAAAGGAAAACAAGGCATGGGTCACCTCCCTGGCCATGCCCCCCCCAAATTCTATTCCTGCAAGAACACCGCCTAGGGGAAGCAGACTATATCACCTCATCCAAGGGGGTCGAGTTTTGGAAAGGAGCCTCCTTTTGGAACCACAGCATCCCAATGGGATGCTTGCAAAGGTTGAGCATGGGCACCTCTATTCTCATGGACAAATCCTTCATGCCCCAAATTACCCCCAATAACATTATCTTTAAAGGCAGAACACAATTCATAACCCTGAAGCTCTTAGACAACAGAAACCTAACAATTGTCAACATATATGTCGTTTGCACTTCTAATGAATGAGCACTGATGTGGAAGTGGTTGAGCAAGGCCAGTTTCAACATTACCCACATCATCATAGGAGGTGACTTCAATCGTCTGAAAGAAACGGATTAAAGAGGGAAAGCAGGGGAACGCTTCATGTTGAGAAGAAAGGCGGCCTCTTGGCACCATATGACGCTTCAGTATGGGTTGGCGCACGCTTGGAAGCTAAATAGCTTCCGAAAAATGTCCAAGAAGGAATACACCTTTGACAACGGCAAGTCTGGAGCGTGTTCAGTTGTCTCACATATTAATAAATTCCTTGTCTCTCAAGACTTAAACATGAAGGGGGGGTGAATCAAAGCAGCTACGTTAGTACAAAAGTTCTCAGATCACTCCCCTTTACTCTTAACCATCTGGGGACAGCCAACCAACTCCCCTAAGCAAAATAAATACATTGACTCCTCCCTGTTAGGAAATGGGAAGTGCAAGGTGGCAATGCTCAAGCCGTGGGAAGGAAAAATGCCCAAGCCCACAGGAGAAATAAAATGGGCTCCTTGGTTAAAGGTGGCCATGCAGAGAGTCATGACTTCTAATGCCTTGTTAATCAAGGAGTGGAACTATATAAGAGGTACACAAGACATGGCTCATTTTTAAAAATCCAGCTAGGAGAGATGTAGCTAAAATTAGACCCAACAAACGAGCGTATACGCAATATTCTCTTTGAATCACAAGGGAGGCTTGCTGAATTTTTCCAAACATTCATAGAACATTACAACCATCACTTGACAATGAGATGGTTAAGGTACGATGACACCTACTCCAAGGTTTTCTTTGATTTCCATCGAATCGGCAAGAAAAAGACCCTTTTGAAAGAACTAAAAGTCGACGAAAGGACAATCTCCAAATAAGAGGACCTCTCCCATTACATCTCCCAATTCTACGCCAATCTATACACATCTAAAATGCACTCCCTGGGCATTATAGAGGCCCAAAAGAAGTGTTGGGAAAGCATACCTTCCTGAATCACGGAGGACACGAACGCTGAAATGACCCAAGAACTAACTCTAGAAGAGGTAGTAGAAACCATCACCTCCCTACCTAAAAGCAAAGCTCCAAGCCACAACAGCCTGCCGACAGAGTTTTTCTAAGAAAAGGTGGAAGAGACTGCCCCCACGCTCCTAGTCTTTTGAGCAATGCTCTCACTAGGTCTTACCTCAGACTTCATCAACAAAGGGATGATCACCCTAATCTTGAAATCTAGAGATCATTCCAGGTTAGGAAACTGGTGACCTATCACTCTTCTTGGAAGTATTTACAAAATACTTACCAAAATCCAAACACATAGGATCCAGGTTCATCTACCTTTGGTGATCAAACCCAACCAAATACGTTTCGTGATAAGGAAGAGCATTTTGGACAACAACTTCCTAGCCCACGAATCATTGGAATGGGCAATAGAAAGTGGGCAGGACCTAGTCTTGCTCCTTTTCGACTTTGAAAAAGCCTTTAATGAAATAGAGTGGGGCTTTCTCTTTCTAGCCCTATCCAAATTAAACTTTAGCCCCAAAAGGATCAAGTGGGTCTCATCTGTGTATTGGCTAGCCTCCTCCTTAGTCAAGGTCAACAAAAAATCCGGAGGAAATTTTAAGCTATCTAGATCAGTAAGACATGGCTACCCACTAGCCCCATACCTATTCATCTTATTGACAAACGTCCTTGGCCATATACTAGATGACACAAAACATAAGGTGGAGGGGCTGACCCTACCCAAAGGAGGCTGCATGCGAGACCAAACCTTTGCTAATGACATTACCTTATACCTCAAAGGAACCCAAAGCAACATGGACAAAGCACGGATAGTCCTAGACCTCTTTTGCCTCGCATCCAGGGCGAAAATCAACTAGGGGAAATTTGTTGCCATCTAGGCCAGCAAAGAAAAGAGAAATTGGGAATGGGGACAAGAAGTAGGGCTAAAGTGGATCCATTAGAGCAAAGGTGATGCGCTCCCAAACTCCTTAATGACTCAAATGTGAATCTAAATTGAAAACAACAAAAGAGCAAGGAGTCAAGGCACACTCCCTAGTTCGCAACATTTTGGGGTAAGGGGTGTGTTGGAACTTTGAGATGAGACTAGGAAAAATGACAAACATCAACTACTCACATAGACCACGGCCCGGACTTGGGGGAAGCCACCACTTTCCCCCTTATAGTATACTTTGTGCCTCTCCATGAGGCCCACATCCAAATGGCATTTTGTCCCGAGACTCCCATTTAAATGGGAGTCCCAAAATTACCAAAGTTGGGACTCTCGCAACTTTGGGCCCCCATAACTATTTGTGCAAACCTCTGATTGAGATAAGGTTTAAAGAAAAATTATAGCCCTCCAACGGTATGTCACATGCCACTTGCACGCCAAGAAATCATGTCAATTCCTGACTTTTAGTGGTTGGGAGTCAAACTGCCAATTTGATTCCCGGCCCTTCTTTTGGCCATAACTTATGTTTCAAATGTCCAAATGGGTCATGCAAGCCCATTCTAGACATCTAAGTTTCAATATCTTTCTAATGGTGTAAAGAAATATTAGATCCATTGGGTTTTGACCCCTGTAATCACTTTCTAAACATTCAAAAGTCCATCGGGACTCCAACTCCTAAACTGGAAGCTCCCTTAGGAGTGTGAGGGTTCATTCCCTAACACTTTCTTTCACTCCTAGGCTTCCCTCTTTGGCTCGCAACCTTGCAAGCCCTTGCCTTGGTCGTGAGCCCAAGGTTAGGGTTGTGACAAAAGGAGTTCACTACTTAGGCATCCAAGATGGCTTCCAGCTCCCCATGAAGGATAACTTTGACAAAATTATGACCTCTTTAAAGGTAAAATGACAACGTGGGGAAATTGCAACCTCTCCCTTGTAAACAAAATTTTAATAACCAACTAGGTCCTATTCTCTTCCATGACGGCCTGTTAGAACCCTAATCCCAGAATGTGCAACCAAATCAAGGGGGTGGTTCGGAACTTCATTTGGGGAAGCAAAGCGTCTAAAACCCGAGCAAAGGTCAAGTGGCATTCCTTCATGTTTCCCCCTTCATGTGGCGGTTTAGGAATCATCGACCCCAAAGGATAGTCAAAAGCCCTCCTCGCCAAATTATTAGTGCGAAGATTATCCCCCAATGGCGAACCCTAGAAGGAAATCCTAAGACACCACGTGGACCAAATTCAACTCCCGATACACGGCAAAGGCCCAAGAAATCATGACATTAACTAGCTTTTTGTTGCCCCCAAACTCGAAAAAACAACCTATTCGTTCTAGAAGAGCATCTTTGGATCCTAGATGAACATGAAGGCATGTTTCGTGAAGATCGAACCCACATTGCAAGTGGAAATCCTCAAGCAACCTATCTTCAGCAAACCCCTGGTCACCAATGTTGTTAGCCACCCTCTAGGGGTGAATGGACTCGGTGAGGGGCGGGCCATCATTAAGGCTGGATACACCAGAATAAAAGACCTATGGGACTGGGAGGACAAGGAATGGAAGAGCCTTTCGGTACTCGGGATGAACTCCCATGTTATCAACCAAACCAGCAAAAACATCATTATTTATAGCATCCCCTAGAACCCAGCCATGTTCCTTAGCCGATTCCAAACTAATGACTAGATTAGCACCAAGATTGTAGGCCACCTTACCCCTCTCACGTGAATATACCGAATGACGGATGTTCATTCAAACTTGGTCAAATCCATTGAATTCCCCAAGATTTCCCCCAACGGCCTCATTAAAGCTATGAACTTTCAAGAGGTGACACTTTCACTCGAGGGTTACCACTCGATTAAAGTCCTTTCCCAAGAAAAGCACAGAGCCCCCTTCAAAGTGGTCAAAAACCTCTCTGTGCTCCCCAAATCTTCTCTTCTCTGGGTATTTGAAACTAGCTTCATCGAAGGCCTCCCTTGGGATCCGGGAAAATGGCATTGGCAAGGGACCCCCCCACTGGGGGACTCGCCCTTCTTTGGGAACTCAACTAAGCGGGGTTATAAAAATGTGAGGAGACCACTCGAGGTCCCTATTATTTGCTCCTTCATCTAACGGCTCAACGTCAACAACTCAACAAATCCCCAAGTGCTAGCCAAAATCTAGCACAACTCCTGCCCCCACAAGGTTGGCAACTTCATTTGGCTCACCCTAAACCACAAGCTCCCTGTTGGCACCTGGCCCCAATGCATGGGGATCCCCCCTACGTGCAAGGTCTGCCCAAACGAGGTTCTCGAATCACCGCAACACCACTTTCTCGAATGTGCTAAAGCCAAACACACTTGGGAAGCCAACCTCAAAGTTTGGCCAAAATGGGGGGCTCCGGACGACGTTGCCCTCTCTTGACCCTTCATCTTATTAGGCAAACTCATCCTTGAAAGAAAGGAAGACCCTCCCAATATTCAAAGTTATCACAGGTGGCTTCTCCTACATTAAATAATCGCTAGACATTTTTAGAAGTTTCATTCTCTATTTCCTTTGGTTGGAAAGATGTAAGATGCACTTTGACGCCTAGTATTCCTCCCGAAACGTTCTCCGGCAAGCTTGGGTGGCCATCGTTGAGGTTGGGATGGCCACCTAGAAAGCCATCAACTCCCTCCGGCCCACCCAAGAACCATGTATTCAAAATAGGATTGATCAAGCCTTTAAGGCGAAGTGGTGCCATTTGAATATCTTTAAGGCGAAGTGTTGCCATCGTGTGGTGCTTCTTGTCCCCTTTGTATTTTCTGAATTTTAATTAATGATTTGATGGGGTTGTTGCCTCCCTTCCCCCCCCTTATGGGAGTTTCCTGAAATTTTCTAGGGTTTTCTCTCACGGTCGCTCTCTTTACGGGATTCTCTACTACACTCGAGCATGTCTGCCGTGGTTGTAGGTGTGTGATGTACGTAAAACATTAGCCCTGTCAGCTTGGCGGGTAGTTTTCTTGCTAATTATTGATGGAGAAAATGAGTTGGGCTACAGGTTTAGAAACCCAACAGATCTCTAAGCTAAATGAGCATCTTTTTGTCGTTGATAGAATCTGGAATGCTGGACGTAACGCATGCCAAGGCAACGATTGGTTAAGCAACAAGTTGTTGAACCCTAACGGTGATGGCACTTCAGTCCTTCCGCTTCCGATCAACTCAGAAGGAAGCGCTCTAACCAAGCGATCTGTTGGCCCGCAGGTACAGAATGACCGTGTTACTCGTTCCGGGACATGCATTCCCTCAGTGGAAAGCCCGCCCCTGAAAAATCCAGATCGTGGAAGTAAAGCGCCAACGGTCTTCGCGACCCTCAGGGGTTCAGCGCAGCAACCGCTCTTCGCAAGAACTGATGAAGTAGCTCGATCAGGGAGTAAGGGTAGTCACAACAACGAGAACGTCCACCGACCGCCACAATCGCACGATCCCCTTCTCATGCCAACACAAGGTGTGGCGGAAGCGGTTGAGACTTCAAATCCTACCCATTTCATTCAAGTACCCCCCCTCACCTCTTCCCCCACACGCATAGCAGATCTTTCAGCTACAAGCGTTGGACGAGGATTTGGTCTTGGGGACTTGGACGCGATTGCAACAGGGCAGGTGGCTCAAGAAGACCACTCAACCGTCAAAGTTAAAGCGTCAAGCTCAAAACTCATGCAACAAAAGAAATTAACAACTCCAGCATCAGCCCCATCCGCCCCTCCTCTGACCGTGCCTCCAGGCAACGGGACAGGATCCACTCCGCCATCAGGTGAAGAGCCCCAAGGATTATCACCAGTAGACTATGAATTAGAGCTAGAGGCGGATTTTCCACCAGAAATGGTGTTAAA
>Ga0209208_10007548_pt1 | contig 14702 bp, 12 predicted proteins | sample S1TSphfallax_3_FD_187694 | JGI IMG/M metagenome (GOLD analysis project Ga0209208, IMG submission 187694) | Host-associated microbial communities from peat moss isolated from Minnesota, USA - S1T2_Fd - Sphagnum fallax MG (SPAdes) (version 2) | ecosystem: Host-associated > Plants > Peat moss >...
AAAAAAAAAAAAAAAAAAAAAAAAAAAAAAAAAAAAAAAAACAAAAAACAAAAAAACAAAAAGGCTAGTGACCAAAACTCAATCCCTAGTCATAACTGAAATTATTAAATAAAATAAGGGCAATCAAAATCAAATGGGGATTAGCCATATTTGACTTTTTAAAAGCTTTTGTTGTACAACTAGGATGTCCACATATATTTATTTGGGGGGTTTTTCTTTTTCTTTTTTTTTCTTTCTCTTTTTTTTCTTTTTTAGTGGGGTGTGTGCCAACCAACAAACCGCCCACCAAACATATATTTGCATAAGTTAAGAGCAAGGGAATTATATGATAAATATATTGTATAAGTTGAGAGCAAGGAATTATTTTATTTTAATATATTAATATATGAAATTATATTTAATAGGTTGAGAGCATGGAATTATTTTATTTACATTTATTTATATTTATATATATGATATTATATTTAATAATTTGGGAGCAAGGAATTATATGATTCTTATGTGGGTACGTATGCATTACATATGCAATGCATAGTAAAAGTAGAGTCACAAATCCTGGGATAGGCACATCTCAGATATTGCCCACAAATTTGACCATGAGTTAAAATGTGGTGTATTTGTGTGTACTAGGTATACACTAAAGAGACTCTTTCCAAAGTAGCCTTTCTTTTCTTTCCTTTTCTTTTCCTTTTTTTTTTTTTTTTTTTTTTTCTTTTTTTTTTTTTTTTTTTTTTTGCCATTGGTGAGATTTTGCCAAAAATGAAGTGAAATTAAAATTTTATTTTTTTCGAAAATGAAGTGATTTTGGAGGATTTTTTAAATTTTTTGCCAGAAGTGAGGTTTTGGAGGGGGAGGGAGAGGGAACTCAGTAGAAATTGTTGAAAGTGTGGTTTTAGCCATATATATATATATATATATATGGTTTCAAGTGTGTTAGCTGAAAATATAGAAAGTTGATTAAAGATTTTGTAGTTCAGATTAATATAGCCATAATCAGCATTCTTCTCTGAAAATTTCAGCAGAGAATTAAGATGATTTCATGAACTGAATTCTCACTCTAGTGTTAATCCAGCAACCCATATTTCAAGCTGAATTCAAATACATGAATAAATGAATGCTCCATTGAATTCTACCCTAAAATTCAAACCTACCCTAAATCCTTAAAATCAACAAAAAACACATTCTACCCTAAAAATTTCCAACATACCACCAATCCTTAAAAGCAACAAAAACACATTCTACCCTAAAAAATTCAAACATACCCTCAAAAGCAACAAAATCGCATTCTACCCTAAAAAATTCAAACCTACCCTCAATCCTTAAAAGCAACAAAATCGCATTCTACCCTAAAAAATTCAAACCTACCCTCAATCCTTAAAAGCAACAAAATCGCATTCTACCCTAAAACATTCAAACCTACCCTCAATCCTTAAAAGCAACAAAATCGCATTCTACCCTAAAACATTCAAACCTACCCTCAATCCTTAAAAGCAACAAAATCGCATTCTACCCTAAAACATTCAAACTTACCCTCAATCCTTAAAAGCAACAAAAACACAAAAAGGCGCAAGAGAGGTGAAGTATATAGCAAGTAAGCAGATTGATTGAATGGAGATGAGTTCTACAAAGAGTTCATGAGTTGCGTATATAATCTTTACAAACATTGTTGAGTGTTTCTGAAAGGTGTGTTGTCTGTCTGTCTGTCTGTCACCAGCCCCTTTTCTTTTCTTCTTTTCCAATCAATGGGCAGGAGGAATGGCTGTTTTCTGAAGGGCCAGCCCCTTGAAACAAACTAACTACATACAAAGAAGAAAAAACTGAATTGAGCCTCAGACTCTTTTTCTATACCCTAGAAGCTTTTCCCATCATCTTCCAAAGAGAGGGCAAACTCTGCTGACTGCACTTTGATCATTCGTTCACTACTCCCAAAGACATAACTTTGTTTTTTCCTCGCTTAAGCGCTCACAACTGCCTGTAGAAGACCTAATGGATGTCCTTTCTGTATTTGTACAAGAGAAAGTGATCACATCTTCCTCCCCCCCAACCACCACCACCACCCACCACCCCCACCCTGACCTTAACCCTAATAACACACCAGATGTTCCCACCTCACAACATGTGCCTCCTTGTTGTTACTGCAATGCATTGGACATATTTCTAGATGTGTGCTTTGTAAGTAAGCGGGAAGTTGCTAATCAAGATTTGTTCATTGTTGTGGCTTTGAACTCTCTGTGTACCTGTCTCTCTACCACCCAAGCAAATTGTTTCTCACTTACAGTACATCCCTAGGCAGGGAGGCAGGCAGGCAGGCAGGCACGATTACTTCTTGTTTTGCCCCTTTTAAAATCCTAGTCTCGGGGTCGTGCTGACCACAGGGAGCTGAGTGCTCGCAAACGGGCAAAGTAATCACCCATTGCAAGAAGGCCTCTTGCTGCTTGACGGGTTGTCAAGATACGATGCATTTGCTGCAATGTCTGTTGCCGCAAATTATCTGCCTGCCAGCCATGCCATGGCCCCCCCAACATCAACGGATTTGTTTTATGAAAACAGATAGTCTACAGATTCGAGTTCTTATGCAGTCAAGTAGCAGCGCATATAAAACTCAGATTATAAAGGAGGATTCTTATCAGGAGAACAATGCAAAATTATTACATACATACCTGGCGCACAAAAGACTCAAGTGTGCCCAATTTCCCCATTGCCATGGCCATCTGACCCATGTAATTTGCAACGTTGGGTGAAGAGACCAACAAGCCACCCATAACCGTATCTGCAAGGGATTGCTGTAAAGCTTCCATTCCTTGTGAAAGTGCATCCTCAGCTTGCTGGGATGACTGTTGCAAGTTACAGATTCCAAGTAGCTGTTGCTCTGTCAATGGCTCAATTTGTGGTATTAGAATCTGCACACTCCCCCAACAACCCAAGACCCAGAGGTATCTCAAAAAACCTTCTTCCACTCTGATGAACAATTAACTACCGGGCCCTGCATCTCTACCATCAGGTGGAAAAGGTGAGACAATTTCAGAACAGGAAAACTAAATTAAGTAAATTGTGCTCTTAAATCAGCAGCAGCCATTGGACTGGTATGTGTATTATTGTATTCCACCTTGAGGAGTTCAGAAGGTCGAAAACCACCCATCCACATAAAGCAGCGCTCAGCTGGTGTTTTCCACATTCCTGACACAAGGTGGAAGACATCTGCTTTAGCAGCAACAGCTTTTAGGCGGAAAACATCATCATAGTGCGCCATTCCCCCATCAACAAGCAAGCGTAACTCATTGTCAGCCACGTGGGCTTGCAACGCTGCCCGTAGCTCACACATCTGCCGATGCTGCTCTTCCACCCACCTTCCATATTCCATGTCGAAAGCCACCGCCCCTGAGATACATAACTCGTCCACCAAAATTGAAATTAAAATTTGAAAAATCTGAGGTTCCATGCATACTTAAGGAATTTATGGTATTCAAAGTACCTCTTGACCCATATTCAAAATCCATACATACTAGAGCAATGTACGGTATTCGAGTCCTGACATCCTGACTCATGAATCTCACAAAACCCCCATGAAGGTGGCAACTGGAAGGAACCTGGATTCAACGCAGTACTCACACCATTTGCACCACCCGAATGAAGATTCTGGTCATTCCCATACCCACCACCACCACCACCACCCATTTAAAGACCCTGGACCCAGCAGAATCTCCACCCTCTCTCTCAGGGTGTATATACTGACAAGAAAAACTTGTGGAAACTTAATCACAGCAGCCACTGTGAAGACTCGTTACTAACTACAGGAATGCAAATGATTGTCAGCAGGAGAAAACAGAAGAAATAAACTCACTTGTTGCCGAGCTCTTTGAAGCTCCTGCTCAATTTGGTTCAACTTGATTCTGCTTGATTCAAGTTGTTGTACATATGCCTAGCTCAACCAACAATGCAGGGTTGTCAATCCCCCCCAGAAACTTGTCCAGAAATATTATCTATCGTACACTAAAAAAAATGGCGGCTGTCAGTAATGCACAAAACAACAAAATGCACATTGTCTTCTTCTGGGAATACACAAGATTGAAACCCACCTTCTTTCGGAGCCTGCTTTTACGTGCAGCCTCTCGGTTTTGAGCAAGTCGCCTGAGAGTCTACAACATACCAAAAGATACAGAACACTTCTCAGCCAATTAGAAATGGCTTCAAGGCTGCTGTGCTCAAACTGCATCATGCAAACAAGAACACGCACACAAGAATTTGCCAGAGAGTTTCCTGCCAACTACACTGAACATTTCATGACGAGGTCACAATGAGAGGAATAGAACTGCTTCTTTTTTTTCTTTGCTTTTTTATCACCAACCTTGGAATCGCCATTCTTTGTTGTTGCCTCGTGGTCAGACATGGTCGAAACTCCAGTTGCACCACCATGATGATGCCCATCATCTAGCTGCACACAACCAGTTCAAACAGGATCGATACAATCAAAAGAAAGGAAAAAGACTTCATGATAAGTTGGTGACTAAGAAGAGCATGACATCATGATGCTCATCAACTCCAGAAGGGAAGGAAAAAACAAAAGGATAGAGAGAACTTCTTGTATTATTACCCAGTTGTCTACCTTCGCATCTGCCTCCAAGTCAGTAGAAGTATCTGTCCTAGGACTGTTGTCCGCCATCTAGGAATTCCACCTTGTGACTCCTCGGAATCAATTGGGGTGGTTGTGATGACCCAAACACTTTTTGGATCAACAATGTGTAGTGTAAAGGTTGAGAAGTGTAAAGCTTGCTCCTAACTGTGTTATCGTTGTCACTTGCAATGGCTGAAGAAAAATCATAGTGTTGTTGTTGCTGCAGTTGTTGCTGTCACAAGCAAGATTACTGAAAAAAATCAAAATCAAAATCCCAGTTGAGACACATACTATGATTGTGTGATTGTCAGAGATGATAAATTATTCTCTCAGCCTGATGATCACTATAGCTCACCATCATCACCAATTTGTACACAAAATGCCTGAGTTGACAACAATGTAGGTTGCAGCCTTATCTTGCATGGATTGGAGAGAGGAGGACAAAGATGAGCTTAAAACTGCATTCAAACCAATACCCAAATCATCTGCAGATACCTAGAATCCATAAGATTGCAGAAACCAGACTAATTCCACTCTCTACAAGGGGAGGGGAAGGGGAGGGGAGTGGGGAAACAAATGTGGTGGTGGCAGCTAAATTTTTACACTACTGCACTCAATACTCTATTGCTTGCTGCAAAGTAAAATCTGCCCAGCAACAGAGAATCCAACTGCAAATTGGGTACCTGTTTTCTCTCCTCCTAACAAAAACAAATGGATATCGAGAAACCTCTGTCCATGCTCACAATTTGAGTCAAGCTCAAAAAACGAGATCATGACAGCTAGGCTTTCAATGGGTACTAAGAAGGGTTCCTGAAATTTCAACCAGGAGACAGACCAGTTGGAAAAACACTATTACCACCACACAGAAAAAGGGGGTTTAGAGACTCATGGGCGGGGTGGGTAGATAAAGGAAGAAGCTGATGGGAGCAGAAATCCAGAGATAGATACCATGCAGCAGCTCAAATCCAGCAGCAGATGAGGTTGATTCCTTACTGCCAAGACGAAGAACAGGTGCCCCAAAACCAGCTTCTTTTTTGAAGAAGCAAACAAAGCAAAAGAGCCACTGGGGAGATATTGGGCAGTGGGTGGGGGGAGGAGGGGAGCATTCAAACAGCATAGTCTAAGGAAGAAGACAACAGAGGGTAATAAGAAGAAGAAATCTTAAGGTGGGAGGCAAGGGATGAAGCTCTCTCTCTTTCTCTCTCTCACCCTGGTGTTGTTTTCTTGGCAATGGCCTCCCTTGCAGAGCTTGCTCACATTTGCAAATGGGTTTGGCTGCTCATGAACAAGTTATCTCCTTGTGGGGGTCATGACGACAAGCAGGGACTAGTAAGCCAAAACCCACCACCGAAAACAAAACCACACCTCCTCAACTCAAAGCAAGCTCCTTCACTCACCAAGGCCGGCCGGCCGGCCGGCTGCTTCTTCAAAATCTCCTCCCCTATGGAGTGCTACCTAGCGTGGAGTTAAATGAAAATCTATCATCCCTTCTTGAGCCACCAGGATCTGTCCTGCGTGTAGTAGAGAGCTCAGCAAAGCAATCCACCCTACTCATGGTCCTCCTTTGTCTTCTTACATTCTTTCTTTCTTTCTTTCTCTTCTTCTTCTTCTTCTTCTCTTCTCTCTCTCACCCACCACCTCCTTGCATTTTTATTTTTTTTTCTCTAGTAGGCAACCAAATGAAGAAACAAACCAAACAAAACAAAACAAAACAAAAAACAAAACCACCCCCTAAGCTCCAACCAACAACCCACAACCCACAACCCACAAAGCAGAAACAACAACAAAGAGAGCTTGATGAGAGTTGTTGCCAAGCATCAAAGAGACTTGGTTAGACCCAAATCCCCACACACAAAACCAAACCAAACCAAACCAAACCCAACTCCCCAAAAAATTTGCTCTTTTGGGTCCAAATTTTGCATTGACTGGAAGATGAGCAGGAGGAGAAGAAGGAGGAGGGTGTGTGTTGTGGGGGTTGGGTGGGGGGGGGGGGACTTGGAGGTGGTACCTAGTACCAAGCCTAGTACCTAGCCTAGTACCTAGTACCTAGTAGGGGAGTAGGGGAACAAGGTGTGTACCACGTGACGTGTCTGCCCTAAATTGCCGTACATTTCTCATGAGATTTTTGGCAGGGTGATGAGTAGCAGCCTTTTTTTTTCTTTTAAAAAATAAAATAAATAATCATTTAAATTAATTTAATTAGCCTTTTTAAATATTTATTTATTTATTTATTTATTATTAATTTGAGTTTTATTTAACTTTTAAACTGGTGAAGTTTCGCCAAAAACAAGAGAACTTGAAAATTGAAAATTCGAACATGCAGTGAATTTTGCAGCTTTTGTCAATCGCCAGAAACTGAGGGAAGAAGAAAAAGGTCCCCGAAAAAACCCTGCCATATATTTGTATAATTTGGGTTTTCCAGTGTTTTAGCCAGAATATATCTTAAAAAAGAAGATGATTAAGGATTTTTTTGTACTTCATATCTGGTCTATAGCCAGATTTGGCTAAATCTTCTTCTTCCCTAGGATGATTTCCATTTTGGCAACAAAACAAAAAAAATTCCTAACCAAAAATTAAAATAAAAAACACTGCTCAGTAGTGTACAGTAGTAGTGTGCTAAGTTACTTGTTTACCAATGTTTTGTTTTTTGGGGGGTCATTGGAAGATTTAGCCAGATTTGGGCTACAAGCTAAAATACAAAAGAATTTTTTTATAAAAAAAAAACATCCTTCTATATTTTTTGGCTACACTAACCTTGAAAACCATGTTATAAAAATCTAGCGATTTTTTTCAATATTTTTGGGAGAATTATGGCTATTGAAAAAACTTTAAAAGCACTTGATTTTAGCAATATTGGTTTTTATTTTTTCATTTTTTTGGATATATATATTTTTTAAATTAAAAATTGACCAGGTAGGCCTACCCTACTACACAGGGTCAGCAGCAGTCACCTTGTAGCTACTAGCTATGTCGACATATTTTAATTTGGCAACAACATAAATAGCCATAAAATAGAATTATTTTGGCAATTGTTGTTGTTTTGGATTGTTTTGCCAGGGGAGTCAACTGTAATAAGAAGCAGAGGAGGGAGACCAATATATCAATGTTTTTTTTTTTTTCTTCCAAATTTGTGATGAGTAGTAGCCAAAGTGACAATTATCCATAGGAAGATGTAACCAAATTTTGGCTAAAATATAAATATGAAAAATAAATATTTTAAAACATTCTTCTATATTTTTGTTACCCCTAATTTGAACCATGTTATAGAAATCTGGAGATTTTTCCTTAAATTTTGGTCGAATTCTGGCTATTGAAAATCTTTAAAAAGAACAATTGATTTTAGAACTTTTATTTTATTTTATTTTTGGCTATATATAGCCTACATTAAGAAATGCTGCTATGTATAGCCAAAAAAAATTAAAATTAAAATTTATGAGTGCTACAATCAAGTATATTTTGAGATTCTCACAATAGACAGAATTTGACCAAAATGTAAGAAAAATCATTAGATTTCTATAACAAGGTTCAAGCAAGGGGTAACCAAAATATAGAAGGATGTTTTGAAATGTTTTTACTTTCATAGTTTCCTTGTAGCTAAAATGTGGCTAAATCTTCCTATGAATGATGCCCATTTTGGCTACATCACAAAATGGACAGAAAAAAACATTGTGAAGAACAAACAAGCCACCCAACCCAGCCAGACGATCTACAGCCAAAAAAGTGAAATTAAAAATGAAAAGAACTAAAATCAAGTGTTTTTTTTTTTTTTTTAAAGACTTTCAATAGCCTAAAAAGCACCAAATTTTAAGGAAAAAAAATCGCCAGATTTCTATAACATGGTTCAAGTGAGGTAACCAAAAAATATAGAAGGATGTTTTATAGAATGTTTACTTTCATATTTAGAGCTTGCAGCCAAAGTTGGCTAAATCTTCTTATGGATGATCACCATTTTGGCTACATCATAAAATTGGGGAGCCAAAGTTGGCTAAATCTTCTTATGGATGATCACCATTTTAGCTACATCATAAAATTGGGCAGCCAAACTTGGCTAAATCTTCTTATGGATGATCACCATTTTGGCTACATCATAAAATTGGGCAGCCAAAGTTGGCTAAATCTTCTTATGGATGATCACCATTTTGGCTACATCATAGAATTGGGGAGCCAAAGTTGGCTAAATCTTCTTATGGATCATCACCATTTTGGCTACATCATAAAATTGGGGAGCCAAGCTTGGCTAAATCTTCTTATGGATGATCACCATTTTGGCTACATCATAAAATTGGGGAGCCAAAGTTGGCTAAATCTTCTTATGGATGATTACCATTTTGGCTACATCATAAAATTGGGAGAAGAAGTATACTGACAAGAGTCAGGTGGTGTCACTCTACTAGTCAGACCACCTGACTCTAGTCCTGGACTGGCTTCAAAGAATCCCCAATCTCTTCTTCTTTGGCCCTAATCTTGCTCTTTTCTGGTGTCAAAATCCAACTACAAAATATTCCCTCATTATTATTAGTACTAAGTACTCAGTACTAAGCACTAGGTACTAGTGTTCTTCATTCTTTTTCTTTTTTCCTTTTTTCCTTTTTAAATAATTAATTTGGCGAATCCCTTACCCTCCACCCCCAAAGTTTAGCCAAAGTAGTCAAATTTGTTGCACTAGAATAACCTCAAAAGTTTTCAAATTTTTTTTCTTTTAGAAAAATTCATTCTTTTTTTTTTGGGGGAAAGGGGTGGGTGGGAAAGGGGAGTGAGAAAAAACCAATGATTACTACTACCCACTTAAACTCAACTATGGTCCCCTTTGGTTATTTAATCTTGTCATTGAGAATTCAATACAATTGAAACCAAAAACAAATTAGGGAAATTTGGGTACTTTTTGTTTTTTTTGTATTTTTGTATTTTTGGAAAGTGCTTAATGAATAGGAATTTTGTGGAGGTGATTTTGTAATTTTTAGACCTCAAGTGTAGAAGATATCAAATTTTAAATATATTTTTTTCATTTGAACTTCAATAATAGTAATAATAATAATAAATCCACAAAAAAAAAAACTAAAAGTTTCTAGAGTTCACACTTGGGCCAACAATACATAGTGTTACCTACTTTAAACCCAACCAAGGAAAATAAATTTATCTTTAACCTCTTGTATGGTTGAATATACTTTGGCCAACTGCCCAAAGGCTAACTATACCCACCATACAACCTACTTAAACCCAATCAGGGGGGAAAATAAAAATATAATTAATTAATTAATTAACACCTTAATACATTGATACATTAATTATATTTAATTATATACTGTTACAGCTTTTAATACACCCCAATTTGGTGAGATCTTCCTATGGTTCATCCACACTTTAATTGAATAGAAATACATTGTTTCATACATGGACCTTAAACCCTAAAAGCTATTGGTTTTGGTTCTTACTAAAGTTTTAAACAACCAATTTGGTTCTTGAACAAAAAAATTATTTTCAAATTTTCATACTCATCCCAATTTTCAAAATGTTCCTTATTTTTGTTATAAGAACTATTGATTTTTTTTAAACCCAATTTTCTCAAACTCATTGAGAATTGACCTCAAGACTTTTGAGAAGGCGATTAATCTTTTGATCACATAGCCATAGCTTTTCATATGTAATGATAGTGGCTATTGTTTTAATAAAAAATGATTTACATCAATGGCTTGAAAGTTAAAATCAATGGTACACATAGATTTTAAATAAAAATATTCATTAATTTTGCGCTAAAGTATTGTTGCTTAATGATAAAGACATTCCTTGAAACCAAAGAGGTTTTGAGTTAAAAGTTTGTTACTTAAACATTTACTAATTTGAGAATTGGACATGAAGTTCTCTTATAACCTCCTTGAGTATCAAATTAAACCATGTGATACCTTGACACTTTTTAAATAAACAATTATCACCTAATGTGACAACCTTCAATTTTTAATGTGAGAAACAACTTGAAAATCAACTTGAAAATTGGCCCCAAAGTGATACCCATATAACCTTGATATTACCTTCATTATTATTATTGTGACAATAGGTTTCTATTTCAAACAATATCACAATGATTAGAATTTTACCAAATCTTTACACTAAATAAAGACTTCAAACAAAACAATTATGAGAATTCACATTTCTTGTTTAGCTTTTGTTTCATGCCAAGCGCTTGTTCCTAAAACAAGCTTATTCTCAATTTTTATCCTACACCTAAACATAGGTAGATCATGAAACATAGTAAGGGGAGGGTTTTTATGTTTATTCAAGATTTAAGAAAATCTTACACGTATAAATAGGCATAATATTCATAATATTTGTCTCATTCTCTAAGAATAAGCATATTATTTTTCATGTTTTCAAATATGAACATTCATGAATATAATTTACATTTCAAATATGTTATGAAAATTTTAGGAATGCATTTTTTACTAATATAATTAGCATTCATCAAACTCATGTGTTTTCACTACACCAAAATGTGTTTTAGTTCATTTTGGGTTTCATTAAATTTTGAATGAATTTGAAAAAAAAATTATCATGCTAAAACTAGTAAACCTTTAATAAACAAGGACCAATTATTATGGACAATGAATTGATTCACTTGTACCTAGTGAAACAAAATTACTCTAAAATGAAATACAAATTTATCAAACCATTCACTTGCTAGTTAATTAAGTAAGCAACATGAAAATCAATTAAATCGAAATTATTTAATATATAGTATTATTAATAATTTCATAATTTTTAACTTATGAATTATTAACGCATGTCATTACTTAGGTTAGGTTAAAAACTTAATCTAAGTACATAGACTATGTAATCAACTTAACCACCTATTTTAGGGAACTAAATAGGAAAATATTCAATCAATTTATCATTATTGACCATGCACACTCCACCACTTGTGAAATTTGACCTCGTGATTGTTAGAATGAAAACAAACACCCCTACCATCAAACCACTTAACTTCTTGTGATAATATGTTACATTGCAGTTTATTTATCAAATATTTCATTTTTAAACATTATAAAAACATAAACTTTGAAAATTCATATCTTATTGAAATTTTGTCCAAATGAAATTATTCAAGTTTACATTTTTTAAAAATTCATTAATGTACATAATTACATTTATTTATTTTTGAAAGTGTAAAATTATTTGAATTTTTTTTCAATATCATTTAATGACATTTTAATGACCATTATTTTGAAAAAGAAAAAGTTTAATAAATGGATTTTTTTTGCTAATATAATAATAATACCTATTTTAGGCTACTTTGAGCAATTATAGGGTTACTTTTCATTAATCTAAATTATTTCACCCTACATTATTTATGGTTATTTATGGATATTCTCAATTACTTTTGGTTATTTTGATTATTTCACCTTAAGCTACTTTTGGTTATTTAAACCTATTTCATCTTAAGTTATTTTTAGTTATTATATATATTTTTTGTTATTATCATTATTTTATTTTAAATTACTTTTAATTATTATAAGTTATTTTTGGATATTTTAAATTATTCATCTTAAATTATTTTCAACTATGTGAAACTATTGTTGGTTATTTTTTATTATTGAAGGTTATTTCATCTTATGTTATCATTGGTGATTTTAGGTTATTATAGGTTATTTCACCTTAAATTATTTTTGTCTATTGTAGATTATTTTAGATAAGATTATTTTTGGCAATTATAAACAATTTTAATATATGGATATTGATGGTTTATATTAATGGTTATTGTTGTTATTTTATTGGGGCTATTGGTGGTTATTAATGTTATTCTATTTATGACTACTGATAGTTATTTTATTAGTGATTATTCTATTAATGGCTATTAGTAACTATTATATTAGTGATTATTAATGGTTATATTATTCATGGCCATTATTAGTTATTTTATTGGTGGCTATTGGTGATTATTATATATTAAATTATCATAAGATATTATTAATTATTGGTAGATATTTTATTGCTGGATATTGGTGGTTATTAATTGTTATTATATTAATGTCTATTGTTGGTTAATTGATTGATCATTATTGATAGACATTTTATTAGTGGATATTGGTGGTTATTTTATTAATGGTTATTGTTGGTTATTTTATTAGTGCATATTGGTGGTTATTCGTGACATACTCCCAAGCTCTTTAATGGACTCAAATGTGAGTCTAAACTGAAAACATCGAAAGAGCAAAGAATCAAGGCACGCTCCTTCGCTCGTAGCACTTTGGAGGGTAAAAGGGCATACTAAAGCTCTAGAATGGGAACATGACAAATGATAAGCATCAACTAGTCACATAGACCTGTGCAAAACCAAACACTTGATGGTTAGTGCATAACTGGAACACTTTTGGTCTTAGGACGAGCCAAGGGTCACTTGAACTCACAAGATTCACACGCCCCGAACTTGGGGGAAGCCACCACCTTCCCCCTTATAATATACTTTGTGCTTCTCCATGAGGCCCACATCCAAATAACATTTTATCCCGGGACTCCCAAAATGGACTAAAATTTCCACAACTCTCGACTTTTAACAGTTGGGAATCAAACTGCCAATTTGACTCCCGACCTTTCGTTTGGCCATAACTTGCGTTTTAAATGTTCAAATGAGTCATGCGAGCCCATTTTAGACATCTATGTTTCCATAGCTTTCCAATGATATAAATAACCCTTTAATCCAATGGGTTTGACCCCTACAATTGTTCTATGAAAATTCAAAAGTCCACTAGGGCTCCAACTACCAAAGTGGAAGCTCCCTTGGGAGTGTGAGGGTTCATTCCCTCACACTTTCTTTCACTCTCGGGCTCCTCTCTTGGTGTGCAACCTTGCAAACCCTTTACCTTGGTCACGAGCCCAAGGCTAAGGTTGTGACAATTCAATTAATGGTTATTGATGGATATTTTATTAATGAATATTGGTGGTTATTAATGGCTATTATATTAGTGTTTATTGATGATTATTTTATTAATGGTTATTGGTGACTGTTGGTGATTATTTTAGGTTATATTATGAGTATTAGTGCCTATTGTATTATGAGTTTATGTTGTTTATTCTATGTTATATTATGACTATTAGTGATTATTTTGTCATAAATTATTGTTGGATATTATAGGTTATATTATCGTAAGTCATTTGTAATTATTTTAATAGGCTATTATAAAAAAATTCATAGGCTATTATTGATTATTCTAAATTATTTTACCTTAGGTCATTATATTTTATTTTAGATTATTTCAAGTTATTATATTTAGGATAAAATAACTTATAATAACATAAAATAGAATGACCTTGAATAACCTAAAGTATTATTTTAAATAATATATATTAATTAAAATAAAATAACATAAGGTATAACTTAAGGTTAATTAAATAATTTCATTAAAAATATCTTAAAATCATATAATAAAATAGTTGGGATACCTTAAGGTAAACAATGTATAATAATTTTGGGTATAATAATTTATAATAACCTATAATAATTTACAATAATGTAGGGTATAAGTTAGAATAATTAAAGTAACCTAAAATATTATAGGGTATAGGTATTTAAAACAACATGGAAATAACATGTTTATTACAGTAAATGTTAGTAGTGAATTATGTCAATTAATAATGAAACACGATGTTTACATAATGATATTATAATGAAATAACTTTAACTAGGGTGAAATCATTAAAATGTAATGAACTTATTTCATTTTAAGGTCCCATAATCATTTAAGCTAGTGAACTACACCCCACTTCTGTGATAGTGTTTCAAGTTTAAGACTTAACACATGTTTATGGTTTACAATACAGACATCCTTCCTTTTTTCTTTTTTTTGTTGTTTTTTCCACTAATTTTCAAACCAATATATGATTCCTCCATCCTTCAATGATGGGATTTTGTCATTGTGTTTATACAAAACCCATTAATTTAAAAGGTGTCCACCTTTTATGAGTCATTCATGGTATTGATTTGTATACATGGATGCAGTGACGTGCTCCCAAGTTTCGTGATAGACTCAAGTATGAATCTAAAATGAAAATAGCGGAAGTGTAAGGAGTCGAGGCACGCTCCCTTGCTCGCAGCACTTGG
>Ga0209208_10007550_pt1 | contig 14697 bp, 14 predicted proteins | sample S1TSphfallax_3_FD_187694 | JGI IMG/M metagenome (GOLD analysis project Ga0209208, IMG submission 187694) | Host-associated microbial communities from peat moss isolated from Minnesota, USA - S1T2_Fd - Sphagnum fallax MG (SPAdes) (version 2) | ecosystem: Host-associated > Plants > Peat moss >...
AGGAGTCAAATTGGCACTTTGATTCCTGATGCTTCTTTTGGCCATAACTTATGTTTTAAGTACTCAAATGAGTCATGCAAACCCATTTTAGACATTTAAATTCCAAGAGCTTTTTACTAATATAAGGAACATTTCAATGCAATGAGTTTTGACTCCTACAATCGCCCTCTAAGATTTGGGAGTCCATCAAGATTTCAACTCCCAAAGTGGGAACTCACTTAGGAATGTGTGGGGGTTCATTCTCTCACACTTTCCTACATTCCTAGGAGCATGAAATGAAACTCTCAAGTTTCACTCTTGGTTCGCACCTTTGCAAACCTTTGCCTTGGTTGTGAGCCCAAAGTTAGGGTTGCAACATCTTTTTTTCCGATGCAAATCATGAGGCTTTTGTTTATGTGCCTTTACACCAGATTATAGGTGTGGAGACAACGAAGGATATCAATAAAACAAGAGGGGCTACTCCCCCACCAATCCTTGCCACTTCTTTTCATGTTGGAATTTGGGGCACATAGCAAGGATCATTCTTCCAGTTTATTCCATCTAGCCCAAATCCCATAGTTACTCCTTCCACTAAGCCTTTTCATTTTCAACAAAAGTGTTACCTAGATTTGGTAACATGTGACTTTATAGGTTGATAATGTAAGCAAATTGTTAAACCTAACAAGTGTCTTAACCTATTATTTAACCTAACCTGGAGTATTAACCTAACTAATTCTAAACCTAACAAGTAATGATTGGGTTAAGAAGATAGGTTGATAGGTTGGTCAATAGGTAATATGTAGAACATGTACTTAACTATATTAGTAGTTGGACATGTAGTTAAGTATGGTGTATTTTTTGAAATTTTGGATTGTTAGTCTAGGTATTAGTTAATGATTGTTTTTAATGGTTAATTATGCTTTAAATATGATATAGATGCTTCAACCCTTCCACTCGCAAGTTGTAAGTGAGTATAAATGTTGTGTTTGATAAAATGGTTAGTTGATACTCACCACTGAAGATAGCAAAAGATGGAGAGGCTAGAAATGGTGATGTTTCATCAAATGTGGAATAAGAATCACAATTAATTAGTGGACCATAATAGTCTTCAATCAGTGGGTCTAGTAGCACTCCATGGAAAAGAATATTAAAATTTTCAAACATTATACATGGTAGTTCTCAAACAACATCTAGAAATCTTCGTGTAGATGATGAGTCAAGTGATTTAGAGAAGAATGTGGGTGAAGAATCAAAAATCCCTTCAATTACTACTCCCAGAGCTTAGATGGCCAATAAAGCTTTGAAAACACCTAACAACAACAATGGAGCACAAAGATCCACATGAGTCAAGTACCATATACAAAGACTCACATATGATGGCTTAGTAGCTCATCATTACGCATACATGGTAAGAGTTATATAGGAGGTTGAACTCACTTGTTTTGAATAAGTAGTTGGAAACCTTAAATGGGATAATGCCATGGATGAAGAGATGGCGGTGTTGGATGTTAATGGTACTTGGGAATTGGTAGTTTTACCAAAGGACAAGAAAGTAATGGGTGCAAATGGGTGTACAAAATCAAGCACAATGTAGATGGATTTGTGAACAAATACAAAGCAAGATTGGTTGCCAAAGGTTATGCCCAAACTTATGGCATAGACTATGAGGAGACCTATAGTCTAGTTGTTAAAATGACAACTATAAGAACAATCATTGCTATGGAAGTAGCAAAAGGATGGTCTTTACATCAAATGGATGTAAAGAATGTTTTTATTCATGGAGATTTACAAGAAGAAGTGTACATGGAACAACCACCAAGTTATGTGGACCAAACACATCCCAATTTGGTTTGTAGGTTGAAGAAAGCTTTGTACGACTTGAAGCAAACACCTAGAGCTTGGTCAGATAAGATAGGTCAGTATCTTGTCATAAGTGGATTTCAAACATCCAATGCAAATTTTTCACTATATGTGAAAAAGATAGATCATGGGATTGTTATCATAATCATTTATGTTGATGACTTGATTATCACAAGAGATAATGATGTAGACATCTTTGATTTGAATAAGCTTTTGAAGCAAAAGTTTGAGATGAAGGATTTGGGAGAATTGCGTTACTTCTTCAGCATTGAGGTAATCTAATCCCCTAAAGGGATATGGTTACTACAAAGGCAATATGCCTTCAACAAATTATCCGAATATGGGATGATGGGTTGCAAACTTATTTCAATTCCATTGGAACAAAATGTGAAGTTAAATGCAGATGAAGGAGACCGTGTGGAGGATACCACTATGTACATATGCATAGTGGGGAATTCGATTTACATGACCATCACAAGGCCATATTTGAGGTATGCAGTTGGAGTGGTGAATCAATTCATGCAAACACCACGAAAGCCACATTTAGATGTAGTGAGGTGCATACTAAGGTACATAAAACATATTTTGTAGTGTGGAATTTTTTATGAAGCCAAGAGCCAATTATAAGTACATGGATACATGGATGCTGATTGGGTTAGCAATGTTTCAGATAGAAGATCAACAAGCGGTTTCATGTTTTCTTTTGGAAGTGGTGTTGTTAGTTGGAGTAGTAACAAACAACCAACAGTTGCACTATCAAGCACATAGGCAAAATACAAAGGCGTAACAATTATTGCATGTGAAATAGTTTGGTTACAAAAACTACTTTCAAATTTGGGATAGTCAACGGATGTTCCTATTGTCATTTATTGTGATAACATCAATAACATACTAATTGCTAACAACCTGGTCTGTCATGCTAGGACAAAACACATTGAGGTGCACTACCACTTTATTAGAGAAAAAATTCTAGCAAAAGAAATTGAATTTATTCATGTCAGTATTGAAGATCAAGTTGACATTTTCACAAAGGCTTTAGGTACAAACAAGCTTTAAAAGTTTAGAAAAATGCTTGGTGTACTAGAAGTGGATTTGAGCTTGAAGGGGAGTGTTGAGAATTCAAGTTCAACTAGTTAGGTTTCATTAGTTATTGGAATAGGAAAGTAATTAGGTTATTTTCACAAGGTTGAATTACTTTCTTTACTTATATTAGTTTGGTTATTTGACGCTTTCCTAAGTCCCAAGTTAGGCCCAAGATGGGCCTTGGTTTCTAAAACAATGAAATTGTGGGGACTTAAGGGCACGCTCCCAGCTCTCAGCATTAAAAGGGGTAGAGGGGTGTGCTGGAGCTCAAGGATGGGACTAGGAAGAGGGACACGCTTTAGTTACTCACTCGAACCTACATCAAACCAACTAACAAGTTGGTTAGTTCACATTTTGGAACACCCTTGGTGTTAAGACAAGCCACAAGCAACCTTGGACTCACAAAACTCACCACGGCCCGGACTCGAGGGAAGCCACCACCTTCCCCCATATAATATTCTCTGCGTTACTCCGCGGCACCCACATCCAAATGGTTTTTTGTCCTAGGACTCCCAAGGAGGAGTCCCGAAATTGTCCCGGTTTGGACTCCTAGGACTTTGTGAGTTCATAACTCTTTTCTCAGACCTCGGATTGGGATGAGATCTAAAGAAAACTTGTAGCTCTCGTTGAGAGCTTTCCAACGGTGTGTCGTAATCCATCTGCAAACACCGGGGTTGGGTCGATTCCCCACTTTTAGTGGTCGGGAGTCAAATTGCCAGTTTGACTCTTGGCCCTTTTTTTTGCCATAACTTGTGCTGCAAATGTCCAAATGGCTCATGCGAGGCCATTTTCGACATCTACATTTCAATAGATTTCTAATGTCATGAAGATTCCTCAAAGTGAGGTGTTTTGACCCCTGCAATCGAACTCTGAAGTTTTGGGATTCTCGGTGGACTCCTAAGTCCCCATTGTGGGAGTGCGAATGTCATCCTCACACTCTTCCAAAAGTGGGGTTGCGACATTATTTGTGGTTTGGTCTTTTAGTTAAATACCTTGGTGTTGATGGTTTGGTTTTTTTTTTTTTTTCATTACACAAGTTTGTGTATTTCATGTGACAAGAACCTCGAGGAGTTGTTGATGTTATGTTTTGTGTTGTGAACATCATGTTTTAGTTTCCTTTCAATAAAGTTTTATGTTTGCACTTGAGTATATTTCCTATTTGTTAACAATCCTTGCGGAAAGGCATGAAGTACTATAGGGAGGGGGGTGGTACCTCTTCCCAAAGGTTGTGAACCCTATAAAGCTTGTGCTTGAGGTTGTTTTTATTAAGTCCGTTGCACCATTTCCATTCGACTTGCACTAACTACTTTTTTTTTTTGGTTGGGCACGTTGATCTCATCTTGAATTCTTGCTTGTGAGTTTGTCCTAGTCTCATCTTGGAGCTTCAACACACCCTCCTACCCTTGAAGTGTTATGAGTTAAAGAACATGCCCCAACTCTATTTTTCTTCTTCTATTGGTTCATGCTAGGACCCACCTTTGGGTCTCTTGAAGAGTTTGGGGTGTGTCAAACGACCTTAAACATAAGAAATTTGATAGACTAAATTCAAATAAAAAAGAAGTTGAAATGGTATAGAGAATGTGTGGCCTCATATTGTCTCAATTTCTAATGGGAACATACCTCTTGGAAATGAAGAGGCGGTGTTTCGATTGACACATACTTCTTGGAAATGAACATGTATTGTTTCAATTAACACATACCTCTTAGTTGTGAATAGGCAAAGTTTGGATGAACACATTACTCTTGGTTATGAACAAGTTGTGTTCACCTTTTTTTTTTGTTCATCTATTTTCATTTTTCATCCATTATTATAATACACATTATTGTTCATCCATGTACACGTGGAAAAATATTCTTCCACATCATGAAATATTTTGTCCCATGTGTCAACATAATATTCCCAAAAAAATTTGATCATGTTCACTTGCTCATGTTCACGTGCACATGCTCACCAAATAATAAACCCTAAACTATAAACCCCCCAAGAAACACCAAGGACCACTAAGATTGTTGTGACAATTGTTGTGGTAATCGTAACAAATACATTATAATAAGAACATGTCCCAAAAATGTCAATGTAAAACAACGAGATCCAACAACCTAAATACCAACAAGGAAAGAATGTCGAATAAATAAGAAATAATGAGAAAAATAGAAAGACTTGAAAGCAAGGACTACCTTGTGTCTACTTACTGTCTTGTTGTAACTACTATCCTACAACAACTATTGTATTTTGTAGATTTGAAAAAGACCCGCATCTGTTTGTAAACCTCTTGTAATTGTTACTTACCATATGGAACACCTGCAGACCTTTTATGGCTACTACCTACCATATGCAATGCCTACAAACCCTTTGTGGTTGAAATATGGAATTGTATTCACTAGTATATATTGGTATATGTTTCACCATGTTTATAGGGATTAATATTAGATCCAAGGTTGGTGGATTGATGTGTTTGCATAATTTCATGTGTATGGTCTTAAAATATGTGACTACCAATTTGGGTTAGGTTATTTGATTGATGATAGATGTTTGTAAAGGCCACCATATGTTAGAACCATCCATTGATGTGATGTGCCCCTTTGTTATATTCTTGTTGTGCCCATTGAAGGCTTTTGAATGCAAGGGCAATGTTTTGTAAAATATAACTTTGAAGTGATTTTGTTAGCATTAGTTTGGCATGTTATTAGTAAGTAGATCACATAATGTTATGGTTTTGGTTTGCTAGAGTTTTGCAACAATATCAAAGGGGTATATTCTTGATGTATCTTTTTCGATCTATAAGAACCTTGAGCTTTTGTTTAAAGCACATAGCTAGTGCACTTCAATATGTATCATATATATAGTACTAAGATATGTGTTGTTGAATGGACTGTGTTAGGGTAATGGATCAAGGGAATTTCTAGTATTGGCCTATCAAATGGGCAAGTAGTAGGGAATGGAATTGCTTTTGTGGGGCTATTAATGGACAATGTGGGTTGGTTTATTTGAATGGCCAACCAACTAACTAACTAGATGTTCAATGTGAAATATATAACTTCATGCACTACTAGAAATTTTGGGTTTTGCAATTGTCTTTTGCAACTAAAATTCAATTGCATGCAACACATGCAACTGCAAATTTGTGTAATTACATAAGACAAATTGCACATGACATCTAGTTGCATGCGACATTACGTATGCAACATGTATATACGGTTTTAATATACATGTTCATACATACATACAAATCCAAATGTGGTTGCACCTTATGTGTAACTCTCCTTGCAACTACAATGTAACTAATCAAAATATGACACATGTTTAAAAATTAAACAACTAACTTATGGACACGTGTCACTATTTAAATTTTTTGTGTTCTCAAAATTAAAAATTCATTGGATTAATCTCAATCATTGAAGTTTCTACCACTAGGATGATGACATGTGGCACACCATCGAACGTTCATTGACCATTTGACACGTGTTCATGTAACACCAGTTATATGGTGACATGTGGCAATCAAAACCCACCTATTTTTAAAATTTAAAATATTAATCAATGAAATCTAAATCGTCCAATATATGGCTAATAAGATATTGACACGTGTTGCATAGGTAGGTAGGTAATAATTAAACCCTACTAAGTAGGTTTACTTAGGTATGCAAGTAGGTTAAAAAGTAGCTAGGCTTAGGTTATATAGGTAGGTCTAAAATAATCCGATTTTATTTTTAGGTTTAACCACTTCACAAGGGTCAAACTTTTTTCATTCACTCATCCCCAATGGCACTTAAAATTTGGCTAATACATAGCTATTGCTCATACTTATATGCTGAGCCAAATAGAATTTGAAGCCAAAGGATATGGGTTAAAACATTCCATTGCAAACCTCATGAATCAACCTAGTTACACATTACATGCAACTACTGTATTAGATTATACCAACCAGGCCAGGGCTTTATTGCATTTGGTGTCCACAGAAAACTTGAAGCCCTCCTCTTGGCGCATCTAACAAACTAAGAATCATTGAAAACAGATTAGAAATGAGAAAGTTATGGCCCCCCAAAGTAAAGGGGGTCAAAAACTCCAAAAAAAAACTATTGAACACTACAAAGGCCGGTTCTTAAACATCCAGAAAGTTCATTTTATGTTGTTTTTTTGCTATTAGAGATCCAATGTGATTTGTAGGACTTCAAGTGGCGCTCCTATAGCACTTTAAATCGTTTAAAATGAACAAGAAATAAGAAAGTTATGAGGTTTGAAAGTAGGAGGGGTCCAAAGAAAAAAAAAACAAAAACGTTTTGTAACTTGGAAACCTTATTTTTCTTCTTGTTAGTTTTTCATTACTCCTTTTCTTTTGCACTTCAAAGATGATTATAGGATATTTTAAATAATTATGATTATTTAACGAAAATATTATTTTAATATTATTATCTAACTTAAATTAATAATTAACTTATGATGTTTATATACTTGTAGGTTATTAGTGTAGCCTATTTAAATTAATATTTTAACATAAATAATAGAATTTAAATATATAATACCTATTGAATATATATACATATAATTGATTATCACTATAATTAGAATAAATGTTTAATTTATAATTACGATTATTTATAATGAAATTTAATATGATCATATTCATTGATTTTGAAAAAAAAAATTAAATCAAATTTACATTTTCTGAAAAAATATTCCAAAATAAAATAAAACATATTTAAACCATGGTTTAATTTAGCATATTTTAGCCTAGCTTAATTTAACCATTGTTAATTTTAGCTTAATTTAGTTTAACCATACATATTTAAACCTAACTAAATTGAACCATATTTATTTTATCCTAATTTAATTTAGCTTAATTTAGTTTAGCCATAAATATTATAGCTTAACTTAATTTAACCATAATTAATTTGGCCTAATTTGATTTAACCATATTTAATTTAGCCATAATCATTTAAGCTTAATAAATTTAACCATGGTTAATTTTATCTTAATTTAATTTAGCCATAATTCTTTTAGCCTAACTTAATTTAACTATGGTTAGTTTAACCTAATTTAATTTAGTTTAATTTATTTTAGCCATTATTTGTTTAATTTTGTTTAATTTAGCCATGGTTAATTTAACTTGATTTAATTTAACTTAATTTAAATTAGCCATAATTAGTTTAGCCTAACTTAATTAACCATGGTTAATTTAATTTTTTGTTTATTTAACCAATGTTAGTTTAGCCATGGTTATTTAAACCTAGGTTAGTTTAGGCTAGCTTAAGTTAGCATGGGGTTAACTTAGTACTAGAAATACATCAACCTATGTAGATATATTAAGTATAATAATTTAAGTATGTATAAGTTTAGGCCATTATTTTTATGACACGTGTCCATGTTGTATAGATTTAGTTGCATGTTAGTTGCACACACAACCGTATGGCCCAAAAATTATACAATACCAAATTTGTAGTTGCAAATATGACCAAGATAGTTGCAAACGACAATTAGTTGCATACCAATTGCATAGTGGTGGTAAGAATGGTAGTAATTAAGAACTAAGGATGCTTTTGGGAGTTCAAATTCATTAGGGAATATTACCTTGTCATTGTTTCAACATAATGTATTCTAATTTTATATGAATTGGGTTTATTAGGTCTATGACTTGGATTTTGTGCATTATGTTATAGGATTTTGTAGTTTATAACTAGGGATCTTATGAACTATGACCATGTGTGTTGGAATTTTTGTAGTAAATATGCACCTATTGGATTTATCATATCTACCCAAAATATTTTTTGTAGAATGCACTTGGATTTTGGGGGCTGCATACATTAGATTGTGCACTTTGATCATATGTGTTGAGTTTTGTGCACTATGCAGTTGAACTTCATGCATTAGAATTTGGGCAAGTTGATATCCTATGATTTTAGTAGGATCATCTTTAATTAGGTAGGATGGTCCCATATTCCATCTTGAAGGTGCCAATTGCTATTCGAGGACATGGAGGTCTTGGATGGACCAACTTGCATTAGTTTCTTAATAACAATGAAAGGTGAGTTGTCTTCGTGCTAGACATAAATAGATAGACACTAGAGTTGCAACCTTTGTGCATGCAATCCTTAGTTTTTCATTATGTGATACTTACCCCTTTATGTTCATTAACCAGCTTTTGGTCTTCATGAAATGTCTTTATGCATATTGAAAGAAATATGTATATTGTCAAAATGCTAGTTATAAAGGACATTAGTCATAGTTCATATTCATGTTTTTAAAGGTTAGGAGGCCCTCAAACCATAGGTTGGTATGGTATGGGAGTGTTTGAAGTTAGTAGGTTGTTTAGGTGCAACTTGCTTGGGAAAAAGATGATTTGTTATAGGTGAAATGAACATTCCATTGACTTTTTAAATGTTACATCTATTATCACAAAAGGCAAAAAAATCTGATTATTTCAAGTTGGAAGGCCAATTTGAATATATAGTATCGATGATCCTCCATAAATATTGTAGTTGTTGAACCACCCTAGGCATGTTTACATCTAGTTGATGTGGCTTTCACCATAAGTCTAAGAGATTGAAAATCTAATAGGACTAATATTCTTGTTTTTTGTCATCTTGATGAAAATCCATTATGACTATTGTTATTGTTCACGTGCATAAGGTATTCGAGCCAATTGATGGTGGATTGTGTGAGAGAAAGTTTTGTCAATATTTTAAGGAGTTGTTAATTTATCAATTATTTTCATGTGGTTGTTTAAATCATGTTACTTTCAATGTTGGGTTAATGTATAATAGGTAATTATAGTGAATTGGAATCCATTATTCATCACATTAAAAATCATCCAAGTTTACAATACCATTTTCTTTTCGCATCAAGACATTTTAAATTTGCATTGCCACAATTAATTTATAAGAAATTTTCCATACCAGTTTTTCCAAACATTTGGTTTTGTAGGTACAATATGATTTACTAGATGGTGTAATTAAACTTTTAAATATTTTCAAATGAATAGCCACAAAAGTAGATATGTCATGTACAAATATAATTATAAAACCTAGGGATTTAACTAGTGTAAACAATAATTAGCCATTTTGACATTATACATACTAATATAAATAATTGGTATTTGACGTGTCCTCGAACTTTTCAAGCAACCCAAAGGTGGGTCCCAAGGGAAACAACATGAGAAGAAGAGAGTTGGGGCATGTCTCTTAACTCACAACATTTCGAGGGTAGGTGGCATGTTGGAACTTTGGGATGGGATTAGGACGAACTCACAAGCAAGAGTTCAAAATGAGGTCAACCTACACAATTAAGAAAAAAAAACTATTCGTGCAAGTTGAATGGAAATGGTGTGACAAATTTAGTAGGGACAACCTCAAACACAAGCTTTACATGGCCCAAAACCTTTGGGAGGAGGAACCACTCCCCTCCTTATAGTATATTTTATGCCTCTCCGCGGCGACTACATCCAAATGTCACTTATTTTGGGACTCTTGTTGTCCCAAAACTTTGGACGCTCATATCTCAAATCATTTTTTTGGGGAAAATGTAAGGCCTATACTTTATAGCCTTCAAAAAGTTCTTTCCAATAGTGTATGGCATAGCCAAATTGGACCTCATTTGACCCCTACTTTCAAGGGATTTGTGGTTGGAAATCAAATTCCCAATTTCACTCCCACCCTTTCTTTTGATCATAACTCGTGCAAATTAGGTATAAATGAACAATGCAAGGGCATTTTAAACATCTATTCTTCAAGACCTTTCTGATGGTGTCCTAGGGGCCCAATTTGGTGTCTGTTTTTTCCAAACAAGGCTTTGAACATTTATAACTCTTGCACAAGTGCACTCCCAAAGTGGGAGTGCACTTGGAAGTCATTGGGCTTCATCCATTGCACCCTCTCCAATTTGTGAGAGTGTGTTTCACACTTAAACACACTCTCGGTCTCATGGGCCCTTGCACTTCACACTTTGTTGCAAACCCAATGTTAAGGTTGTGACAATACCCTTTTTTATTAAACCACTATCTGCATTGATTAAAGTGGTTTGTTGTTTGTCCAATTTGACTAGTTGTGTCATTTGATAGTTAATCAAATAGGTTATTGTAATAAAATTGACAAGTCAAAAGATACATATGCCATCAGGCCCCTAACCTCTAGTCAAAATGGACATGCCTATTAATCAAGACAAACCATCTAGTCAAATTGGTCCATTTGAAAAATGAATAGCTTTAATAGTGACAAAGGAATGCAAATTCAACTTTTTATAAAAACAATAAATAGAAAGAAGAAGTATTTTATCTTGTTTGAACTAGTGTATTCAATTTTTTAAGTTTAGGCCTACATTAACGTAGGTCTACATTAACGAATGCCTTCATCCATTCTTGCCTTCCTTTTATTGATTTTTTTGGCCATGTAATACATTTTTGCAAATCTATTTGAACTGATTTTATGGAAACATATTTGAAACCTTTATAAACTCTTTCATCAGCAGTTGCATGTTGGTAGGCATTAGAGAAGGCATGTTTAAAACATTTGCCTTGAAAACTTTTAATTTTATCCAGTGCTTCACAATTGACAACTACTTTCAAGGCAACTATCATGGCATTCATATTAACCCCTTCATCTTTTACATGGGTGATTTTTTGGTCAATCCATATTGCTCTAAAATATTTTTTAGATTGTTTGCCAATGCTTGTCCTAAAGCTTTAGAAGCCTCAAATAGTCCAATAGTTATATGTTTTTGGTACCCAATCCTATTTTTAAAATTAATTACTATTGTAAAAATGTCATGTGCCCCTTTGGACATCCACAAGTTGAAACCTATTATGGCATACACACACTTTACCAAAACTCCAATAAAACATATGTTTGTTTGGTTTCCTCTACTAGATCATGTAACACCTTTTGATTAAACAATTTTTTGGAAGGGAAAATTACACGAGGGCACAATTGCAATATTATACATTTTAGCCACATGTTTTCAACAAATTGAATGGGTAAACGACTCTTCATAACAAGAAAACCTAAAGTTTCCCAAAATTCCTTTTAGTGCATATTATCCTTTTTGTAAGGATCTATGGCCCCAAAGAACTTAGAGATTTCACTACCAATTATTTTGGCTCTCTTCTTTGCAGGTTGCCTTTCTAAAGGATTTTTTATCTTATTGTTCACTTCCTTTTCAAATTTGTTTGCAATTATATTATGGTATGCATCCACATGTTTTTTCAAAACGGTTATCCCATTACTCTTGAAATATGAAACTAATCCGTTTCCTCAACCTAGTTATTTGCTCTAATATTTTATAACTTATTAATTTTTCATAACATAACATATAACACATGACTTGTGGGATTTGTACATCAACTTTTGACTTATCATTAATATAAGAAAAAACCCAAGTATGATCATTTCTTCCATGGGGCCTCCATTTCACTTTTTGTTCACGCAAATTTTTAAGGGTTAATTTCATGTTATTTTCATTTTCTCACATAGAATTAGGTTGTTGTAGACTTTTCAATTCTTTCCTCTTTAGATCTCTCCTCAACAAAATTTCATTGTCATTTACAATCAAGGTCACAATCAACAACATTTGGCTCCATTTTCTTAAGATGGTTACAAGACTTGAAAAAGGAAACCAAACAAGTATATGGAACAATTTCAACAGGTTCTAATTTTTGCTGACAACATGTGTAATCAAAAACATTTATAAGCATTTACAAACATGATATCTTACTTTTCATATGTAAATTATTACAAGTGTGATTACAAAAATAAAAAATATATTTTCTAAAGGTTCCATACTGAAAAACCACATCGCGTTGAAAAAATTAGTTGTTAAAACATCTTGCAAAAACAAAAGCATGAATGAAATAAAAAAACTTAAAAGCTAGAAAAAAACAATTGAAAGGAAGAGAAAAAAAGGGGGGGCGGGTTTAAATAAACATACCTTATGAGGTGAAAATATCAAAATGTGTTTGATGTGGCAACTCTAAACATATGAAAACAACAATAACTACATACACTAACATTGATCAAATTTTTTATAATTTTTTTTTTTGAAATGAAAAAAGTTTAAAAAACACCTTGGATTTTAATGTAAAAATTCCACTAATAACAAATTGACCAACGACTTCAACAACTCCCACCAATAGCTCTAAGAACAACAAATAACACCAAAAGCAAGAACACACAAAACGAGGAATGTCCAAAACAATAACACATAGATTGAAGAATGCTCGAAGCAAGAGCACATGACAAGGAATGCCTAAAGCAAGAGTTCATAGAACAAGGAAGCCCAAAGTGAAGAACAAGAACACAAAGCAAGGAGCACCTAGAACAAAATATATAATAAAGCACACAAAGTGAGTAATGCCCAAAACAAATAGCACATAGAGTAGGAACACTTAGAGCAAGAGCACACAAAATAAGGGGTGCCCAAAATAAAAACACATGAAGCGAGAAATACCTAGAAGGTTCAATTGAAACTTTCTTCCTTGCAACTACAATAATAAGCAATGAGACAAAAACATAATCAAAAGGAAACATATGTAAAAGCCAAAAGCACAAAAAAAAAAAAAAAAAAGAAAAAATAAGAAAAAACAAAAAGCAAAAAAAAAAAAAAAAAAAACTTACCTCAAGTAAGTGAATTCATGTTCCCCTTGTTTATAAACAAAAATGTTAAACCTACAAACTTGTCCTAAACCCTAATTTTCCACAAAAACCTCAACGGGCACCTCAATCTATACTTAGCCACCCTAAGCCCTAACCTTTAATTTAAACAACTATCCTAGTCCCTATTAAGAACTAAAAATCATACCCATGGTAATTAGTATAATCTCCCAAGTATATCATTAAACAAGTACCCAAATTATAAAATAATTGGTTCCCACCTAAATATTATCATGACAGGTGGGTATCAGCTTGGGTATACCCCTAATGGTACTTGGCTAGTTCTCAGAGAGAGAGAGAGAGAGTGAAAGAGAACCGGCTCATACCTAACTCAAGTTCTGGATGAAAACTCCATACCCACCCAAGATTAGTTCGAAAGTGTAAGCATCCACAAAATCCAATAATCCTTGAAAGGGCCAATAAAAAATAAAATAAAAAATTTAAGGCATTTAAACATTCTCTCACTTTAAGTTGTCCAATTTTTCATTTTTATGGGTGGGTACATTGATATTTTTCTCAACGTTCTGATGTTGCGTCATTGGGCTACAGTGAACCAACAACCATTAGTGCACCAGTTCAGGATGAGGCTGTTTAAGCTGTTTTGGGGATGAACCAAAAACACATCCTCTTCCCCTGCCTAGGGATTTTTCAGCCCCCTTTTCAGCCCCAAAATTTTCCCCTCCTACCTACTCCCCCCCTCCCCCCCCCTCCTACCTCCCTCACCTCATTTCCTGTTCACTCCCATCTCCAGAGCTTGAGTAGCATAGAGTTTCGAATAGACATGGGACATAAGGCTTGAGGAAGGTGGAGAGTTCAACATTGAAGGAATGTGGAGAGGAGAAAGGCAAGAGGAACGCTTCATCCCAAATGCAAAAACGAGAGAAGAAAGGTAAGCTCCCTCCCTTTCCTGCATTTTTTTTCTTCTCTATGGTTTTTTTTTTCTTTGTGTTTTTTTTTTCTTCTACTTGAAAAAAAAAAGATGCCAAGGAGAAAGTGCTTGAAACAAAAGGGCAAAAATAGGAGGCTAGAAGTAATAGCCAAAAGTGAGAGGGCAGAACGAGAGCTTGAAGGTAAACTTCTTCCCTTATCGGCATTTTTTTTCTTCTCTATGGTTTTTTTTTTTTTTTTTTTTTTTTT